>Ga0315331_10000388_pt1 | contig 29962 bp, 14 predicted proteins | sample M160m34915metaG_FD_203456 | JGI IMG/M metagenome (GOLD analysis project Ga0315331, IMG submission 203456) | Ammonia-oxidizing marine archaeal communities from Monterey Bay, California, United States - M1 60m 34915 | ecosystem: Environmental > Aquatic > Marine > Intertidal zone | place: USA...
GTTTCAGATCAGCAACAACCTGATCCAGCTGTCAGACATCGTTAATGCATTCGGTAGCCCCAACACGACTCTTGAAGAAGGTATCTTCTTTCGCAGTGCCAGTGGGGCGTACAGCATCTTCGGGCCTCAGAATAACGTGATCGAACTGATCACGTTCGGCAACATTCAGCGAGTGGTGCAGTTCAATGGCAACGTCAGCGGTCAGATTCTTGTTAACGGTGCACTGGTGCCTTAATCGTCGGTGGCCTGCTGCTGAGTCAAATGCTGCCAGAGTGTCAGATCTGTTCGCTGCACGGAGATAGATTCCTGCTGACGGAACTGCCGACGACGGGCTACCAGTTCGGTTAACGGGTCTACCGCACGGACCGTCCTGATACCCGTATACCGGGAGTCCGGCACCTGCGCCCTCGTTTTCTGCCGGAAAGCGGCCGGCGTTTCCAGATCGCCCGCCAGTCCCTACAATCTGGTCACAATGACCAGTGTTACTCAGCAGGTTCCAACCTCACTTGCTGAACTGACTGCGTTGATTGGATCCGCACCTGGATTTGCTGACGTTCTGAATGCACTGCATTCCGGAAACAGCGGAGCGATCGATGGAGCATGGGGCTCGTCCTGCGCGCTGAGTGTGGCCGCGCTTTCTGCCGGAAGCCCCGGCCACACGCTGCTGGTTGTACTGCCGGGAATTCGCGACATCGACGAGTTCTTTGATCAGCTGGCTGAGTTTGTTCCCGTCGGCACAAAAATTCGTCAGTTTCCGGCCTGGGAGACTTTGCCGGAAGAACATGATGTAACGGACAGTGTCTTCGCCGCTCGACTCGGTGCCGTCCGATATCTGAATGCAGATGCCCATCGTCCTGCAGTAGAAGAAACGCGGGAACAGGATTCCTCAGCAATAGCGGAGCCCTGGCGCTTCTCTGCGGACACAAGTCGACCCGTCGTTGAGGCCGTTACCGCAGATGAGATTGCGGGCCGTCCGGGATCATCAGTTAAGAAAGCAAATGGGCCGTCCATTGTTGTTACCTGCCTGCCTGCTCTGCTGCAGCCGGTTCCGAGCCGCAGTGATATTGAAGAGGCGACCCGCCGCATTGCTGTGGGCGACGAATTGTCGCTGGAACCGCTGCTGGACTGGCTGATAGAACGCCGTTTTGACCGTGTGACCGCCGTCGAACTGGCCGGCGAATTTTGTGTCCACGGAGGTGTGCTGGACATCTTTCCCCCGACCGAACCGGACCCGATTCGGATCGAATTGTTTGGTGACGAAGTTGAATCGATTCGCAGCTTCGATGTGGAGACGCAGCGGCGACTTGAAGATCTGAACGCCGTTGCCGTTACTGCCACCAAGCCGGTAAAGCCACACGACAAGCCTCAGCCCGGGGACAGTCTGCGTCCTCACAATGCCATTGCGTCCGCCACTGAATCGTTGCTGGATTCCATTCCGACAGACACCATCGTTGTTCTTAACGACATGGCGCAGGCTGTCAGCGAAGGCAAGATGTACCTGCAGCGACTGGCGAATCCGATCGGCATGTTCAGTGTCAATGCTACGATAGCCAGGCTGACGGAATTTCCGTCTGTCACGATTGATGCACTTGGTGCAGACAGCTACGAGACGTCGTGCCACCTTACGGTTGAAGCCGTCGAACGGTTTACCAGCACCGGTCGAGACGCACTTGAGGATCTGGCAGATTCGCTGGGTCCGGGTGATCGAGTCATTTTGTCATGTCACAATGAAGGCGAACGGCAGCGACTTGCCGAGTTGATTGCTGAGTCAGACGTTGCCGCTGACCAGCGTATGTCTGACCGGATTTCACTGTGTGTGGGCCGCGTCAACAAAGGTTTTCGTTTTGTTGAGCGTGGTCTGACGGTTATCAGCGATAACGAACTGTTCTCGCGTTCGCAGGCCCGGAATGTCAAGTCGCGCCGTCGATCAGCTGATTCCCGCGCTATCGATAATTTTCTGGACCTGAAGGACGGCGATCTTGTCGTTCACGTAACTCAGGGTATCGCCAGGTATCGCGGTATGGCCCTGATGGACAAAGACGGCGAACAAGAGGAGCACCTGCTGCTGGAGTTTCGTGACAGTCTGATCGTCTATGTACCTGCCGCCCTTATTCACCTTGTGCAGAAATATATTGGACCGGCCAAATCAATGCCGGAACTTTCGAAATTCGGCGGCGCGTCATGGGAGAAGAAAAAGGGCAAGGTAGCCGAAGCTGTCACGGACATGGCCGCCGATATGCTGAAGCTGCAGGCGGAACGCAATTCCAAACCCGGCCTGGAATGCCAGACCGACTCGCAACTGCAGCAGGAATTTGAGCAGGTCTTTCCGTTCACCGAAACGGTTGATCAGGTCACTGCGATCGCGGACTTCAAGGAGGATATGGAACGAACCCGGCCGATGGACCGGCTGATCTGTGGTGACGTTGGCTTTGGCAAGACAGAAGTTGCGATGCGAGCGGTTTTTAAAGCTGTCGATAACGGCCGACAGGTTGCTGTATTGGTTCCGACGACCGTACTGGCAGAACAGCACTTTCGCACGTTTACGGAACGCACTGCTGAGTTCCCGGTCACTGTCGAAATGCTGTCACGATTTCGTTCTGCCAGTGAGCAGAAGAAGATCATCGAAAAACTGGGCCAGGGCGAAATTGACATCGTCGTTGGCACTCACCGGCTGGTTTCCAAAGATGTTCACTTCAAGGATCTCGGATTGCTGGTCATCGACGAGGAGCAGAAATTCGGCGTCAAAGTCAAAGAACGCCTGAAACACCTGCGACTGGAAGTCGACATCCTGACTCTGACTGCCACGCCGATTCCGCGAACTCTGCATATGTCGTTGCTGGGGATTCGTGACATCAGCAGTCTGACCACGCCGCCACGGGACCGCATGCCCATCGAGACGCGCGTCGGACGATTTGACGAAGCGCTCATCCGTAGCGCTACTATTCGGGAACTCAACCGCGGCGGACAGGTCTACTTTGTTCACAACCGCGTTCATGACATTCAGCTCATCGCCGATCGCATACGCCAGATCGTACCGGAAGCGTCGCTTACGATTGCTCATGGTCAGATGACACCGGATGAACTCGAAATGGCAATGTTGGAGTTCGTTACCGGAAAAGCCGACATTCTGCTGGCCACGACGATCATTGAAAGCGGGCTGGACATTCCCAATGCCAACACCATGATCATTCATCAGGCCGACATTTACGGACTCGCAGATCTGCATCAGCTGCGCGGGCGAGTCGGCCGGGATCGTCACCGCGCTTATTGTTATCTGATGCTGGAGGAAGGCAAGGTGGTGACGACCAAGGCCACTCGCCGTCTGAAAGCCATCGAAGAGTACAGTGAACTGGGGGCCGGTTTTCGCATTGCCATGCGAGACCTTGAAATCCGTGGAGCAGGCAACATTCTGGGTACAGAACAAAGTGGCAACATCGCCGCCGTTGGGTACGAATTGTATTGCCAGTTGCTGGAGAATTCGGTCCGCACCCTGAAGAAGCAGCCGTTAAGATATCAGACACACGTACGCATGGAGTTACCGGTCTCGGCCTTTATCCCCGACCGCTACATCCCGGAACAGAAGCTCAAGATCGAAGTCTATCGCCGACTGTCGCAGGCCAATTCACTGGCGAATCTTGCAGAACTGGAAGAAGAGCTCCGTGACCGTTTTGGCCCCGTCCCCACGCCCGCCAAACGCATGTTGCGCCTACGGGAACTTAACCTGCGAGCACTTGGCTGGAAGATCGAAAATATCCACCTGGAAGACGGCTATATTGTATTGCGTTACCGCGATGTCAAGCTGATCCGGATGCTCAGCTATCTTCATCAGGGCCACCTGCGGATCGTCGATCAGCACGATGCGTACTGGCCTCTGGAAGCTGATGAAGAAGACGGGACTGCCGTCATGGAGGAGCTCATTCAGGCCCTTTCCGAAGCTGAGCCACCCGTTCCGGAAACCGAGTAGTTTTGGACCTCGGTGACTGAGACGTCATGCGGGCAGGACGGAACCTTCAATCAGTCGATTCCACTGTATGTCGCAAACAGGACTAACAGCCTTGCCGAAGATTTACAGACAAGCGACAGCAAGTCAGTTCATCGCGGCACTGAACACATTGAATAATTGCGTTGAACAATATGTGGAACAGCAGTGAAGCGGCCTCGTGATCCACCTGAAATATTGTCAGGTTGTTTTCATGCATTGTTCTTTACGTGTCGGGGCAGCTGCTATCCTGACTGAGGCATTGTGCGGACAAAGCCCGGCAGGTGACTGCAGATGAAGCGGAAAGCCAGCTTGCCGCGTCACGGAATTTGACTTGCTGCCGTTCTTACGGGCCGAAGTGCACGTCTGTAATATCTGCCATCTGCAGCCCCATGCCGTACAGCTCAGCTTGCATCTGGATCAGAAGATTGGAGTCGGGTGGACTGGGTTCGATGCGAAGATAAGTGAGCGTCGGCAGCCCTCATGGAAGGCCACCGCCCAGACCGGATCTGCCCACAGTTTGCACGAAGATACAGGTTTCACTCGTGAATAATCTGTGTTTGACGTTATGTTAGTGCCAATAGCCTGCTGTCGATTAACGGCTGTTTTTTCTTTCTGTCCCGGACTGTGTACCACAATGTTCAAGAATTGTCTGTCTGCCATTTTCCTCGTGACCGTCTGTGCCACGTCAATAATCGCCGTTGATCGGCCGAATCTGGTCTTCATGATTGCCGACGATTGCACCTACCTGGATATGGAGGTGTACGGCGGCCAGGCAAAGACGCCCAACCTGAACCGTCTTGCGACGGAAGGACTGCAGTTTTCGCGGTGCTTCCAGACGGCACCAATGTGTTCGCCCACACGACACAACATCTACACGGGCATCTACCCCGTAAAATCCGGAGCGTGGCCGAATCATACGTGCGTCTATCCGGGGACCAAGTCAATTGCTCATTACCTGCAGGACGCTGATTATCGAGTGGCACTGTCCGGCAAAACACATATTTCTCCAAGGGAGTCATTTCCGTTCGAATACGACGGGGAATTCAAGTCGGCGGATCCTTTCAAAGCGAATCCCTATCCGACGATCGGGAAACTGATCACAGAATCGAAAGCGGCCGACACACCGTTCTGTATTTTCGCATGTTCAAACGAACCGCACTCGCCATACAACAAAGGCAACGCGGCTGCCTATCCGCCGGACTCGCTCGTCTTGCCGCCGTCGTGGGTTGACACCCCGAAGACCAGAACTCAGTATTCAAAATATCTGGCCGAGATTACCTTCTATGACGCTCAGTGCGGGGCGCTGCTGAAGATGCTGGACAAACACGGCGTGGCCGATAACACACTGGTGATGGCCGTGTCAGAACAGGGGTCTGCTTTTCCATTTGCCAAATGGACGTGCTTTGAGCTGGGCCTGACGTCCGGTCTGATCGCCCGCTGGCCTGGTAAGGTGAAACCCGCGTCAGGAACAGGCGCGCTGGTTGAGTACTGCGATGTCGCACCGACATTTCTGGATGCGGCCGGTCTGCCGATTCCGACAACGATGGACGGGAAGTCCTTTCTGCCTGTGTTGTTGGGGCAGCAGGCGGAACATAAGACTTACACATTCGGCCTGCACACAACGCGCGGCATTATCAACGGGTCAGAAACATTCGGTATTCGTTCCTGCGGTACAAAAACGCACCGCTACATCCGCAATTTGCATCCGGATGTGAAGTTTACAAATGCCGTGACTCGTGTTGGTGGTGATCGTGCCGACTACTGGACTTCATGGGAAAAGATGGCCCAGACGGGCGACAAACACGCTCAGGCCATGACCCGAAAATACCAGCATCGAGCAGCGGAGGAGCTGTACGACGTCGTGAACGACCCCCACTGTCTGCAGAACCTGATTGACGATCCGAAATATGCCACGCTGCATGCGGAACTTGCCGCGCAACTGGATCGCTGGATGACATCCCAGGGAGATAAAGGCCACGAAACCGAGGCGATCGCGCATACTCGGAAGGCCGGGTACGGCAAACAGAAGTCAAAGAAGCGGAAGAAGGTAAGCAGTAAACAGTCAAATTAACCTTTGACAAACACGTCCAGACCCACGCTCGGACGCGTCAGTTGACGTGCTGCACTCGGACCGAAGTCTTTCATTGTTTCTCATTGGCCTGAATTTGTGGTTTGGCGAGTTCCGGCAGTGGAGGCAGTATGGGGCGCCGGGGCGCTGGTGCTGTTGAACGGCGGTTCCGGTCTTTTGTGTGGCCTGCTATAATCTTTCCGGTCTGAACACCTCTTACCAGGATATACAAAGCTCTTCTGCGAACGGAATCGCCCCATGGAAGTACCCTCTTCTTCTCTGGCAATGATCATTGCTGTGTTATGTACTTTCGTTGGTTGCGCGGGAACGCAGACAACACCGGATTCGTCTCTCACGCGAGCGGACTACTCAAAAGAACGTGATGTTCAGCAGGCGTCGTTCAGCAGAACGAAGGCGACGACGTTTCTGGATCTGAAGTCGCTTCAGTACGATTGCGGCCCGGTCGACGGTGACGCAGATCAGGACTTTCAGTTGACAGACTCCGGCCTGCGATACCGGATTCTGCGAAGGGCAGATGGCGCAAAACCGACCGCTGGAAATTCAGTCTCTGTTCATTATCGTGGCTGGCTGGACAGCGGCAAGGAATTCGACAGCTCCTACGACCGCGGCGAACCGATCTCCTTTCCGCTGAACGGAGTGATTGCCGGATGGACCGAAGGTATGCAACTGGTCGGAGTTGGCGGCATGATTGAACTGTGGGTTCCAGCTCGACTGGGTTACGGAGCCAAAGGGTCGGGAGGATCCGTGCCACCCAATGCTACGCTGCACTTTATCGTCGAACTGTTGAAAGTCGACTGAATCTGATCCTCACGCAGAATCGCCAATCAACCCCTGGACGGATACGGCTCACACTGGCTTCCTGTGTCGTGTTACGGTTACACTTTGCGATCGTGCATCTGTCTGTCCTGGGCGCTGATGTTTTCAAAGCGTAATGACGTGTGATGACTCGCAAAACGTTTCAACAACGAGACTTTGCCTCTCGCCGCGATGTTCTGCGGCTGGGTGGAGTCTCCGGCCTGGGCCTGGGGCTGCCTCAGTTGCTGGAAGCCCGCGTTGAAAAACGACTCACTGTGGACGATACGTTCGGTCGCGCGCAGCGTGTAATCATGCTGTACCTGCACGGCGGGCATCCGCAGCAGGAAACATTTGATCCGAAACCCAATGGCCCGTCGGCCGTGCGGGGCGAATTTGGAGCGATATCCACCAGCGTGCCTGGTGCCTCCTTTTCTGAGCTGCTGCCGGGGACGGCGCAAATTGCCGACAAGCTGGCCGTGATTCGATCGATGACGCACGACAATCCCAATCATGTCCAGGCCAGTCTGCCGGCAAATACCGGACACCGTCATCCCGCTGCCGTCAGTACACGCGGTGACTTTCCTCCTTCCGATACAGACTTTCCTCCCTTCGGTGCTGTGCTCGATCATTTGCAGAGGAACAGTCAGACTCTGCCGTCGTGGGTTCGAGTGGGTCCGTTGATGCGGCGCAGCAACGGGACTGTGTTGCACGGTCAATTGCCGGGGTTTCTGGGCGCTGGAAACTCCAGTTTCGCAGTTGACCAGTCGCTGCTGGGGGATGACGTGTCTGTTGAATCAGTTCGTCCGGCGGACGAACTCAATCCGATTCGGCTGCAGTCTCGTCGTGATTTGCTGCGAGAATTTGACGGGGAACGGCAACGACTGCACGGAGTGGCTTCTACTGGAAAATTGAACACGTTTTATCAACGGGCCTTTGATCTGCTCACTTCTGACCGAACGCGACGCGCATTCAATCTTGCCTCGGAGCCAGCGGCAACGCGTGACCGTTACGGCCGCACAGAATTCGGACAGCGCTGTCTGCTGGCTCGCCGACTTGTGGAATCCGGTGTTTCTATGGTCAACGTGAGTTATTGCCACACGCCATCGGGGTCGTGGGATACCCACAGCAAGAACTTCAGTAAGATGAAAACGTCCCTGGCCCCGACTCTGGATGTGGCCTTTACGGCGCTGATCAACGATCTGGATCAGCGTGGTCTGCTGGACGATACTCTGGTGGTTGTGAACGCGGAATTCGGTCGCACGCCCGCCATCAACAAGAACGCCGGACGCGATCACTGGCCGTGGGTGTATTCGCTCGCGCTGTGTGGAGCAGGAATTCAACCAGGCAGCGTTCATGGGACGTCTGATGATTCTGCGGCGTACCCGGCGTCTTTTCCCCACGGTCCTCAGGATTTTGCGGCAACGCTGTATCATCTTCTGGGCGTACCGTCTGACACGGTCCTTCACGATGTACTGGGGCGTCCGCATTCACTTGTGATTGGTTCTCCAATCCACGAAGTGCTTGCTTAGTTTCGTTGTCTCATCTTTCGTGTTAAAAGCAGCACGTTGTCCCGGGCACGCTGGTTGCGGCTGACACCTGAACGTATGCTTTGGATGGAAACACTGAGACCAGGGCGGTGGATACTTCGTTCCGTTTGTTGAACTGTTCGGGCGTCAATGTCGGAACAGCAATCTTTCGGAATGTAAAAAGCAGACGTCTGCCACAATCGGCCCGTGCATTGTTCCGCACTGACTTTGGGTCGCGAAGAATGCGTTTCTAGTTGCAGTTTCGCTGCTCACACGATCCAGTATCGTTTACGACAACAGGTGATTTTCCCATACTCAGACTGTTCCCCGCATTTATCTTTTAGAATCGCTGAGCTTCGCCGCAGTCATGCAGACAACTATGCTTCCCAGTCAGATCTGTTCGAATGACAGCGGACGATTATGTCGACATGCCACACGGCAATACGATCTGGCACAGGAGACGTATTGATGCAGCTGCGGACGTCCGCATTTCTGGTTCGTTCATTGCGACAGGAATCTCGCTTCGTCAGTCATCACGTCATACGGGCGGGGCTCGCAGCCCTGGTTCTATTGTTGTTTTTTGGCCGGGTCGCCACCTTTACAATGAGTGCCGGTGTCGGTGGAACGTTTGCGTCCAACGTGATGACGTGCTGTTACTGGTTTGTCACGTTGCTGGGGGGGATCTATTTCAGCACCGCGATCGTGGAGGAGAAAGAAGAGCAGACGCTTCCGCTTTTGAAGATGACCGGAGCATCACCGATCGCCATTCTGCTGGGGAAATCGGGACCGCGTCTGGGGGCGGTTCTGCTGCTGCTTCTGGTTGTTACCCCGTTCCTGCTGCTGGCGATCACACTGGGGGGAGTTCTTCCACGAGGCCTGTTGTCGGCGACCCTGGGCATCCTGACTTACTCCGTCATGTTCTGCCAGCTGGCGCTGCTTGCCAGCGTTGTCAGCCGGGATGTTTCCCGAGCATTCTCCAAAACAATCATTGCCTGGTTACTGTTGGAGTTCCTGCCATTCTGGTGCTGGGCAGGGTCTGAAGTCGTATTGAATCTAAGCCAATTCGGCAGCAGTGCTGCCGCCCATGATTACCTGCAAACGGCAGACGGTGTCTCCGGGATGTACGAGCGGACCCAGTTCGGGCTGGCCTGGCTGCACGAAAATCTGCAGTGGCTGGGAGGCTGGACAGATGAACTGGTACTGTACGGAAACCTGGACATGTACATGGCCGAATTTGGAAATTCGGGAATTTGGGAGCCGCAGATGACGGCTCACCTGATTCTGGCGGTCGTGTTCTTCTGTCTGAGCTGGGTGCTGTTTGAACCATGCACTTCCCGGGTTGTTGCCGACGGTCAAGATCGTCCGACAAAACTGTCCCGTCGCACTCGTCTGCCCCGTCGTGCAGGCAACAGAGCTCTGGCCTGGAAGTCGTGGCAGTATTCTGCGGGAGGCCGACGTGGTTTTTTCGCCCGCCTGGTCGGCGCCCCGCTACTGGTCAGTGCAACCGGTTTCGGTCTCGCTGCTGGAGTGGAGGAGTCTCTGCCAGTTTGGGTCCTGGCAAACATTCTGATGATCTCCGGAATCGTCGTGTTTGTTGGTAGCGCGGCGCTTCTGCTCGGTCGAGTATTCAACACGGAAGTTCGGGACAAGACACTAAGTTCACTGCTGATGTTGCCTGTCAGCAGGAACGCGATGTGCGGCCGGATGATGCTCGGTCTGCTACCCGGCATCGCGGCCTCGGCATCTTGTTTCTGCTGCGGCCTGTTTCTGTGGTTGGCCGTGGAACGAGAAACCGCGCGTGTGTTTGGCGAAATTCTGCAATCGGCATGGTTGTACCAGATACTGCTGATGGGGCTGACCACAGTCTACTTCGGGTTGTATCTGTCCATACGGCTCCGGTACGGCGGCATGCTGTTGGCTATTGTTTGCGTGTGGATGATCGGTCCCATGGTCACCGGCAGCTGTGTTGCAATATTTAGTTCTTGGCTTGGGGGACAGTCTATTCAGTCATTCCTCGTTTCCGGCCTGCCGATCGTGCTGATGATCATCGAGGGCATCTTCTGCTGGCGGATGCACAAGTTGATTATTCAATGCCTTGACAATGTTGCGGAACAGGGATGAATCAGTGGAGACACGCCTTGCGAAATGATTTTCAGAGAAGACAAAGGCGGACCTGTTGTGGTCCGTGAGGCAGGTACCTCTGGTCGTTTCCGGAGGCATTCATCGCATCCATGCCCACGAAGGCGACGAATGAAGTTGTGCGGCCATAATGAAACCAGTTCTGACCGCGTTACTCAGAACGCTGCTGCTTCTGTGTGAGCATGCCGAGTACGATATGATCCCGCCACCATTGTTATCGAACACCTGAAGAAACCATGAAACTTCTCAACCTGGTTGTGTTTTTCGTTATTCAGACGACTCTCTCTGCACAGGAACTCACCTGGCCGGACCCCGTTGCGAACCATGTGATCCCGATGCAGAGTACGTCGGTGACGCATGGGCCTGTGCTGGGAAATGTTACGTCTGATTCGGTGCGTGTCTGGGTGCGAGCGGAACGAGAAATCCAATTCGAAGTTCTGGTCCGTCCGCATCGACCGCCGTTTGATGATGCGGCAGTGACACCAGCCGCAACAGCTGCTGAAAACGACTTTACCGGATTCGCTGAAGTCACCGGCCTGAAGCCGAACACAATTTATGCCTACGCTGTCCGGATCGGTCACGAAATCGTTGACAGCCGCAACAATATTCGCGATCCGTGGCCAACGTTTCGCACGCTGCCGGATGAAACCAGCTACGTTCATGAGTTTAACCCACAGGGGCGTTTTAACTTTTCGTTTTCTATCGGAGCCTGCCAGCGTCAACGTTCACCTGGTGAAACGTACGGCATTTATCCGGACCCGCCCGCCTTTGACACGATCTGGGAGAGGCACCGTGACCGTGTGGCGTTTCACATTGTGAATGGCGACTACACGTATGAAGAAACGATCGACGGGACTGTTGCCGGTATTCAGAACAATTACAAGCTGTATCTGAATCGGGGTCGCTCATTGAATCGATTGCTGAAGCACGTGCCTCTGCTGACGATGTACAACGACCATGAAGTGACCGATAATATCGACGGTTCCGGTGAAGTCGGTCGAGGCGACGGCAACTATCTTGTTCGCGATCCGGCGATCCGAGTCTGGCAGTACTACGCGGACTGGGCTAACGGAAATCGGCCCCAGACGGGACGCGTCCGCTTTGGTACTGCTCAGCTGCAGGCAGGTTCGGAAGTGCTGCATGATCCTGTCGCCGACTTCACCACATTGAATCCTGCACAGATCAGTACGCTGCACATCGGCCCGTTTCTGAAGGGAGGTGCAAAGGCAAAGGCGTCAGAACGCGGCGGTAAGAACGTCGGCGTTTATCGAGTGACGCGAGTTGTCGACGCAACTCATCTGCAGATTGAGCCGGCGTTAAAGCAGACCAGCGCTGCGCCTTACAGCATTGGCACCCATCACTACTTCGACAAAGTTGTGGGCAATTGTCATTTTCTGTTTCTTGACACTCGAGGCGAACGGTCCAAATGGCTGGGCGTGCAGAAGTCTCACGATCCTGGTCGTTTTGTTCTGGGAGACACCCAGAAGGCGTGGTTTCTGGACAAGGTGCGGACGACTGCCGCAGATTTTATTTTTGTCGTATCACCCGATCCGTGGTTCATTTATCACAGTGCGTATCATGTGCGAGGCAAAGGTACGGAATCAAAAGGCGACGGATACTGCGGCTTCGTGCACGAGAGAGAAGAGCTTACGGCGGTGTTGGACGAAATTCAGAAGCCGGTGCTGTTGCTGACAGGAGACGTTCACCATCCCGTCGCGGCTCAGATCACAGACAACGTCTGGGAGTTCCTTGTTTCGCCGGTGAACTCAGCAAATCATCCGATTGGCACAGCCGGTCTGCCACCTTTGGGTGGCTGGTTCGACAGCGAAGGTCGGACGGTCAAAATCAAGTGGCTCGGCGGTTACCCGGACAACGTGCACTATCTGCGGCAGCGTCATACGGTGTACTCAGTGATTTCAATCAACAATGTCGTGAAGGCCGGTCGTAAAGAGGGGCCTGGCTATCAGTTTCTGGCGTACGATGCCCCTCAGGTTGTGGTTCGTTTTCACGATGGTTATACGGGTGACCTGCTGTACAGTGAAGGTATCTCAACCCTGGATGCCATGCCGCCCGGTAAGCCTGCGGAAAAGAAAAATCGGTTCGGCCACTGGAATCGATAGACCACGATATTTTTGTCGACGACCAATGGCCGCCGCCCGCTGCCGCCGGATCATGGTTTTGGCCCTCAATTATCTTTCGTCTCCCGTGGGTATCCCCCGCGGTGATCTTTTTTTGCGGCGCCGCACGTTGTTCGATTTATGTACAAACGACGAAAGGAGGGTCCTGTTCTGCCGGCGAAATCCACAATCGTTCTGTCCACGGGCCAGAACCGTTCTCGAGAACGTGTGGTTGCGCTGATTTGACCGGACTTCCAACTGGCCCTGAACGGAAGCCTCGGTTATCTGCACGGAAAACAGGATGTCCTGTAACCTGTCAAAAGTCGTTTCGAAGGACAACTGCTTTGCGTCCGTGACTTCTTGCCACGCCTCTTCTCGGTTTCCGTAGACGGTCGAGAAGACCTGATCGCGATCACCACTGTAGCTGTACTCACCGTCGGGACAAAACAGGTCACTCCGTATCTGGCGTCCGAAATCGTGTCTCGTGCGGATAGATCAGAAATGAATTCCCATCCAGAGCCTTAAGTCGCAGGTAATTGCTTTATTCGAACTCTTCCGCAAGGAATGGCTGTTCCAGATTTACCACAAAGGCCCGCACGCCCTTATCTTTTTCATGCTGAAACGTTTCGACTGCACAGCTGAACGGAGGCGAGTGCTGAGCAAGGCACGGTGTTGTGAGCCCCAGATCGCAAGGACCCCTGTTAGGTATAAACAGCTTCTGGACATGTTCTTGTCGCCCTTGTGGTATTGAACAGAGAATGTTGCACGGACATACCGGTCCACCACACCCTCCGCTTCAGGAGTTGAGTCCCCCGAAGTGGAAGGAACACTGATTTAAACAATCATCGAACCGGAAAAAAATTCGTGGAACGAAGTTCGCTGTCTGTGCTGTAACGCAAAGCTGAGGCCACAACAGATGATTTCGGGTGGCTCTGATCCTGATTCTCAATTTCGTGCCGGTGAATGCCGAAGACCACGGAAAATACTGCTCCAGTCGGCAATGCTGTGTTCCATCTTCGGAGTGAGTTTCGAACAATCATGAGCCTTCCACCGCTGCAGGCCGAATCCCCGTGTAGTCATTTCACTGCAACTGTGGTGGTCCGCCGTGCAGCGAGCTGTACGCATCGGAGAGCGGGAAATAAGGGTAAGTACTGCGTGGCGGGGCGGAGCCTGTTTGTGGATGCGTGTCTTCCGGGGGGCCGGGAATCCGTAGATTGACGGTCACGGCTCATCGGACAGAGCACGCAAAAGGGGCACCAACTGATCCAGTCGACAGATCATCCGTTCAGGTGTCGGGCAAAGAATTCCCGGGTGCGGGTCCACATCTCGTCGCTCAGCACGTGACCGGTCTCGGGCTGGATGAAGTGAGTGAACTTGTCCTCGGCATGTACGGCTTCATAGGCTCGTGAAATCGTCTCGATACCCCGTCGCACGTGTTCGACGGGGCTGCCTCCATCAAGTTCACCGCAATTCAAATGCAGAGCTCTGGGAGCAATCAGCGCCGCGATGTCCGGAGTGTCTCCGTAAGGCAGAATGCCAGGGATGAAGTTCGGAAAGCAGTGCAGCATCTGGTGTTCGTGAATGGCTTCGTACGTTGGCAGGCAACAGTTGCCGACCAGTGCTTTCAATCGCGGTTCCCATGGACCGACCAGCCAGGTGTGCGTCGATCCCATGGAATGCCCGTAACAGCCGATCCTGTCGGACTGCACCTCCGGACGGCTACAGATGTAGTCGACTGCCCGACGCATGTCCAGAATGTTTTTCCAGGCCATGCACTGACCTTCGACCACGTACTTAAGAAACAGGAACCGTTCCAGATTGCGGCCTTGCTGCTGATAGCCCGCTTCACGTTCTTCGAATCCCAGTGCATCCGGACACAGGACAACGTATCCTTCTCTTGCTAGTGCGGCGCCCGTGTGATGCATCGGATTGCCAGCCAGGCCGGCCGGCTCACTCTTGCCCAGATGCCACTGACCTGCATGCTGATGCCACACACAGATTCCCGGAGCCGTCTTTGAAGCCGTTACGCCGTCGGGAATCAACAGTAACGCCGGAATATGATCACCTGGCTCAGCTTCATATGTCAGCTTTTCGATTCGAAACCCATTCGCCTGGGTGGTCTCGGACACGACGGGATTCATGGCAGACGGATCCCGCCACGGGCCACCGAGACATTCGAGCAATCGGTCTTTGAAGTCAGCATTCGCCATTCTGAGTCCCTGCCTGCTGCATCAACTGAACAGCTCTGAGATCGGCTGCCGATTCTCATCGATCAGATACCGAGGTCGGCCGTTCAGATCGTTGATCTTGATGTTGTTCACATCGATGCCCAGAGTCCTGTAAAGTGTCGCAAATACCTCCTGGACATGAACCGGGCGTTCGACTGGACGTCCACCTTCTTTGTCCGTCTGGCCGATCACCATTCCGCCATGAATGCCGCCTCCGGCCAGCAGCACCGACTGAGTTTCCGCCCAGTGATCGCGACCGCCCTTAGCGTTGATTCTTGGCGTGCGACCGAATTCGCCCCACACAACGACCGACGTTGTTTCCAGCAAGCCCCGTTGTTCAAGGTCCTGCAGAAAGGTCGACAACGCGTGGTCATAGACAGGCAGGTATTTGCGAGACAGGTATTCGATGGTGCCTTCACGATTTGCATGCCAGTCCCAGGCGCCGAATGCCACTGTCACGCAGCGAACTCCTGCTTCAACCAGTCGTCGGGCCAGCAGCAGATGTTTGGGACTTTGAGGAGCACCGCCAAAACTGGGATCTGTCGCCTGCCCCTCTCCGTATCTCAGAACAACGGCGGGATCTTCTTTTTCCAGATCAAGGGCGTCCGCCAGCTTACTGGACGTCAATAATCCGAATGCCTGCTGTTGAAACGCGTCCAGTCCGCAACGAGCGTCAACCTGCTGTTGCAACCGCCCGAGTGACGTCAGCACACTGCGGCGGTTCTGCAATCGCACGGAATCGATGCCATTAAGAACCAGATCGTCCTTGACGTCACCTTCAATGGTGAACGGCACGTGATCGCTTCCGGTATATCCTGGCCAGGACAAAGTCGACGCCGGATCGTGAACGCCACGATTGTTGTATGGCATGTGGCCCATTCTGGGGGCTGCATCGACATACGGAATCATGCCTTCCCGATTCGGTCCCAGCACGCTGGACACAGTGGAGCCGAGTGACGGCCAGCCACCGGCCGGTTCGTTGTCACCCGGCCGACCGGCCGGTCGACCGGTATAGCACTGAAACGATTCGTGACGATTCATTAACCCCACCAGTGATCGTACAATGGAAAACCTGTCGGACATTGCCGATAGCTTTGGCAGCAGTTCGCAGAACTGCGTCCCTGGAACCGCTGTGCTGATCGGCTGAAACGAACCGCGGATCTCGCGCGGTGCACGTGGCTTGGGATCGAAGGTTTCGTGCTGCGTGGGCCCGCCGGGCAGGTAGATCATCACCACAGAATGATCACGTCGTACACCGCCACTGACTTCGGCACCCTGCAGCAGATCGGACAGATGCAGGGCTGAAACACCCAACGTGCCCGCTCTTAGAAACGAACGCCGCGTGATTCGATCGTGGAACTGGCTTCGACGAGAATCTGTTATTTTGAGCATTCTGCAGTCCGATGATTCCGGTTCGTCGCATCTTTGACATGGCGCATTCTAACAGATGTTTGCGGAAGTGGGGAAACGAAAGGCAGCGAAAGGGCGGGAGTCTGTTTCGGGCGAAAACTTATCTGTTTCCGTCAACAGGAAGCCCCAGGAGACTTTCGACCTTCTCTCAGGACACCGCGTTATCTTGACGTACCATCCGACTGTTCTCGGGCGATGGTCCCGAGTGAAATCGTGGGTTGCACCGGTGGCCGAAACAGTCTGGCCAGCTGTGTCAGCACTGCGGGATTGCTGCCGCAGTAAGAGTGCCCCAGCGGGTCGTTAGTACTGACACCCGAAACGCAAACGGTTTGCAGTCCCGCTACGGCAATCTGCGCCCTGGAATCGCCCGCGCGGTATGCGCCGCCATGAACCTCTTGAGACATTTTCAGGGCCTGATCGGTATCTGAGGCATACCGTATCATGCTGCCAGCGACATGTACGATGTTGCCAACCAGCATGCCGAACTCCTGCGCATCGACATCGGGGGCGGCAAGAATCAGGCTTGTCAGCGGCGGTGACGAAAGTTGGCTCTCGGACCAGGTACCCCATTGGGGAAAACGAATTATGATTTCGTCCATGCCATGCAATCCGACTGTCTGGCAGCTGTTCCGGTTCGGCCTGGCTGGTAACATCATCGCGGTAATTCGTTCACGACGTTCGACCAGCTGCCCGTTGCCGAACCTTGATAGCTGAGCAGCGACAAGCGGATCGATCGGCAGGCCCGTTGGTCCCAGCGTGCCAGTCAGAGCATTTAAGGCTCGCAGGGTGACGCGGTTTCCCATGCTGTGCGCCATGACATGCAGCCGCACGTCTTCCTTCAGCTGGCTGCGCAGGTTGGCGAGAAGTTCTGCAAGATTCCAGAAATATCGTTCTGCCTGCACTTCGTCCGTGAGGTAGGCGCCGCTTCGTCCGACGGACCGCCAACTGAAGGTAACAACGACGCCGTGGAACGGCATGTCTTCGGCCAGCTGAGCCGCCTGCCCCAGAGCATGATCCGTCGTGACATTGAATCCGTGGACGAATACGAAGACATCCTTGGCCTCTGCATTATCGGTATGCGCGCCCAGTGCTGCGTAAAACTGTTTGTTCGCGCTGTACTCCGGTGCGTTGACAATGACTTGATTGGCAGAACTCGAATTCAGCGGACATTCGCCGCGTCTTCTGTCGATTGGTAAGGTGACATCGGCGAAGCCAAACGTGGCGCTGGGGGTCGCGTAGATGGCATCCTGTGCCAGGAATTTCGCCGGTCCGGTGTCGTTAGTATTTTCGTTGAGAGAGCGGGCGGCCGCCAGGGCCCCATCTGTGACAATCGCGATTTTCCAGTTTGGTCTTCCGTCACTGGTTAGTGAACGCATCGGGGAATGTGAACGTGATGTCTGGGCGTATTTATCAAGAAGTACCACGTCGGACGTCGCCCGCGGGTCTTCCACAGAAGTGAAAAACCAGCTTTGGCCGTACCTGCCGCCCAGCGCTAACAGTGCGATTGTCAGCGACGTTGCGATACTCTTTCCGTAACGAAAAATGCCGTCCATCGTCAGACTCCGAATACCTCACATCCATAAGCCGGATTAATGTACGTGAATTCGAACGATCCCACTGACGAAAGACTTCAGCAGACGGAATCGAGGTGTGGTGGCGAACGTAACTGATACGTTGATCGGCACATATTGCGCGTGATGCTGTTTGTCTGCGGTCGATCGTGCTGAACAGACGCTGGAAGTTTCTGTGATTTCAAAAGAACGCGACTGTTCGCTGGGATCTGAGCGAGACGTCGTTAGTTTAGAAATGAAACAGCCTCTTGAAAGATGTCATGATTATGCGGTCCCAGGTTCTGGCGTGCAGCATGCTGCTGACAGCGGTACTTTCCGCGAATGCCGCCGACGAAATTCTGTCGCTGGATTTCGACGCGGAGTCCGTTGGCGAGAGCCCCGCTGACTGGAGGGCATTCAATGACGGGACGGTTGCCAACGTGTCAGTCGCTTCAGGTGGTCCCGGTACTTCGACAAGGTGTCTTATCGGGCGTCGATCTGAATTTACTTCGCTTGTTGCATTGTCAAAGCCATTTGCTGCAGTGCAGCAGCGAATCGAGATCGAGTTCTCGTTTGCGTTCTCTTCTGCCAGAGGTCGTTCGCTGCATGTTTGGTCTCACGAGCCGGGGGGAACCGACGCCAGCCAGCTGAATCTGTGTGTGCAGAGCGGCGTACTGCAGCAGTTCGACGGACGCACTCGTACCTGGGAGATTGTGTCTCGTGACGTCATGCCGTCGCAATCGATAGCAGATCCTGTCTGGCATCGGGTGCGGGCCGTTGTTGATGCCAACCGTAATGGTATCGAATTTTGGCTCTCAAAAGCCGGCCGGACAGATCTGCCGGAGCGACCAACGGCAGTGGCGGCCGCGTACCGAACCAGCCTCCCGCTGGCTGGGTTTAATTTGGTTTCCGGTCGACGAATCGCGGCAGATGGGTGGTACCTGATTGACGACCTTGTCGTTCGTGGCGGAACGGATTTGCCGGCACCGCGCGAACCTGACTCAGTGCCGGACGTCTTTAAGCTGTGGACCGGTCCGGACATTCCACGGTATGCGAATACGATTCCGTTTGTCGACGGCGTTCAGCATTCGACGATTCATCGGGCGAGAGCGGATGGATACAAGTTTCTGCATGGAGCAGCGATCGTATACTACAAGGATACGTTCTTCGCCAACTGGGCAAATAGTCCGACTAATGAAAACGGACCTGAGGAGACACTGCAGGGGCGGCGGTCGGTCGATCAATGCAGAACATGGTCCGATCTGGAAGTCATAGGCAGCGGCTTCAGAACACAGGAACGCCACAGTCATGGCGTGCTGTTCGAACACAACGATGATCTGTGGGTCATCTGTGCACGTTTTGGAGCGGGGACCCCCGGCCGCCGGTTTTCCGGGCTCATGGCTGAAGCATTTGTCCTGCATGAAGACGGCATCCGCTGGATGTCACGAGGCATCGTAATGCACGACTGCTGGCCGTATGATGAACCCGTCCGAATGAAAAATGGCAGCCTGATCACGGGCGGACAGGACAAAGATGGTTTTCCTGTTGTCGCAATCAGTCAGGGAAACAGCGTGACAAACTGGGACACCGTTTCCATTCCATTTCCATCACGTCTTGCTCCGTCTTTCGCAGAAACATCTGTTGAGATTGACGACCGGAATGTTCTGGCTGTAATTCGAGGTGGTCGGGGTGTCGCGTGGGTTTCAACCAGCAGTGACTTTGGCAGAACCTGGACACAGGCGGTTGAAAGCAATCTGCCGATGCCACGTTCCAAACCTTATCTGGGCAGGCTGAGTTCAGGAGAACTTTACCTGCTGTCCAATTTTGTCAATCGTGACACGCTGGTGATTTCTGTCGGAGTTCCGGGGACGGCAACATTCAGCCGGATGTTCCGTATTCGACACGGGAAGTCAGAGCCGCCCCGTTTTTCGGGGCACGCCAAAGGGAAACAGTGGTCATATCCGTATGGTTACGAACACGACGGAAATCTGTACGTAGTCTATTCGATCGGTAAAGAAGACTGCGGCCTGTCGATCCTTCCAGTCAGCTCACTGCGGGAATAGCCTGCAGCCCAGCAATCGGTGACGATGTTTCTAACCAAACAACTCGCGGATGACTCGCCCCTCCGGTACCAGACTCACTGGTCGATTGGTCTTCGTGTAGTACGCCTTGTGGTGGTCGATTCCGAGTGCGTGCAGAATTGATGCTCCGATGTCGTCGGGATGGATGTCTGTGTCGTCTGTCGGACTCTCTCCACCTGAATCAGTGGCACCGATCAGTTGTCCGGGGTGCACTCCACCACCTGCCATCAGACTCCAGTTGACTCTGGGATAGTGGTCTCGGCCGATGTTCTGATTGATTTTCGGCGTGCGACCGAACTCGCCCATGATGATCACCAGAGTTCGTTCCAGCAGGCCTTTTTCCCGCAATGCCGTGAGCGTTGCTGTGATCGCGTTATCCAGCGGCGGTATCAGTCTTTTATGCCCCGCAAAGTTGTCCAGATGGGTATCCCATCCCGTGTTGGTCACCGTAATAAACTTTACGCCCGATTCAATCAGCCGAACGGATAACAGCATGCTCTGCCCGAGCTCGTCCGCCCCAAACAGATTCTGGATGCTTTCCGGCTCTCCGCTGACATCAAACGCCTCCATCGTGCGTTTCGACGTAATCATGCTGTAAGCCTGCCGGCTGAACGTATCCAGCGCTTCCAGTAACTGGCTGTTTGTGTCGGCTTCCCTGAACGTGCGATTGAGTTTGCTCAGCAACTGCTCGCGGCGTGCAACTTTCTCAACCGTCAGTCCTTCCGGCAGGGTGATTCCACGAACAGCAAACGGCTGGCCCGGCTTGGGAACCGCATTTGTCTTGAAAGGACCGAACCCGTCGCCCATGTAGCCGGCCGTCCATTCGGTGTCGGGAATGGCCATATACGGCGGCAGGTCCGGATCTCCCGGCAACTCTCTTGTTACGACAGATCCCAGTGACGGATATTGCAGCGCCGGCGTGGGGCGATTGCCGGTTGAAATGTAGGCCTGTCCCTGAGGATGGTCGCCCACCGTATGACTGATTCCGCGCAGCAGCGTGAACTGGTCTGCTACCTCAGCAAACTTTGGCATATGTTCGCATGCCAGCAGGCCCGGCAGATTTGTCTGAATGGGCTTAAATTCGCCCTTCGTTTCCGACGGTCCGTCCGGCTTCATGTCCAGAGTGTCCAGGTGAGCGGGGCCACCTCCGAGATTTACGAACAACACCGCATCAGCGGTTGCCCGTGCGTCATCTGTTGCAAGAGCAGGTTGCAGAGCAGATGCGGTTGTAAGCCCCGTCAGTCCCAGTGCTCCGACCTGCAGTGAGTCGCGCCGTGTAATCCTGTCGCAGTAACGTGATGTCATTGACATGTCCTTCGCAGAGAAGCCGCCGTTCCCGATCACAACATCAAACTCGGAGACAGAAGTTTCAGTGGTTTGTCAGAAACTCCTGAGAATTCAGCAGTGCCCACATCAGGTCTCGCAATCCTTCCACTGTGTTTTCAGTCTGCGAAATGTGTTCTCTGCACGTCCGGATTTCTTCGTCTGTCGGTGCACGACTGAGGGTACGAAAGTATGCGTCGATAATTAAATTTCCTGTTGTCTTGTCGTTGGCGAACAGACCATCCGCACTCGCGCCGGAAATTGCACGACCGGCCTTCGTCTCAGTGGAAAGCGGTTGTCCCAAATCGTTCGCGACACTCACCAGCCAGCCGTCACTTCGTTCGAGCCATCCGATCATTTCTGAATCGTTTCGAACATAGAGCGACTGCAGCAGGGTCGGCTGATCCTGGCGTTCGCAGTCGCAGTTCGTTGTACGCCGTGGTTTTCCGAAAACCAGCAGTGAGTAATCGATGCCTCGCGCCTGATACGATCTGGGATGTTGTCCAATCTTGCGCCCGGCACAGTCAGAAAGGTATTTTTCTGCTGCTTCGTTCTTAGCTGTGGCCCGAAGAATTGCGTCAATGGTCACCTCCGCCGGCATCCGCCGGATCAGTGAATGACTGAAGTTTCGGTCGTCCGTACGATTGGTCGGTGTTGTAACGCTGCTGCGCTGATAAGTGTGGCTGCTGACAATCGTACGATGCAACCATTTGATATCGAAACGGTTCGCAATGAATTGCCTGCTGAGCCAGGTGAGCAGTGCCTTGTTACTTGGCGGATTGGCCATGTTGAAGTCATCCGGAGGATCGACGATTCCAATGCCAAAATAGTGAGACCAGACACGATTCACGAATGACGGAGCGAAGTACGGGTTGTCTTTGTGGAACAGCCACGCTGCAAGCGGTTCTCTTGGATCTTCGTACTCGTTCAATTCGAACTCCTCTCCTCCCAGGATCCTTGCCGTCCATGGTTTGTCCGTCGGCGGATCAATCCAGATTTCGTTCCACGGAATCGGAAGGCCTTCCGCAGATACACGCATGTACATCTGTCGTCGTAACGAGGCCGTGTCGAGTTTTGCGGGCACCCCGAGTTTGGTCTTCAGCTGTTCCTGCTGTGACTTGCCATCCGGTGCGATTCCCGGGCGAATCCGTTTGAACAGCCCTGCGAAATCTGAAAAATCTTCCTTCGACCACTGGTCGAATGGGTGTTTATGACATTGAGCGCACTGCAGACGTACGCCCATGAAGGTGTAGCCAAACGTCAGGGCACGGTCGGTGTCGGTTTGGTTATTGCCGCGGAACCAGTAGTAATGCATCGGGTTGTCAGGAGCGGCGAAATCGGTACCGTCCGTACGCTTCATGTGAAGACTCTGTTCCGCAGCGTAGCTTTCGTATGTCTGTCCGGGGCGACGGCTGGTCGCCAGGATGATTCCTGCGGCAATCCGGTCCCATCCGACATTGTCGATCAAACGACGCCGTAACCACGCGTTCCATTGCAGAGACGCCGGCGAATTCATGTCGGTCGAACCCAGCGACTGAGAATTGCTGCCCGTCAGGTCTGCCAGCTTCACAGCCCACCATGTCGAATAAGCATCCGAAGTCAGCAGTTCATCGACCTTTTGCTGCCGCTTATTCGCTGACGTATCTGCCAGGAATTCTCGGACTTCGTCGCCGGAGGGTAGTGTTCCGACAAGATCAAGACTTACGCGCCGAAGAAACTCCTGATCGCTGCAGACTGCGGACGGGACGATGCCCAGAGGCGACAGCTTTCGGACGACAAGTCGATCGACCTCGGTTGGTGTTTCAACTGACGGATAGCCATTTCCTGTTCTGTCTGAAACGGGCATCATCACCTGACTTGAAAAGATGCCCTTGTCGTAGAATGACACAACGTATGTGTCGCCCGGACTCCTGCACGTGATGACCCCGTCATGCGACACTTCGGCGACCGTATCGTCATTTGTCTGAAAACGTGTGAGTGCTGTTACGTCTTCACACCGGCCGTCGGACCAGACAGCCACGCACTGCAATTGAGTGGATTCTCCGACCCGTTCGAACACAAACGACTGTGGTGTTACATCGAATCTCAGTAGTCGGGCCGGTTTCCCTTTGACTCCGTGTGCTCCTTCCGCGATCCATTTTTTGAGCACTTTGTATTCCGGTGCGCCGCGTTCAAATCGCTGACCGCCGCCGTGATCATCGTGACTGGTTGGCTTGTTAAGGATCAGGCTTTCTTCCGGGGACGCGACGTCAACCCGCGGAGTTTCACTCTTCGCAAGTGCATTCAGGTCGGCATCGAAGTCGTAGCCAAACATGGAAAGACTGAACCCACCCTTTCCCTGAAAGGAACCGTGACAAGTGCGGCCATTACACCCCAGTCGCCCCAGCAACGGTATCACGTGTCTCTGGAAATCCGGTACGTTGCGGCCCTCGGTGATTTGGGCGACGGCGTCCAGGACATTTTCGCGACCGCCTGCGGGGGCAGGTTCCGACGAGGGACCTGTCTGCGAAACCGGTCCCCGCAGGGTTTCGCCTGCGAGATACCGCTGAAACACATTCCGGGACGACGCGGCAGATGGAGAAATGCTCAGGTTTAGTTTTGGCAGTTGGATTCGTAGTTGATCAAGATCGGTTGTCTGCACGTCGGTATCGCGCAGGTCGAGATGTTCAAGCCCGGGCAGAGATGCTGCCAGTTGTTCCGCCAGACTGCCGGTGAGCTGCGCGCGTCGCAGACTCAATATTCTTAACTTGGCTAACGACGCCAGATGAGCAAGTCCTGCACCGCGGACCATCGTGCCGTCCAGCGACAACTGCTGTAATGATTCCATGTGTGCCAGGAACCGAAGTCCTTCATCGGTAATCGTCGTGTCCGCAAGAGCTAACACTTTAAGGCCGTTGAGTTTGGCGATTGTTTCGAGACAGTTGTCCGTCACTTTCGTTGAGTTCAGTGACAGTGTTGTCAGCGACGACAAACCGCTCAGTTCGCTTATGCCCGCGTCCGTTACTGAAGTGCGATCGAGATACAGTCGTTCCAGTTTCTGAAGGTGCGAGAGTCTTGCCAGAGTCAGATTGCTCGCGCCGGAATCCGACAGGAAGAGCGTATCCAGATTTGTCAGAAATTCGACCGCGGCCAGCCCCTCGTCGCTGACTGTTGGGGTCACCACTGCCAGATAGTCGAGCTGTTCAAACGCCGCAATGTTGGCTACGTGTTTGTCAGTGACGACCTGTTTGCTGAATCTGACGAAGCGTACTGTGCCATCGCGATTTTTCTGAAGGTTGGATGTAATGCCTTTCAGGTCATCGACGGCCTGCTGCTGAGCGACTGGAGTCTCTGCGGATGCTGCTGCCGGCACCAGTATGAATAGAGACAGCAATAAGGCGGCAGGTTGATGCATGTTCAGTCCGGCGCAAAACAGAGACTGGGAGAGACTCGGAGTTTACCACCAAGGTTCCGTCCAATCCAGCTTTCACGACGTTTGACTGCGGAATCGGATTCGTTGCTGCTACCGAAAAACGTTGAAACGCATGTACTCCCAGTGCCGATACAGTTCTGACGAACGCATCAATTCTTCGTGTGTGCCGTCAGCGGCGACACGTCCCCGGTGGATCAGGACCAGGCGGTTACACTTCTTGACAGTCGACAGTCTAGAGGGCAGAAAGATAACGGTACGGTCGCTGCAGATTCGCTGGTACGCGTCATCCAGCATCGTCTTCGTCTCTTCATCCAGCGTTGCTTCCGGCTCCTGGATGACCAGCAGTGCTGGCTTGCGCGCTACGGCGCGGGCCAGACTCAGACGGAATGTCTGTCCCGGGTCCAGCACCACACCGTGTTCACCAAGAGGTGTTTCATACCCTTTGGGCAGCTGACGAATAAAGCTTTCGGCATGGACCGACTTACTGGCTTCGATGGCATCCTGACGGGAGATTTCGGCCCGCCCGGCCGTGATGTTTTCCAGGACGGACGCACTGAATACCGGTTCCTGACCACCAACACTGACTGCCTCTGCACGCAGGGATTCCAGGGTCACTCGGCGAATATCCTGACCATCAATCAACACCTGTCCGTTCAGCGGATCACGGAATCGAGGAATCAGACTCACCAGAGCTTGTGCTTCGTGCTTATCCAGCGCCAGCAGCGCCACGCGCTGTCCTCGCTCGAACTTCAAGTCAAGATTTGAGATGAGTTCAGGGTGTGTTTCTGTTTCGACGCTCACCTGATTGAACTGCAGCGATCGTGACATCGGCTCGAGGAATCTGGCACCGACCACCTGACTGACCGCCGGAACGCGAAGCAGGTACTGATTGATTTCATCGGCCGCCACGACGGCCATTCCCGCAAGGACAGGAACCTCCTGCAACCGCTGCAGTGACAATGTGATCAGCACAACAAGAGTTGTCAGCATCACGGCCGCGGGGGGGCCGATGGCACTGCCGAACAGCAAATGACGAGCAATCAGAAAACCAGGCACCGTAACGCTGACGATCACAATGACCAATGACACCCATCGACCGCGAAGCAATTGCTGATGCAGCTGCTCACGACGTTGCTGATACAGCCGCAGACTGCCGCTGAACTGTTCGTGCTCCAGCTTTTCCATTCCGTAACCCGCAACAATTTGTGCCTTATCCAGGTCATCGGTCAGTTTCTGAACACCACGCTCCATCTGTTCAGACAGCAGGCTTGCAGATGCTTCATGACGCTCTGTTTCCAGTCGATAGACATACCAGCAGACAAGGACCGGGACAACGCACTCCAGCCCGACACGCCACTGCGTCACGAGCAGCAGGATCACCAGCACCGTAATATCACAGGATGAAGTCAGCTGGCGAAATCCCCAGTCCCGCGAACTGTCTTCCAGTGTTTGCGCTGTCTGGCGGAATAAGCTGGCAGACGCTCTGCGTTGAACGCCGGTCAGGTCTCCCGGATTGGAACGCAGCGTATGACGATGTATGTGTTCTCGAAGACGCTTGACGGCAGCTGCGACGTGGTGGCTGATTTGTGTCTGGGCGTATCCGCGAAGGATGCCTCGCATGACCAGCATTACGGACGCTGCTGCGAACAGGAAGGTCAGGGTCGAGCCTGATTCGTGCAGCAAGGGAACTGCAAGGATCGTTTGAACAAGGAGTTGATTGATGGGGCCGTCGGTGATCCGTTCGGCCGTTGGCAGCAGCCCACGGTCTTCGGCCATCATCCTCAGTGTCAGCAGTTCTGTGACGCCGCCGACACATAATACGATGCCTATCAGCAGTACAGCCGCAGCGCCGCCAGCGATCGTTGACAGGACCAGCTGTCGACCGGCAAAGTGCCGGTTTGAAATTACTTTGTGAAACGTACTGGCAGCAGCGTCGGACACGGAAGTACTTTCAATGCTGAATGATCTGCCCTGAATTGACTCCAATGGCCGGAATCAATCGGTATTGGTCATGAGCGGTCGCATCCACAGGGCGGCCGGTATAAGGCATCGAACGATTTTTCTGACACCGATGACCCGTTCCTCTCAATTGTGCCCGGGCCGCGCACACGTTGAATCATGTTTGCCGAAGATGACTCTAACCGGCAGGCCGATATGTCACAACTGCGACCATACGACAGCGTTCCTGAATTGACTTCAACGAATTTGGTGAAAGAAAGTCCTTGCCCGAACGATACACTGCGGGAGGTGGAAAGTGCGAGCCGTCGGCAACCAGACGATTAGTCCCCAATTGCCCAACAGCAGCAAAGTTACAGGCGGGGTGTCGGCGCCGATTGTCCAGGCACACGTTCAGGCAGTCACCGGATTGTTGATCCAACGGACAGCAGCATGCCGAAATATCCGTTACAGTTGGATTCGATCCCGGATTGTCATGTGCCGATCTGTGACTCATCTGCCGACCTGTGGCCGCAACCAATGTCGTGCCGTTTGCGATTGCCGCCTGTCTGCGTACCGCCTGGACCGTTTCTTTGGAGAAAATGCTCCTCTATGCGAGGTCTCGGTCTTCAAACAGGACAAACGCCACCAGGATCATGGCAGCTGCATATGCAGCTCCGTACAGGAGGCTGGTACCGAGGTAAGATGGCGGTACAGAGCGACCTGTGGCAACGGCTGCGTAGATATTAAACGATTCCAGCGAAGGCAATACCGTCGCAATCAGCCGGGCAATGAACGTGACGACCTCGTTCTGAATTACCGTTTTGCCCTGCGCAACCATCATGGGCGTCAGATTGCCCACAACGAAGACTGCAAAACAAACAACCAGATTCACAACCATTGGCAATCGTGTGGCCACGGCAACGCTGATTGCCGTCAGGACGCAGACCTGGAAGAATGAGAGAACAACACCCGGCAGAATCTGAGTCACGACTGCAAGGCGTTCGGGATGTGGGAGGGGTATTTCGAATCCGCCGATGATCTGTTGAACCTGAAACCAGGACGTGATCTCCTTCGACATTTCCCGCTGGTCGTATCCAACCTTGTAGAAAATCACAAAGCTGAAAATCAGTGTCAGTGGCAGAAACAACCACAGGATGCCCTGAATGATGCCAATGTACTTGCCAAGGATAAACTGTCGGCGATTAATAGGCTTCGACAACAGTGTCATGGCTGTCTTACCATCGATCTCATTTGTGATGCTGGTTCCGGCGGTCCACACCCCCAGCAGAACTCCTGAAATCAACAGCGTTGCCAGTCCGCATTCCTTCAGCATCTTTACGTCGTCCTCCAGCGTAAAGAATGGCATGAACGTGTTCACCACCAGCACGACTGCTGAAATCAGCAGCAGCAGGAAGAACAGCGGCTGACGAACAGCTTCCTTGGTCGTTGCTCGCGCGATGATTCCGGCGCGTGTGCCATACGAGAAAGCGATCAGTGCGAAGAAAAGAAGCAGCGCCACGACCCATGTGGAGATCCAGCTGGGAGAATCAGTGGCCGATTGAGCGAAGACAAGAATGTTGTTCATGAAACCGGAGCCCACACTTACGTTGGAAGGCGTTCTAAGGTTGAGTCAATTGCACCACCCTGCCCTTCGGTGCGACCGATGCGCCAGGTAGCTGTCAGGTCTGCGGTACTGTCGTGTATTCCAGAAGCCGAGACATCACGTACTGCCAGACTTGAGTATACGCAGCCAGATGCGTATACGTTGGACAGAATTCTCAGCCCGCCGGAACTGATTTCCGCGGGGGCTCAAATGAGACGTTAAGGAAGACGTAAGTTGCACGATTCAAATGATTTAGGGTTGTTTTTTATTGGTTTCGTATGAGGGCTCCAGCGACCATACTGAAGCTCTTATCTTCCCGGATCCGCAGTTCCGCATGGCTACGGCGGACGGGTATCTTCAAAGCCTGTCGACCCGGGGCAATGTCGAGTGCGTGATGAAATCGCCGTTCGCATTGGTTGATGTCATGGCATCGAGGAGCGAAATTTTTCGAACAGTCGACGCAGGCTCATCGATGAATGTTTCCTGTCTGCCGGCGTCTGTTCCTTGCTCTTTGTACCGGGCCCTGGACGGGGTGGGGCAGCCGGTACCGGTTCTGACCTTGTTCGAAGCGGCCTTGGGAAGTCTTCCAGGTCGAAGGCCTCTTCCGCGGCCTCATTCGATTTCTGGTACCTCGACGCATTTTCAGCGGGGCGAAGACTTCGGGGATAGCATTCCGAATCGAAGTGTTTACCCAGCGGGCCGACCGCTGCAAAGCGTTCCTCCATGAACACGATGCCGTGCGTATCGAGAATTGTACCGGTTTCCCGTTCCAACGTTGCCAGGCTCGTGTTGTATTGAGTCAGCGATGACGCCTCAGATGATACTGCGTTTCCCCAGTCAGTAATGGCCAGCAGAACGTTCAGAAATATGACGCGCCCGGCCCTTTCTTCGGCAAACTGAACCTGCAGGTTCAATCGAGCTGCTTCGCGGGTTTCCCGAAACGCTTTGAATTGTTCGTAGAACTGATCCAGGTTTCTCACCGTAGTTGCCAGCGTATGTTCCGTGGCGTGAAGCCCCTGCTGGATGTTGGCTCGGTCTCGAGCGATCAGCAACTCGTGTGAACGCACATTTGCCCGAGCACTTCGGAGTCCCAGCGGTACTTCAAAGTTGATCCCAAGCGTCCAACTGGGGTGGTCGCCAAGGCCTGAGCTGATCTTGCTGTCGTTCAGCATGCGCCCCGTGATTCCGTTCCAGCGGTGAATGGCCACAGCATTCAGCGATGGCTGAGCGACATTGCTGGCCTGAATCCGGCGTTGCTGATCGGCCTGCAGGATAAGATTCAGCTCAATGAGGTCAGGTCGTCTGCGCTGGGCTGTCTCAACCAGTTCCGGCCATGAGAACTTTACCCTGTCTCGCGTTGGCGGAGTCGACGGCACCATGCGAGTTCCGTCTTCCGGCGGCAGCCCGAGCAGGTTTCTAAGAGCTGCCTCCCGCTGAATCACGTTACCCCGAGCTACAATCAGATTTGCTTTGAAGTTGGCATAGGAAACTCGGGGTTGCGCTACGTCGCCAAGGTCGACCAGTTTTGCTCGAAACTGGGCTTCAACACGGTCAAATGCCGCTTTCGCCTGTTCGACCTGTTTTGTTCGAGCCCAAAGCTGAGTTCGTGCTTCCACTAATGCCCAGTAAGCTGAGACGACATCTCGCACCAAATCCTGCATGCTTCCGTTGAATTGAAAATACGATCGGTCCAGCTCAAGTCGGGCGATTACAATCGGCGCTTCATTGGCCGGACGCCCGGCGCCCGACAGTAACGGTTGTGTATAGCT
>Ga0315331_10000389_pt1 | contig 29956 bp, 30 predicted proteins | sample M160m34915metaG_FD_203456 | JGI IMG/M metagenome (GOLD analysis project Ga0315331, IMG submission 203456) | Ammonia-oxidizing marine archaeal communities from Monterey Bay, California, United States - M1 60m 34915 | ecosystem: Environmental > Aquatic > Marine > Intertidal zone | place: USA...
GTCTCCCCGCAATGCTTATATAGGGGTGCCTGATTACAGAGTCTGACTCAGGCGGGTCAGTGAACAAAACCTATTATCTTATTTTCCCCAGACTTGTCCCCCAAGTTTATATTCATAATTACTATTATGAGCGTGAACTTCCTCATATGATGGCCTCTCACTCTTAGGCCCACTCATACATTTATCCATACATATAAAGAAAGGGTCTTTCTCTTTAGTATACATATTAAGGGGGTCTTTATAAGCCTTTCCGCAAAGGCAAACCATACTACCCAAGTAAATCACCTTCCAGTTCTTTTTCCATTTCTTTACGGATTCTTCTTATTGCTATTGTATCCAATTGTATTTGGCGTATTTCGTTTTTTAGTTTTGTGTGGTATCTCATGTTTTCCTCTTATTTACCTATTGACTGTGCCTATATAAGCTTTACGCTTAGTCACCTATGCACCCATACCCTTATATAGGCGGGGTGCATGGAGTGGGGCTTCTGGCGTGCTTAGTCGTGCCCTCTCATTCTGTCTATCATCATATCTATATACTCATCGAATATATATTCCTCATCCTCAGCATCGGAAGGGTCTTCCTCAGCCATGTATGACCAGTGACTCATCGAAGAGCCTCCCAGTTCTTTTGGCGCATTGCTTGTAGCTGTTGCAACATTTCAGTTGCCATGTTTGTTCGGTTCATTTTTTTCCTCTGGTAATACAGGGCGGAGGTAGTATATATAAGTTTGCCTAAAACAGGGGGTCTGGAGAGAGGGGTATATAAAGAAAGAGGGAGGGGATATAGTTTAGGGTGGCCTAAATTCTCACTGAAACCAAAACCTTTATATAGTAGTTGTAGTTCAGCGGGGAGGGTGGCGATACGTAAGTACAAGCCAGTAACCCCGCAATAGACATGTACATCAGCTCCTACAGTACACCTACCCCCCGTCTAAAAAAATATCTATCTTTATTCATTTCATGTAGGTGGGGGTAAAAACAAATCGGGGGTAAATTTGAAAGTGGGTATCTTAATTAAGACAATAGAGCTGTTTTAAAATACCAGTAGAGCTTAACTATTAGTAGAGCTATATAGCTTTATTAATATATAATATATATATAAGAGCCCTAAAGGCTCCACAGGTCTCCTTTGTGGTACATCCACAGAAAGCTTTATATAGGCCAGTGTTCTTTGTATAGTATATGAAAGTAAAAACGAAAATAACAAAAGCTTGTGACAACATTAAGGCTCTACTCATAGAGAAGAATGAGAAATATGGAGATAGTGCTTTAACACCCTTGGGAATATTCTCTAAGCTCAATTCGGCTGAGGCTATCAAAGCTCGAATTGATGACAAGTTGAGCCGTATAGCAAATACAGGGCTCAATGACGCTACAGAGGATACCTTAGATGACTTAATAGGATATCTCCTTTTGCTTAAAATAGCTAACGGGGAGCATAATGGAGCCAATAGTCATACTATATCAATTAATCTAGATGGGGTGCATTGTTAAGATGGTCTTAAAAGATATGGCTGAACTAGATAGCCCGAAATGGGAACCCTCTTTTATGAGGTTAAGTCCTAGTAAGATTAACACATACTACAAGTGTCCTCGTGAGTTCTACTACAAGTACATCGCGAAGATACCAGAGAAGAAAACTATTCACTTATTCCGTGGGACGTTAGTACACGCAGTGTTAGAAGACTTATTTAAGAAGCAATTCAAGTCTTTTAAGCAATGGGAAGACGGTTCACCATCCGTTTGGATGCAGGAACAATTCGAAGAGAAGTGGGCTAAAGATATAGACTCTAAGTTCTGGCTGCTTGAATTACATACCAAAGAAGAAATGGCCGCTATGAAAAATGAAACAGAGGAACTACTCCAAAATTTCGTATCAAGTGTCAATAAGAAATTAAATGAGATGGTAGAGTGGAAGATATATAAGTCGAAATATCAAGCTTGGAACTCAGTTGCTCCTAAATATGCCGAAAAATGGGTAAAATCCAACGACTATGCTGTAATAGGTATAGTGGATGCTGTCTGTAATGACTTTGACGGAGGGACGACGTTACTTGATTATAAAACATCTAAGCGATATGGACCTTACTTACCGGAGGATTACTACAGGCAGCTAATCATTTACGCATTTTTATACACGTTAGAGATGGGAGATATGCCTAATTTTGTTGGCGTTAACTACTTACGCTTCGATGATACCTTTTTTGTTAAGGTAAATCAAGGTGTTTTGGACGAAGCAAAGGGAATTATCATGTTTGTACACGATGCATTGAAGGAAAGGATGGAAGATGAGGATAAATACGAACAAAAACCACAGAATTTATGTAAATGGTGTTCATTCTACAAAGGAAATGGCGGAACATGTGACGTTGAGATACCAAAATGGAAGCCTAAATTCGGTTCTGGAACTAAAAAGAAGTATGCCAAAGCAGAAAATGCCGTTTTTAGCGATGAAGACATACAATTAGGACTATCTAGTATGGAAAGTGACGATAGTGGTGATAAAAACACTGTCTGGGACGATTAGTGACGAAATTCTTCATAGAAATAGGCACTTCAGACTTTGATACCTTGATACCCCTTGCAAAAAAGGGGTGGAAAGGCATATTTGTCGAACCTGTAAAGTATTTACTTGATAATTTAGAGAGAATTGACGGTTGTATCTATGAAAATGTAGCAATTTCTAACAATAATGGAGAAACAACAATAAATTATGCTAAAAACCCAAAACATCAGTGGCAAAGGGGGATTGGGTATACGACTAGACGTAGAGACAGCTTTCTCCCATATCATTATGAGCCTCATAACCCATCAAATCACTTTTGGGACAATAACTTTGATAATATAGAGAAAGATGTAGTAGAAACTATGACTTTAGATACATTAATTGATAAACATGATGTTAAAGATATAGATTTCTTAAAAATAGACATAGAAGGAATGGAATATGTTGTATTAGACACCTATTCTTGGAAAATCAAGCCTAAGTTACTAAAAATAGAGACTAATTGGGTTTACACTGTAGAAGATACCCTAGAAGTCAAAAATAAAGGTCTTTTAGGCTACTGGACACAACGTCTAGAAGAGTTAGGATACCTAATTTACAAAGAAGAGCACGATTGGTACTGTATTTTAGGTTAATTAAGGGAAAGCTTTATATACTACCGTCTCGTAAAACTATATACCATGGCGCGCAACGACTATGGAGCAGTCTCTGTAATTTCTGACGAGGAAAGGGAAGCTTTAGGCTTAGGAGGGGGTTCCAAAAAACCAGATGACGAAGAAGGCTTATTCGAAACTTTAGGTAAAGCTGGAGATAAAATAGGTGAGACTAAATTAGGTCAGAAGCTTGGTTCTATCTTAACAGTATTAATTTTAGCTTTCTTTGGAGGCGGCGGTGACTTAGGCGCTATACAGGACATTTTCGGAGGAGAAGAAGAGCCCATTGCAAAGGGTGGATGCATGGATATTACAGCTGTGAATTACAAACCGGACGCAACATTTGATAATGGCAGCTGCTCATTCCCTCCTCCTGTTATTTACGGTTGTATGGATGAGAACGCATTAAATTATAATTATCAAGCTACACATGATAACAATCAATGTAGTTACCCACCAAACCAAAATGGAACAGATAATAACAATACAACTACTAACGAAACAGTATACGGTTGTATGGATATAGATGCAAATAACTTTAATGATAGAGCTACTGAAGATGATGATAGTTGTGACTACGAAAATGAAGAAAACCATTGTAACCATACACAATTAATTGTATGGGATGGATTAGGCACAAAAGCAGTAGGATATTTTAATGAAGGTAATCAGTCTAGGCAAATAAACGTTAGTTATGCTAGAGATGATAATACTAATCTAGATATGTATATTGATATGGATACTAATTGTAATGACTCAGAAGAACCTTTAAATGTAAAGGTATTTTATGATTTAGGACATTTAATCCCTTCATTTGATGATAATGGAACCTTCCAATATTATATGTATGATAACTATGTATATACAGAATCTAATTTTGAAGTATATGGATGGGAAGGAGATGAACATTGGTTATATGCCAATATGACTGAAGACACATTTACTAATAAGACCGAAGGAGTATATTTCTTTTATGTAAGTATACAAGTGGATTGGAATAATACAGGAGACTATGAATATTTAGGATATTTCACGAACTGGCCAGCAACATGGTCAGACAGTTATGAATATAGTGCAGAGGACGGAATGCGGCTGGAGGAAATATAATGAGCAACAGGTATAGAAGATTATTGGAAAGTATTGGAGAAGGTGGAGAACATGAATAATGGTAGACCTATTAACGAATATACTTTTAATGCTAGCAATTGCTATGGGAGCGTTAGGAGTTACCTTGATAATAATAGTTATGCTCAGAATTTTACAAAGAATGATAGCATTCCCCTTTTCTCTGAAACTACCGAATATAAAACTACCAAAAAAGATAAAAAAACCGAAGTCAACAAAACAAAGGAGGACTGAAAGAATGAGTAAAGACAACGCAAGTGAAGGAGTAACCTTTAACGATATATTTATGTTTATGATTGCCGTACCATTAGTTTTACTCTGGGTTGGTTTTGCAGGTTTCGTTATACACAGCGGACTGAATGACAACTCTGTTCTTGACCAGATTGAAGCATACACAACTTTGATAGCTATATTAGGTGGGCCAGCCCTTCTAATTATTAAAGATGCTTTAGATGTATGGAAACAAGAACAAGCAGAGAAAACAGCTTTCTATAAGGTAAAGGCACAGGCAGTTATTGATTATAACGACGCTGCACAGAAACAAATGCAGATGATAGAAGCAAACGCTCAAGAACAAGAGCATAAAGTGGAAACATCTACACTTCAACCAGTGCAAGTTAAGAAAAAGTAGGGTAAGCTTTATATAGAGGCACACCCTATATTATAATGTGGCTCCCAACAGACCACGAACCCACAGGACCTTACGCAGTAGCGTCTCAATGGGGCCACACAACGAAAGCTTTATATAGTACGTTGTATTATAAGTATACAGGTGAAAACCTATGGCAAACGAAACAAGTAACAACACAGCCGATAATAATGCAACAGCTGAGGCAAATACCACAGAAGAGGGCAACCTTACTGCAATATTAGACACTGTAGAAGAATCAGGGATTATAGATACTCTAATGGATGAACCGCTACTTATGGCATTAGCTGCATTAGTACTCGGTATGGCAGGATATATAGCATATACCGTACCAGCAGTTAAAGAGTTAGTCTTTAAATATTTAAAGAATAACGAGGCTGAGTTACAGGAACTATTAGATAAGAATCTATCAAAAGTCCAAATGAAAGCTTTTGACAAGATGGACGAAGTTGCACAAAAGCACGTCAAAGACTCTTTAGTCAAGAATGTATTAATTACAGCTTGGGATGAGAAGGATGACGAACTTGCAGCATTAGTTAAATCTAAAGTTAAAGCAGCACTTGACGAACAAAAGTAATGGACGTCGAGGCATACGAATCGCGACTTCGCAAGAGGGTAGGAGAGGCTGAATATGCTAGGCATAAAGAGCTTGTCCGCCTTCTGGCGCGCAATCTTGCGCTTGAAGACGTGCTTTGGGAAGAAATTTCTATATCTATTCGGGATGTTAACGCTAGAACAGAGTTATTGCGGCAACGAAACCAAATAGTAAGAGATATACACACAGAATTTAAAGCGTTGAATATAGAAGTTCCGACAGTAACCGAACAGAACACAGAGAATTTCATGGCATTTTTAGGAGATTTGGATGACGATACCGGTGAAGAACGAACAGAAGAGGCTGAACGCAGCGATTAGTGGTAAATTAGCCCACGATACCAGAGCTTTAGAGCAGGTATTCGAGGCTTGTAGAAAGGACGAAAAGAAAATGACTCTATTAGTTAGAGCGTTTTCTGAGTCTTATCTTATTGACCAACATCGTAGACCTTTAAAATTAAGACCTCTTCAAGAGAATATTGTTGTTAAATGTTTAACTTATCCAGATATGGATGATTCTAAACATCGTAAGCTTGCTATCTTGGCTCCACGAGGCAGTGGTAAATCCTATGCTCTCTCGGTAGCTGTAGTAATCTATATGTTCTTTAAAAGATTTAGAGACTTAGTATTTGTTTTGGCTCCATCTGAGGACCAAGCTTCACTTATCTTTAATTACTGTTATAGACATTTTGCAGATAATGAATTTTTAATGAGTCTAATAGACCATTTTAGGCATCACAATAAGCCTAATATCACAATGAAGGGTGGTACGGTTCTTCGTAGAGCTCCTATCGCAGCTTCAAATCAAGGTCAAGCTATTAGAGGTCAACATCCTACTTTCTTAGTAGTAGATGAGAGTCCACTTATAGATGACAAACTTTTTATAGATAATGTAGAGCCGTGTATTGTATCTAATAGAGCTCCCTTTATTAACTTAGGAACTCCTAAGAGTAAAGAGAACCATATGTATCGCTATCTTTATGATGATAGCTATCAAGATAGTTTTGAGCAATTAGTATTTACTTGGAGAGACGCTGTTAATGCAGGTAGAGCTTACTCTGCCCCATATACAGAAAATGATATGTTAACGAAAATGATGGAATGGGGAGAAGACTCAATATATTGGAGGACAGAATATGAGTGCGAGTTCATCGAATCCGTCTCACAAATCTTCAATCCCGAACATGTTAAAGCCTGTAGAGAAGCCTATTCCTTTGTCGAGCGCGGAACAAAAGTTAATAACTGTGTTGTGGGCGTGGATATTGGTAAATCCGTTAATAGTACTGTTATTAGTGTTTGGAGTACCGAGAAGTCTGACGAAGGTAATATTGCTCGCCTTATCAACCTTGAAGAGATTGGGCCAAAATCTGGTGGACATGATATTCCATACCAACGTAGTCGTATACTTGCTAATTGCGCAGACTTTGGCGCTAGTAGGCTTATTATTGACGCTACGGGTATTGGTGGCGCGATTGAACAAGAAATGAGACTTGCATGTATAGAAAGTAAACCACAAATACACTTTACACCGTTTATATTTACGGGAGGACCTAAAGGTACGAAGACACAAGTATATAGAGATATGGCACAGTACCTACAACAAGGAAAGGTTAAAATACCCGACCCTACCGGTCTCCCCGCAAATGAAGCTAAGCTAGTTAATAAATGGGTAGCAGAGCACATATCACTAGAATATGTCATGGATGCAGCCCAAAAAACAGAGAAAATCTCTGCACCAGATGGAAAACACGACGATTATTGCGATAGTACAGTAATAGCTTTACACGCAGCATTGGGTATGTTACCCCCAGAATCGTCATTTTCATCGGTAACTTTAAATACCCCTACAAGGGTACAACCTGTAAAAGCCCAGAATTATACGAATGGTGGTCTTTTTGCTAAAACTTCACGCTATAGGCCCGTAAATAAGCGTACTCCGGGGGGAATCTAGGGAAAGCTTTATATACTAGCTTCGCATAAAGGTTTAAGATAGCTATGGCTCTGAGTGATTATTGGCCTTTCAAAAGGCGCAGTTTCGCAACTGTTGGGCAAGACCCATCCTATAATAAGGACGACCCAAAGAGCTACGGCGCTGGAGTTATTCGAAGGTTACAAGTAACCAATGATGCAGCTTTTGGCAAAAAAGGGGGAAGTAAGGAACCGCAGGTAGGAGATTACCGAACTTACATGAACGTTTATTTATCTGACCCTATAGTAAGAACCTTAATAGACTTACCATGTCTATACGCTTCCAAAGACGGATATGACATTGTAACAGACAGTGATGAAGAGAGAATAGCTATCACAAAGCTATTTGATACTATTAATATAGAAACACTATTATATAGTTGGATACGTAATGGTAGAATCTTCGGAACATCTTACTTAGAGTTTACCGGGGACAATTTAGTCTTAAGGTCTTCTCAAAACTTGTTCGTACAAAGAGACCCTAATGGTCAAATTAAGTACTACTATCAAGATTTAGGTTCTGACGAAGAATCAGTGAGGTTTGAAGAAGATGAAATTATTGAGTTCAAAAACAATCCGTTTGATGACTATGCTTATGGTCTTAGTGACATCCATCCAATTTTGTACTTGGTTGACCTTAAAGATTATGCAGAACGGGATATTGGTACTGCTCTCAACAAATACGCTAGTAGTAGGTTTGATATTAGCGCTGGACTTCCCGATATGCCTTATGGTCCTGACAAGATTAATGAAATTGTATCAGCCTTCAACGGATTAGAACCCGGTGAAGATATAATTCACGGTAATGATATACAAGTAAAAGAACTACAAGGTACACAAAGAGCATTTGAGTATGGTAAATACACAGATGACTTATTAAAGAAAATTCACATGGCACTTAAGGTGCCTATGACTATGTGGGACAAACCTGAACAGGCACGTCCTATATTTGAACCATACGTCAGACATCTTCAGAGTATGGTAGAAGCAGCTATCAATCAGCAGCTTATGCCACAATTAGAATCTGGAGAGGCGTTATTTAGATTCCGTAACATGAATGTTGATGATGCTTTCTTAAAAGCTAAGACAGACATGATTTATCTTTCTGAGGGAGTTCTTTCACCTCAAGAAGTAAGATTGGAAAGAGGTCTAAACCCAGAAGGTATAGTAGAAGAGATGGAAACAGAAGAAAATGTAAATCTCTCTGGTGGCAAAGACGAAGATAAGAAAGAAGAGTCCGCAAGGACAGAGAACCGCGCTGGTAATGAACCAGCTGCTAACGCAACGGGGGATAGAGAAAAATGAGCGACGAATACGTATACGAGCGATGCTTGATAGAAGTAGCTCCTGCGCTCAAAAAGCGCGGTGATAAAAACTACGAAGAGACTGCGGCAAGATTGTGTCGCATGAGGGTAGATGAAGGGACATTTGAAGCAAGAAGCTTCGCCCTTGATACTGCCGGGGACAAAGACGGTAACCAACGCACTTTTGCATTGGAACTAGGAGAGGCAACAACAACGGATGACTTTATTGAATATCCAGTTATTGCAATTACATCTGGCCCCCATGATGAGGATGGCGACCAAAAGGTTTTTATAGAACCTAGCATCCTCGACAAGAACATAAAAGCTTTTAGCGAGCTTCCTGTTTACTATAACCATCAGAGGACTGACTCCGATTTACTCGGAAAGGCTATCAACCCAGAGTTAGTAGAGATGGATGATGGTAAGAAGGCAATCAAAATGCTTGCACGTATCCATAAGGATGCAGCAAAGGCGAATGAAGTGTTGGAAAAAATAGAAAACGGTGATATGACGCATGTAAGTATTGATTGGTTCTCCAAAGATATAGACGTCATGGGAGAGCCGTTCGCTACGGATATACGTCCAATTGAGGTGAGCTTCATTGATAATGAAACTCGCACACCTGTTTGTGACGCATGTACAATAGAAAACGGAAAGGAATGCGATGAACACCGTGAATTCGGTGAAGATTCGAAAGCAGAATCGGATTGTGGAGGCGCCTGTGGCGGCCACGAGAAAGATTCATGTGCCTGTGACACACACGGGACACACAGCGAGGAAACTATGGCAGAAGAAATAGTAGAAAAGACAGCCTCTGAAGAAGTAGGTATCGTAGAGCGTGAATTCGCAGCTATGAGAGACCAACTTTCAGAGATGAAAACTTCCTACGACGAATTGAACGCCAAACACGAAGAAGCCCTTGCTATGGTAGCTAAATTCGAAGAAGAATCAAACAAGAGAGCAGAAGCAGAAGCATCAGCTCGCAGAGATTCCTTCGTAAACACTATCGTAGAGAAAGAGGCACTTCTTGGAAAAGTCAACGACGAATCCAAAGAAGAGCGTGTTTCGGAGCTCACTAGTTGGGATGAAGTTAAGCTAGAAGGTTTCTCTATCGCTATGGAGTCTATGCCTGTCCCAGAAGATTCAGAAAGAACTTTTGGAAAGGGTAAAGCCCACAGTGATGAAGAACAACCCGTTGAAGCAGATTCAGAAGAAACCCCACGCATGTTTGCGATGGAAAACGGACGAATTGTCTTCAAAGGAGAAGAAAAGGAATAGGTAATTAAATATGGCAGCAGGAATAAACATATTAGTTAATGATGGGGGAGCCCCAGCACGTATCATGAAAGTCGGTAACGCAGGCGCAGATATAGATGCAGGATGCTTCGTAAAATTTGATGGAACAAACGTAGTAGTAACTTCAGATGATTTACCAGACTGTTCAAATGCAATAGGTGTTCTATTTGTCGATGCGACAAGTGGAGACCCAGCATCAGTTATGACAGGAAGCGGATTAATCTGTTTCTTGAAAGCAACTGGAACAATCGGTGCAGGTAATAATCTAAGTCACGACGACGCAGGACTAGCAAAGAACGCAGGAATTGCAGCAACAGACCAGAGATTGGCAGTTGCATTAGAAGCAAAAGGCGCTACCCATACCGGTTTCGTAAAGGCAATGCTCCTATAAGCAAGTATTAAGGTGAAAATATGGTAACAGCAAAAGATGGATTAATGACTTCCAATCTCAGTTCAACCGCAAACCGCGTACTTGTAGATTACAAGGATGCTATACAAGACTACAAAGTCACTAGCATGCCCGTAATTGCACAGTTTGCAGAGCGATTTACAACAGAGACTGGAGGCGATGTAGATATTACATTCGCAAAACCTAGCATGGCGCTAGAACAGATAGAAGAAGGAGACACTCCTAATTATCAACACACTGACTTAAGAAACGAACGTGTTTCAGTCAAAGAGTGGGGATTGGCAGTAGGTGTCACCAGACGTATGCTTGAAGACTCAAGATTTTCAGAAATGGAATTGGCTTTAAACGAAGCCCGAAGAGCAGTCGAGCGTCACGTAACACAGCACTTTATCTATACAGTGTTCGGATTATATAAATCCGAATTCGGTACTGGATTCAATGGTGCATCAATTACAGCAGCAACTACAGAAGCAAACGTAACAACTTTCGCAAATGCAGCTCACGGTGGATTCTACGCTAAGACTCCAACAACCGGTGGCGACGCAGTTCGAATTTATGATTACGGTGAATATAGTGCAGCCGATTTGGCCGCTTTAGGTCCAAACACAGGTTCACACTACTTCGCAGCTCAAGATGGAGATACTGATGCAACTGGTGACCTTGGTCTAGCAGATATAACAGCTGCAATGGAGTTAATTAACGCAAAAGGCGCAACAGCAGATACTTTGATGATTTCGCCTTCACATTATAAAACTCTATTGAACTTAGCAGACTTTACTGCACCTTTCTCAGTCGCAGCTGATGCAGCTGGTGGCTCTCCGAAAGGCGGATTGGATTATGTAAACAACGTTTCAAACAGCGGAGTTGTCGGACAACTCTTCGGATTAAACGTATACATGAACCACTACATACCAAAGAACCGTTTCGGTGTATTTGATATGTCTATAAAGCCTGTAGCTTACGTCGAAAGACGTGGACTAACCGTCGAAGAAGCTAACCCCGGATTCGGAATTACTGGTTCCTACATGTCCATGAGATATGGATTAAAAGTAATCAGACCTGAAGCTGGTGTTATTGTAATTGGCGATTAAAGCTAACTGTTCAGTACAACTGGTTTAAAACAAATGGTATGGGTGACACCATAAGTACAAGTCACCCAACCTTACATAGGAGAATACATGGTCAACAGAAAACCTTACGGACTCGAAAACGAGAAATTAGCAGGCAATAAACCACGAAAGGGTATGCCGATGGTCTTAGACGACAGGCTAATCTCTAAACAATATATTAAAGGGAAAGTAGATGACAAAGTTGACGATACCGCATATGGCTCTTCTTGGGATGCAGTTACAGATGTAGCACCAAGTAAAAATGCACTTTATGATTATTTAAATTCTTTATCTCCTTCTTCAGACATGTGGACTAAGAAGGAAGATACAAGCTCTACTAATATTAGAGCATACAAAACTGGCAATTATGCTATCGGTCCAGCTAACTTTACTTCAGACAGTGATTGGGAAAAGCTCTATGTAGCAGGCTCAATTAAAGCTACCGGTGACTTTATTATGGCTACTGATGGAAGCAAAATAGGACCTTCATCAGGATATTTGACTTTACATAGTACAAATGGAGCCTTATTACCAACTAAGTTTATGATAGGTACAGGAACAGCAAGTGTTCCGTTAGAAATATCATTAGCTGGTTCTACGCCTACCGTTGCCGACGGTACGGGTATAATACAAGCTGGAGCAGATTCAGCAGCCAATCTTGGAATTGGTGTAGACAAAATACAGGCAAGAGATGGTAGCGCAGCAGCTGCCGAATTAAAATTAAATACTAGCGGAGGAACAGTAACGATAGGTTCAAGTGGAGCAACTACTACTATTAGTGGAAACTTGAATGTAGTAGGAACAGCTACTACCACTCTATCCGAAACAGTTAATATTAAAGATTCTAACATATTATTGAATTCTGATTTAGCTTCTGATACAGCACCTTCAGTTAATGCAGGTATTACAGTAGAAAGAGGAAGTTCTACAGATTCACAGATTATATGGAATGAGACTGATGATAAGTGGCAAGTTTCCGACGGAAGTTCTACTTTCGACCTAGCACATAGTTCACATGCTCCAGTAACATTAGGTACAAATACAGCAAGTGCTTTATCACTAAGTGGACAACAAATAGCATTAGGAGATAAATTCGTACAAATAGCTGGAGACAGTATGACTGGTGCTTTAACTATAGGTGATGCAGGTAATCAGACAGACCAAAGTGGAGCAGGTACTACTAATTTAATAGTATACGGAGGACCTTCTACAGGTAATCCAGCCATTCAATGTAATGGACACTTTAAAGCAGATACCAAATCTTTCGATATACCACATCCAATTAAGAAGAATATGAGATTAGTACATGGTACTTTAGAAGGACCTGAGTTTGGTATGTATCAAAGAGGTACATTAAAATCTAATCACATTACAGATGAAGTTCCTTTACCAGCATATTGGGGGAAGTTAGTATCTGATTATACAGTTTCACTAACACCACATGGTAATTATAATGTATGGTTAGTAGAAAAACATAAGAATATGTTTGAAGTTAAAACAAGTGCAGATGCAATAGATGGCCCATGGTCATGTGAATGGATAGTAGTAGGAAGACGAAATGATTATAAGTTGGAGGTTGAGCAATAATGCCAGAAAGTAGAGTAAGAATAGGATATCCGGGTGGAGAACAAAATAACGCAGTAATAAGATTCCAAAGAGACAGTGATGATGATGGAGACTATGACGATATAGACATATTAGCATTTGCATTAAATGCGTCTGACAGTACAGTTACAATTGATGGTACTGTTATAGATGGAGGGACTTACGGGTCTTAGATAATGGCAAATCGAATTTACCACAAGCGTAGCGCAAAAGGTTCAGATGTACCTACAGTAAGCGACTTAGAGTTAGGAGAACTAGCAATAAATACAGCAGATGGTAAATTATTTACTAAAAAAGGTGGCCTTAGTCCAGCCATTGTAGAAATAGGACAAAAGGGTGCTACAGGAGCAGCAGGTGACAAAGGAGCACAGGGTGCTACAGGACCACAAGGAGATAAAGGTCAAAAAGGTCAGAAGGGCGATAAAGGAGAAGTAGGCGCTGCTGGACCACAAGGACAAAAAGGAGAAAACGGACCTCAAGGTGTACAAGGAGCTCAAGGAGCAACTGGACCTCAAGGTATTCAAGGATTAACAGGTGCTAAAGGAGCTACAGGAGCAACTGGACCACAAGGAGTAACTGGTGACAAAGGAGGAACTGGTGCTCAAGGTGCTCAAGGTGAAGCAGGACCACAAGGAATTACAGGTGCTACAGGACCTACAGGAGCTCAAGGTGCTACAGGACCTGATGGAGCAGCAGGAGACAAAGGTGCTACAGGAGCAGGTGGGTCTCAAGGAACTGCTGGTGATAAAGGTCAAAAGGGAGAAGTAGGCGCAGGAGGAGATAAAGGAGTTACAGGAACTCAAGGTGCTACAGGACCTACAGGACCAACTGGACCACAAGGACCTCAAGGAAGTACAGGACCTGCTGGACCTGCTGGAGACAAAGGTGCTACAGGAGCAGGAGGGTCTACAGGAGCAGCAGGAGATAAAGGTGCTACAGGAGCAGCAGGAGATAAAGGTGCTCAAGGAGCAGGTGGACCTCAAGGTGATACTGGACCTACAGGACCAACTGGACCACAAGGACCTACAGGAAGTACAGGACCTGCTGGACCTGCTGGAGACAAAGGTGCTACAGGAGCAGGAGGGTCTACAGGAGCAGCAGGAGATAAAGGTGCTACAGGAGCAGCAGGAGATAAAGGTGCTCAAGGAGCAGCTGGACCTCAAGGTGATACTGGACCTACAGGACCTACAGGACCACAAGGAACTCAAGGAGCTACTGGACCAACAGGACCAACTGGAGATAAAGGACAGAAAGGTGCTACTGGTACTACAGGAGCAGCTGGAGACAAAGGTGCTACAGGCTCAGCAGGAGACAAAGGTGCTACAGGAGGAGCTGGACCTCAAGGAGCTACAGGACCTACAGGACCGACTGGACCACAAGGTGTTGCTGGTGACAAAGGAGGAACTGGAGATACAGGTGCTACAGGACCACAAGGAAGTAAAGGTCAAAAAGGTGCTCAAGGTGACTTAGGACCGGAAGGAGACAAAGCTGGTATATTTTATGAAATAGAATTAGCAAACACCACAGATTCAGACCCCGGTTCTGGTAAACTTAAATTTGATAATGCTACACAAAGTAGTGCAACCACATTATATATTAGTGATTCAGCAAACACTGGTGCAGACATAGGTGCATGGATAGATACATGGGATAGTTATAATACTAATAGTCCCGGTCATATCACTTTATCAGGTAAAGAACATACCACTGGTACACACTATGTGGCAGTTGGTGAAATTGCAACAATAACAGATGCTACTACTTATTGGAAAATAAATTTAACTTCTTTTTCAATTTCTAATTCTTTTTCTGATGGTGATGAAGTTGTTTTAGAATTTCATAAAAGAGGTTCAAAAGGAGAGGTAGGAGATAAAGGCCAAAAAGGTGCAACAGGTGCTGGAGGAGATGCAGGAGCAACTGGTGACAAAGGCGCAACAGGTGGACAAGGACCAACAGGAAATACTGGAGCTGCCGGACCTACAGGACCTACCGGACCAACAGGACCACAAGGAACACAAGGAACAGCTGGAGACAAAGGTGCTACAGGTGATACAGGTGGTACTGGACCTCAAGGTTCTAAAGGTCAAAAAGGTGCAACTGGCGCTCAAGGAGCTACAGGACCACAAGGAGCAGCTGGTGACAAAGGTGCTACAGGTGATAAAGGAAGTAAAGGAGAAGCATCATTACCAGCTTCTACTTTCATGATGCACGTAGATTTAACAGATACTAGTACTGCACCATCAACAAACGGAGAGATAGTATTAAACCATGCTACATTAGCAAGTGTTACTTCTCTATCTATTTATGAAGATGATGAGAGTGGCGGTACACTAGATGCAGTTCTAACTGATATGTTAGAGACTGGTAATAGAATTAAAATAGAAAAGAAAGATGATATAACCAAATGGGTTACTTTCGAAATGACTGGTGATGGTTCTGACCAAGGTGATTACAGAACTGTTGCAGTTTCACATGAGGGTGGGGCAAGTGGAGCAGCCACTTCTTCCTTCTCTGATGAAGATGACGTTTATATGTCCCTTTCAATGAAAGGTGACACAGGACCACAAGGACCTGTTGGACCACAAGGACCTCAAGGTGCTACAGGACCTACAGGACCTACAGGACCACAAGGACCTGCTGGTGATAAAGGAGGCACAGGTGATACAGGTGCTACAGGACCTACAGGACCAACTGGACCTCAAGGAGCAGCTGGTGACAAAGGAGGAACTGGTGCTCAAGGACCTCAAGGTGCTCAAGGTGCTACAGGACCAACAGGACCACAAGGTACTGCTGGTGATAAAGGAGCTGAAGGTGCTCAAGGAGCTCAAGGAGCTCAAGGCGCTACAGGACCACAAGGTACTGCTGGTGATAAAGGAGCTGGAGGAGCAGTCGGACCTACTGGAGGAACAGGACCTACAGGACCACAAGGTGCTGAAGGAGCACCCGGTTCTAAAGGTGCAACAGGAACTACAGGACCACAAGGTGCTCAAGGAGCAGCTGGTGACAAAGGAGGAACTGGTGCTCAAGGACCTGCTGGACCTACAGGACCTACTGGTGCTACAGGACCACAAGGTGCTCAAGGTGCTCAAGGACCTCAAGGTGCTGCTGGAGACAAAGGTGCTCCCGGTGCTACAGGACCTACAGGACCACAAGGACCTGCTGGTGATAAAGGTGGCACAGGTGCTACTGGACCTGATGGACCTGCTGGACCTACAGGACCTACTGGTGCTACGGGACCACAAGGTGCTGCTGGTGATAAAGGAGGCACAGGACAAAAAGGAGTTACAGGCGCTCAAGGACCACAAGGTGCAACTGGACCTCAAGGTGCTGCTGGTGATAAAGGTGGTATAGGGGATGCTGGACCTACAGGACCTCAAGGAGCAACTGGACCTACGGGACCTACAGGACCACAAGGTGCTGCTGGTGATAAAGGAGGTACAGGACAAAAAGGAGTTACAGGCGCTCAAGGACCACAAGGTGCAACTGGACCTCAAGGTGCTGCTGGTGATAAAGGTGGTACAGGGGATGCTGGACCTACAGGACCTCAAGGAGCAACTGGACCTACTGGTGCTACAGGACCACAAGGGTCAGCTGGAGTTAAAGGTGCTACAGGAGCAGCTGGACCTCAAGGACCACAAGGAGATACAGGTGCTACAGGACCACAAGGACTTGCTGGTGATAAAGGAGGAACTGGTGCTCAAGGTTCTCAAGGACCTACAGGACCTACGGGACCTACAGGACCACAAGGACTTGCTGGTGATAAAGGTGGTACAGGTGCTACTGGACCTCAAGGGTCAGCAGGAGATAAAGGAGCTGAGGGTGCTACAGGACCACAAGGGTCAGCTGGTGTTAAAGGAGCAACTGGTGCTCAAGGTACTACAGGACCACAAGGAGCAGCTGGTGACAAAGGAGGAACCGGTGCTCAAGGACCTCAAGGAGCTCAAGGAGCTCAAGGAGATACGGGTGCTACAGGTGATAAAGGAATTACAGGTTCTACAGGACCACAAGGAGCTCAAGGAGATACAGGTGACAAAGGTGGCACAGGACAAAAAGGAGTTACAGGAAGTACAGGACCACAAGGACCTATAGGAGATACAGGTGCTAAAGGAGGAACTGGTGCTCAAGGTGCTGCTGGAGACAAAGGTGCTCCCGGTGCTACAGGACCAACTGGACCTACAGGACCACAAGGACCTCAAGGAGCAGCAGGAGACAAAGGTACTCTTGGTACTCAAGGACCTCAAGGAGCTCAAGGAGCTCAAGGTGCACAGGGTGCTACAGGAGCAGCAGGAGACAAAGGTGCTCCCGGTGCTACAGGACCAACTGGACCTACAGGACCACAAGGACCTCAAGGAGCAGCTGGTGATAAAGGAGGAACTGGAGATACAGGTGCTCAAGGTGCTCAAGGTGCTACAGGACCACAAGGTACTGCTGGAGACAAAGGTGCTCCCGGTGCTACAGGACCAACTGGACCACAAGGAGCAGCAGGAGATAAAGGTACTCTTGGTGGTCAAGGACCTCAAGGAGCTCAAGGAGCTCAAGGTGCTACAGGACCACAAGGTACTGCTGGAGACAAAGGTGCTCCCGGTGCTACAGGACCACAAGGACCAACAGGAAGTACAGGACCACAAGGTACTGCTGGAGACAAAGGTGCTCCCGGTGCTACAGGACCAACTGGACCTGCCGGACCTACAGGACCTCAAGGTGCTGCTGGTGATAAAGGTACTCTTGGTACTCAAGGTGCTCAAGGTGCTCAAGGTGCTCAAGGTGCTCAAGGTGCTACAGGAGCAGCTGGTGACAAAGGTGGAACAGGAGCTACAGGACCAGATGGACCTGCTGGACCAACTGGACCACAAGGAACTGCTGGAGACAAAGGTGCTCCCGGTGCTACAGGACCACAAGGACCTCAAGGTACTGCTGGAGACAAAGGTGCTCCCGGTGCTACAGGACCAACTGGACCTGCCGGACCTACAGGACCTCAAGGTGCTGCTGGTGATAAAGGTACTCTTGGTGGTCAAGGACCTCAAGGTGCTCAAGGTGCTCAAGGTGCAACAGGAGCTGCTGGTGATAAAGGTGGTACAGGTGCTACAGGACCAGATGGACCTGCTGGACCAACTGGACCACAAGGAACTGCTGGAGACAAAGGTGCTCCCGGTGCTACAGGACCTCAAGGTGCTGCTGGAGACAAAGGTGCTCCCGGTGCTACAGGACCAACTGGACCACAAGGACCTCAAGGAAGTACAGGACCTCAAGGTGCTGCTGGAGACAAAGGTGCTCCCGGTGCTACAGGACCACAAGGACCTCAAGGAAGTACAGGACCACAAGGTGCTGCTGGAGACAAAGGTGCTCCCGGTGCTACAGGACCACAAGGACCAACAGGAAGTACAGGACCACAAGGACCTCAAGGAGCAGCTGGAGATAAAGGCGCTGCTGGTTCAACAGGACCACAAGGACCTGCTGGAAGTACTGGACCTCAAGGAAGTGCTGGACCTCAAGGAAGTACTGGACCAACAGGAGGTGCAGGACCAAAAGGACCAACAGGAACACCTGCTGGACCACAATATACATTTAAAACCGGAACAGGAGCCACAGAAACAGGAAAAGGCGAGTTCCAATTCAATAATGGTACTAACGCAAGTATCACAGCCGTTTATGTTAACGAATACCATAGAGATGACGCTTCTAACAGTATAGATGACTGGTTAGATGACTTAGGTGATGGTAACCAAGAAGTAGATATAAGGTTTGTTAAAGATGGAGATGCATCTAAATTCGTTATTTTAAGAGCAAGCGCATCAGCTTGGTTAACAGGAAGTTCTGGTGGACTTACAGAATATGCAATAGCAGTTACACACACTGCATCTAGTGGTACATCAGTACCATTCTCTCTAAATGATAGTGTTACACTATCTTTCAACCCTGTCGGACAAAAAGGACAGAAAGGAGCTTCTGGAGGCGGAGGCGGTGGAGGTTCTGATGGAGATAAAGGACAAAAAGGAGCTACAGGAGCACAAGGTTCACAAGGAGCACAAGGAAGCCAAGGAAGTACAGGACCAACTGGACCTCAAGGAAGTACAGGACCTCAAGGAAGTGCTGGTGATAAAGGTGCTACAGGTTCAGGAAGCACAGGACCACAAGGACCTGCTGGACCTACAGGAGGTGCTGGTTCTAAAGGACAGAAAGGAGCAGCAGGCTCTGGCGGTGGAGGCAGCAGTGGAACAAATGATGATTTCGAAGTTCCAACAGCTTTCATAGCAAATTTAATGACTGGTGACGTTATGGTAGTAGGTTCATATGTAGCATCAGTAACAAGTGGAGCAATTCAGAGCTACGCCTGATGAAAAGGAGTAAATAAAAATGGCAATAACAAAAACAGAAATATTAGCGAAAATAGAAGAACGCAAAACAGAAACAACTGCAACGCTAAATACATTATTAGCAGATGGTGATATAACTAATGCTACTGATGAGGCAAAGTTATTTGGTTTATTACATGCTAAGGCAGTAACACAACCAGAAGTGAAAAAATACGTTGAGGATAATTTATAATGGACGAGTGGGAAAGAGAAGAACTATTGATTCGAATGGATGAACGGATAAAGACAATCTATAATAGGATGGACAAGTTCGAAACTCTTTTCACTAATCACTTAGCACATCACGAGATGTGGGAAAACGATATAAAAGCGTCACTCCAAAGATGGTTAGCTGTAATAGTTACAGCAGCTGGTGGAGCAGGTGCAGTAGGGATGATGTAATATGGCAATAACAAGAGATTCAGTAATGACATTGGATAAGCTAGGTAATCGTGTTAGGTTATTGACAGGTATTGAGGCAGCAGAAGTTGATGATAGTGACCTTTCAATTCTAATGACGATGGCTATAGAATGGTTAGAAGAACAAGAAGGAGCAACTTATTCTGTAAATACAAATGATTTACAAGACCAAGCTGTAACTTATTATACTTCATATCTAGCAAGCATAGCACAAAACGGTATGGGTGTAGAAAATCTAAAGATAGGTGAGATATTTATCACTTATAATGACGAAGACCCTTACGGTAAATACTTAGATATGGCTAACGATGCATTACTACAAAAGAATGCATTAAGCATTAAAATGACTACTTACAACGCAGACCCAACTTTAGGAGAAGTAGATTGGAAGAAGAACATTGATGGTTCAGATAGTACATTAAACATTAGGAAAAAACCTAGGAATATAAACTGAGGTTATTATGGTTAGTACGGTAGGATTAGGTTCAGTTAACATGCCTAAATTATTAAGGCAAATGAGTCACCGCACTAACAATGTAAGAGAAGTATTATTTCAAAGAGATGCTATTTATGATAAAGATACAAGAACTCAAAAATCAGATAATTCTACTGATTTAAAAGGTCCACCAGTTAATTTTGGATATGAAAAAAGTACAAACACTTCAATGAGCGGTAGTGCCGATAATACGGTTTACCATAAGAGTACACCAGAGTTAACGATAGGAGGCTTAAAAGTACTCCAAACGCCCGTTATTAGTCGTTCTGGTATCCTAGAACAGACAGGACATAGGATTTCAGGAGAATGTGAGTTTTACACACCTTCTTTATCAACAATTAGACAACTTGATAATTTCAGCGAAACAACTCAATTTGATGAGTTTGAATCTTATGATAAATTTATAGATATGGAAAGAGTGATATACAAACCTAATGATATAAGCGATAGTAATGACCAAACAATAAATATATCTTCTACTAGTAAAGTTTTAGAAAAAATAACTTTAGAAGAAGGAGCATCAGGCTCTACTTATAATCCGGGCTATGAAATAGATAGGATTCAATTTAAAGTTAAGACGGCAAACAATATAACTTCAATTACACTTAACGGAAAAGAAGGAGGCGCTGATAAAACACTGGTATGGACAGCTACAGATACATGCACTCCTACAGACTGGTTATTAATAGATTTACCTGTTAGAGATATAACTGCTAGTGATACTACAGAAGTATATCAAAACGGAACGGGGTTGACATTTACAGCCTCTGCCGTAACATTAGATGTTGACAAGCTCTATGGAGATAATAACTATTATCTAAGCTCCCTTATAATTGCTACATCAAGCTCTGGCTCTATAGAGCTTAAAGATATTAATATATATAAGAGTGCTGAATGGAGCCTAGAGAGTATTAAAGACTACAGAGATGAATATATGATTATTAAAGCCTTAAGAGTAAGAGGAGATAGAACAAGCAGGAGAAGAGCACATGGCTAAAGATTTTTTAAATGTAATAGAAAGAGCCCTGATGATGGGTGTAAGTGATAAGATAAACGACAATTCAGCAGGAGGAACAGCAGTAGGTAGTGATATATATGTTTTTGGAGAGTTTCCAGAGACAGAAGATATGAAATTCCCAGCAGTAGTAGTACAACACGTTGGTTCTGGATTTGAACAACAAATGGTAGGACAACAGATGACACTCGGTGGGGTAAGTGGTACAGGTGAGATATACGGAGTTGCTTATACTATACATATTATACTTGAGAAAGAGACAGAGATAACGATAGGAAGTACTGTCTATAAACAAAGAAGGTTATTAAATTGGATTATGTTAAATTTAGCTAATGCAGTTATGGATATAAACTGGGACGATTACCAAGAAGAAGAATTAGATGTCCATGAAAGACATTTAAGACAATGGAGAAACATAGGATTCATGAAGGAGTTGAATTGGTATGGAGCTTCAGCTGATTTTATGTTGACATTTAGTAACTTCAGGAGTTAGTAGTGCCAGCTAACGTTCCAAACTTTTCTGAGATATATTCTCTGATTGCAGGGATGTATCCTATGCTGGATAATGGAACTGGTTTAAGAACTGATTTTTCAGCAAGTGGTGACTATAGACAAAGCACTAATGTAGCTCCCACTATGTATACTGTTGAAGGTGACCCCAGACAACCATACTTACAAGGGAATAAGATAATTTTTACAGATAGTACAAACCCAACAGATATAAGACAAGGTCAAGAAGACCAAATGATTACCAATATGGGTGGTCATTTAACCCCAATGGCTGACCGATTGAGGCAACGCGTATCAGATATAACAACTACTGCCCAAGAACAAGGAGTTGTCGCACAACAAGCTTTTCAAAGAAGAGGTGCTGCTAGTGGTTCTTTAGAAGAACAACACCAAGGAGGTAGATTTGTAGGTGCTGGACATTGGAATAATCCACAGAGTACTGTGACTAGTTTAGGAGGTGCCCAGAAATTTGATTTTTATGATACTGAGAATGACGTATATGTTAATGTAACAAAGCAAAGTATAAGAGAAACAGGACACGGTATATATGGTAATCTAGGAGGAACCCTTCATACTCAGATAGAAGCAATAGATGGGATGCTTGACAATGGTGACATTACTGAGCGACAGGCATATGACCAAATAGTAGGAGTAGGTATACAATATTTTCAAACACGTGCACGAGATAGTTGGAATCCTATGATAAGACATGCTAGAGATACTACAGACATACAAGTAAATAGACTGGATAGAATAGACAGAGAAAGTGGCCGAAGCGCTAGGAGTAGTGCAAGGGGAGCAGGTATGACAAGAGCTACATTGCGAGATTTCACTGCGGAAGCTATGCAAGGTTTGCGAACTAATCAAAGAGTAGGTTATACTAATTTTGCTTCAAAAGGTGCAAGGGCAATGACTTTACAACATTTAGGTAATCCCGAAGCTATGTTTAATCAAGGTGTTATGGAAACTATGCCTATAGCCCCTTATACCTTTGGATGGTGGGGGCCTTTTAGAATGCACCATTCACAACAGAGGTTGTTTGAATACAGGGCTAGTGAGATTGATGGATTTTGGACTCAAGGTTATTTTGCAACTTTACATGAAGGTAGAGGAATATTAATGGGTACTGCAACAGGTACCGAGGAAGCAATGTTAACACAGAAGGCAGCAATAAGTGCATCTCACAGAGGTTCTGGAATGGTTACTCATATAGGAGGATATACTTGCGCACAGATAGGTGGGTTTACTTCTGGTGCTACCAGACTTTATCCAGAAATTAATATAGCACACGCTAATGAACAGTTTAGTAGAGCAATTCATGAATTAGTTGGCGATATGGGTGATTTAGACTCTACACATAACAGCCCTGCACAACAAGAGCTTATTTCAGCAATTGAATCGTCTCGACATCAATTCTCTCAGATTGACTATCAAAGTCATATTAATGGTAGAGAGGTTTGGGCAGCTCCTTACGTAGGATTCGTAAGACATGCCTATACTTCTCAGGGATTATAGGTCAAATACGTCTAATCTAGGGAAAGCTTTATATACTACCTCCCACTAAAGGTATATACGCATTCGACGGAATGCTGGAGAAATCAAGTATGGCATACTATTTAGGTAGAGATTTAGACATAGCACTTACCACAGAGCACGGTACGAAAGGACTGTGTGTGGAAGAGTCAACCACTACCGGTAAACAGGGTGTAAAGATTTTAAACTGGGCTGATGGCAGCGCAGACGGAGATTCATTCGATTCGAGTGAAGATTATGTAAATCTTTTTGCCGCTCCTCTGCATTTTGGAGAATCAGGAAGTACTTTATTTGGGGATATGGCATTAGGCATACAACCAACTGGTGAATCTGATACCTCTGAAGCATGGGACAACAGACCTGACAACATTACTGGTGTAGACTTATCATTGAGTACTATGGATGAAGATGTTCAGTTCATAGGACAGAGAAATGTCCTTAAGGCTGAAATTAAAAAAGAAAACAGCATAACAATCACTCGTAAAAAGAAAGACGAAGTATGGAACGTAGCTTATGATGAAGCTCGCTTCGGTCTTAATGAGAGTGGTACACTAGGAGACGGGCATTATCAACCCGACTTTACAACATATGGATATAGAGTGGCTTTAAAGTTTAAAGGCGACACAGGTGGTGAAGTATTTATTTTACCAAACTGTTGTATAACTGAATATTCAGTAACTTTAACACCAGACGCATCTCAAGAAGAGAGTCTAACATTTATAAGCTACGTAAATCCAATTATATTAGATGGTCAAGATAACGCTTACCAAAATGATGATTCACTAGGAGGACTATAGATATGGCATATTATACAGGAACAGATGTTAAAGTTTGGGTATGTACTGAAGATAACGCAGCAGGTATTAAGCTAGGTTCTAACGCAGCATCTGGCGCAAAGCTAGTAGCTACCGCTACAGGCAGTGACTTTACCGCAGGCTCAGCTACAATCGTCCCTATGGGATTAGCTAGCAAAGGTCTAGGTGCATCAGATTTTAATTTAGCAGATATTACAGGAGTGGACTTACAAGTAGGTGCTCAGGATGAAGAGATATCATATTTCGGAACCAAAACACCCGGTAAGATTGAAACTAAAGCAGATTTGAGTGTAACACTCACTATGAAAAAGAAGAATAGACTTTGGTCTACACTATGTCAAGGAATGACTGAGTCAACCTCAAGTTATGACGGCGTAGGACACCATGCAGGAAGACACGGTATGATTAAGGCAAGTGACTCAGCAGATATATTAATTGCTGATGGAACAGTTGACCCTAAAAGTTCAACCGATGGAACTAACGTATGTTATGGATACAGAGTAGCTATTCAATTGAAAGATGCTTCGAGCGCAAGTGCAAAAGACGGTACAGTAATTGTATTGAGAAATTGTACACTTGGTGAATACACTACTACTTTAAGTAATGATTCAGCTAACGAAGAATCTGTACAATTAGTAACAATGGTTAAACCTTTAATACTTAATGGCCTTGAAGATTCAGGCGGCGAGGCAGGTCTTTTCAAAGCAGGAACTACAGCAACACCAGCAGCTGATATGTAAGGTGATTAAATGGCTGAAGAAAAACAAGTAAAGAAGGAAGCTAAAAAGGAAGAGCCAGCAGTTGTAGATTACACTGTATGGCATCCAGAATTCCGTACTAATCATATTTATATTGATAACGACGGAAAAGAAATGTATTGGGCAAAGAAAAGCGCAGACGCAAAACCTATGCTCAAATACGTGGAATAAATAAAAAATTATGGGGGTGGAATTCCCCCATACCAAGAACGGAGAAAGAAATGACAGAAGAAAAAGAATATTGGAGTTTGGACGAGTTAGTAGCACTAACCGAAACAGTACAAGAGATAGAAGTAGAACATCAAGGTAAATATATTAAATTACAATGGTGTGAATTAGTAGAATCAGAAGAACCTAAATTTGATTTAGATGAAAGTTTAGATGAAGCTACAAAGAATCAAAAGTACATGGAATTAGGAAAGGAAAGATGTTTAGCAATGTTAAATAAAGCAGCTGCTAAATCCGCTGACGGTCCAACTATAACAAAAGAGTTATGGGAACAATTACCTTCTACTTTGAAATATAAGATGCAGAACACCATGATGGGAGTTGATGTGTCGGATTTTCAGAGTGGATGAGTGAGTCTATCGAAGCGATATACTTATACATCCCATTAATGAAAGAGCTCGGAATGAGCTGGCATGAAATAAGAAATACGCCCAGACATGAACTTGAAGGATTAATGAGTGCATTTAGTTCTTATAGTCTTTTACATGCTTTTGATGGCTATTCTTCAGATAGCATCGGAGAGATGGCAAAGAAGAATCCAGAGATAAGAAGTCAATATGGAAAGTCTCAGGAGTTTAAAGCTCGCATGGATAAGAAAATGGGCAAAAAAAGGAAGGTTCAATCCTTCGCGGAGTTAGTAAAATAATATGGCATTTATGGGTGGGGGAAACCCAATCAGTGTTGCAGCCAACTTTAGGCTGGTGTTTGATACACGTAGTGCTACACGAACAGCCACTAAATATGATGCAGCTATGGCACAGATGGCCAATTCAGGTCATCAAGCAATGGCAAAATCTAATTCTGCATTAGAAAAAGAACATTCTAAACTTCTTGCAAAAGTTAAAGCAGACAACAAACAAGCAGATGATGTTTTCGAACAAAGGTCTAATCGTATCTTTTCTAATGTAAGTAGAAAATCTAAAGCAGCCTTTTCAGAAGCTAAGAAAGCAGCAATGGAAGCAGCTAAAGGTCCAAGAGGTGGAACTTCACATACTGAATATAAAAAGGCAGAGAGGGCTTATCAACAATCTCTTGCAAATATGGATGCAGCTAATACTAGATATGTAGCTCATCTTAAACAATTAGGTATACAAGCTGGAACTGGATTATTTGATGCAGAGGCTTTTGGTAAATCCTCACCTCAACAAAGGCAATTAGCCATAGAGGCTACAAAAGACCAAATACGTTTAACAAAAGTAGATACGGAACAACATAAAATACTTACTGAGTGGTTAGAAGAACAATATAGAATTGATAGAAGTATAACCGCAGCAGAAAAAGATTTAAATAGAGTTAGACGTGAAGGTGGTATGTTAATATCACAGAGTGCTAGAAAATTAAAGCAAGGCACTATGGAAAATAACGCTGCTTTAAAAATATATAGACAAAATTTAATGGAAGCTAATATGCAGCTTCAACAAATGGCTAATCATATTAAGATGGGAGTTACACAAGCACTAATGACAAGTGCTATAGTATTAGTTTCATTTGGATTTAAATTAGGAAGATTAACAGAACAATTTAAAGAGTTTGAGCAAGAGTTACAAAATGCAAATTCTATTTGGCAAGAATCAAATGAAGTATTGTATCAAGCCTCAGACACTATTACAACATTTAGTACAAAATATGGTATTGCACTGAATGACGCAACACAAGGTTTATACCAGATGGCTTCTGCTGGTTTAAGTGCTGCCGATGCTCAGTCTATATTAAATGATACTTTAAAACTATCTATGGCTGTTCAGGGTGACCACGAGACTTTATCTAAATTGACAATTCAAACAATAAAAGGTTTCGGATTAGAAATGAGTGACTCTGCTGAATTAACAGATAAGTTTGCTTATGCTATTAACAAATCTTTGTTAGAATGGCAAGATTTATCTTCTGCTGTTAAATTCGCAATGCCTTTCTTTACTTCTACAGGTCAAAGTGTGGAACAGTTATTAGGAGCTTTAGAGATATTAACCAACCGTGCCTTAGAGGCTGGTATTGCAGGTCGTGGTTTACGACAGGCATTGGCACAATTTGCAAAACATGCTGACGATAATACAGCAGCTTTCAGAAGAATGGGTATTGAAATCCTCAATAGTGAAGGAGAATTTAAACAGTTTACTGAAATAGCAAAAGAGTTTAGTGACCAATTCGGTGAAAATATTAATGATACTGAAATGATGACTAAACTATTAGAAGATTTAAATGTGCGTGGTGCTACTGCATTTATACACTTAGTACAGAATGCAGATGAATTCAGTGATGCTGTGGATGATTTAGCTAATTCACAAGGAGCAGCACAAGAGATGGCTGATATTCAGAATCAATCTTTAGAGAATCAATTAATTGTTATGAAAAATGCAGCTGTAGCTAGTTTCTTTTTAAGTGATGCTACTTATGCAAATCTTGGTGCTATGAATGAATTTGATTATCTATTACAAACAGCAGTTAATGATTTAAGAGAATTCTTATTTATTCAGGAAGAAACAGGATTAGTATTAAACGAAACTGGAGAAGCTCTTAAAGAAATGGTAAATCAATCATTAAAGACATTAATTAATTTAATGAGAGAAGCTTATACAGTAATAGCTAAGTTTGCACACGAAGGAACTAATTTAGGTGGTGTAATAGAAGCTTTAGTTATGCCTTTAAAACTAGCAGTACAATTATTAGGCTTTTTAGGTGAAGGAACTTTGGAAGCTATTATTATGTTTAAGGTAATGAATACTATAATACCACAGAATACATTATTCATGCTAGCAAATGCACAATCAACAGCTCTTTTAGGTACTGTTGCAGAAGGAACTGCTTCAAGAATGGGTGCATTGGCAGCAGCCCAAGCACTTTCTAACGGTCTTATGTTCCTTGGTTTCTTATATATAAATAAAGAATCTGAGGGTTTACAATTATTAGGTAATATACTTCTATTCATTGCAGGAGCTTATACTGCTGTTGCAATAGCAAGAGCAGCAGCAGTTGGTGCAATGACTGGACCAGCGGGTTTAGCAGCAGCAGCAGTTGTAGGAGGTTCTTTTGCAGTATTCATGGGTAATCAAATGAAAAAGGCTATGGAGACGCCTGAATTTAAGTATGAACCTATAGAACCTTTAGAGTATACTACTGTTAGTACGGATGCAGCTACGCTAGATACTGGTGGTGTTTTTATGCCTAAGTATATGGATAATGGTGGAGTAACACAAGAACACGGATTAGCTATGTTACAAAAAGGAGAAACTGTAACTTCAAAAACGCATAACATGTTAAGTCCTACTAGTGGTATAATAATAAATATAGATGGAGATGTTTATGATGGAGATAATTTTTCAGAAAAGATTGCCGAAGCTCTACCAAGAGCCTTGGCAGAAGTTAGAGGGAGGGCATTTTAATGGCCTACTACTATAGATACACAGATGTATCAACTAATCCAAATGATGTAAAGGATATGCAATTAAGTACATCATATGGTGATTTATCGGACGGTACTTCGAAAGTAATAAAAATGAATCCCGGAATTGTGGATTCAAACATAGGATTATTTCAATTTCCTATTGCAAATTCTTATAAGTTTGGCGCTCCCGGACAAATAACAGGTTTTAATTTTAGATTTAAGACTCTAGCTGACGATTCTGATGATATAGCCAATCTACAAAGCACAAAGACTTTTGGTGATTATAGTATATATTTACACAAAAAAGGAGCTGCTTTTGAAGGCGGTGTAGAAGGAGATGTTCAACAATTAGGTGAAAACGTCGCATATACAATGAATGCACAAATGACACAAAACCCTAATGATAAATGGGTTCCAATGGATTTAATGGCTTATTTAACTTCTATGGATTATGCATATCCAGAATATCAAGGATTTTATGAAGATTTCGAGGGAACATCTGATGTAGATACTACAGTAGAGGTAACACAAGGAGCTGTTCGTAAGAAAGGAGACCCTTATATTACACTAGATGTAGCTCACGATAGTGTAGCAAGACAAGCGGCAGGAGCTAGATTATCTAAGATGGAACTAGATGTATTCTACGGTAGTAATTTTAAAGGAGCGAGAATTATTAAATTAAAAAACAATGGTAAGACATGGGGACCATTAACTAAAAGAGGAGAAGGAGGAATGGGACCTGCATGGCAATCACAAGGTATTGGTACAGGTGGCAGCAATAAGGCTGGTACTACCGGGTCTACTGCTTATGCTGCCCAAGTGGCAATAGCAGAAGGTGGAGGAGTTGGTGGTGGTGAGACAGTATATAAACAAAAGCCTACAGGTTATAAGAAAATAACAGATGTATTCTCAGGGCGTACAACATCCGCTCCAACAAATGCACATAATCTAAAAGCATCTCCATATATGAAAACTTTTGATAAATATACAGGTGGTATATTTAGAACTACATCTGGAAAGACTGGTACAGTAGCAGGTGGTAAATTAGGTAATGTGACTACAGCAGCTAAAGCTGGAGGTAAGAAAATACCGGTTGTTGGTGCAGTACTTTCAGCAGGTTTGACATTATGGGATGTTCATAAAAGAGATACCGCGTTAGAGGGTGCAGTAGGAGGAGGAGATGCTTCAGGTCTAGCAAGACCATTAAGAGACCCAGTCTGGTATTCAAA
>Ga0315331_10000390_pt1 | contig 29913 bp, 39 predicted proteins | sample M160m34915metaG_FD_203456 | JGI IMG/M metagenome (GOLD analysis project Ga0315331, IMG submission 203456) | Ammonia-oxidizing marine archaeal communities from Monterey Bay, California, United States - M1 60m 34915 | ecosystem: Environmental > Aquatic > Marine > Intertidal zone | place: USA...
CTTGTGCCTCAAATAAGTCAAGAGGAGTGCTAGGCATATCGGCCTCATCATTTTGCTGTTCTGGTATTTCATCAAAAACAGCATCTTTGCGATAGGCATCACGTCTCTCAAGCAGCCAAGCCGCTGCTTTCCAATCTTTCTCACTTGCATTGATAACCCTCTCTAACAAAAATTGTTGTCGTTCATGTTCTGCTTTTTTTACTGACTGTAAAAATTGTTTATGCTTATCATTTTTTCTTGTTGCCTCTCTGCCTTTTCTAAACCAGTTATAAATTGTTTTCTCACAGACTCCAACTGCTGACGCAGCTGCTTTGTATGTGCAACCTTTTCTGATAGCCTCACAAAATATTTGTCTCTTATGTTTATCAAGCATGTCATTCCTTGTTTTTTCTGAAAAAATTTGAGCGTAATTAAAAAAAGTCGTGGTGTCGGCAGTACGGGGGGGGGTTATTTTGGGCACACAGACCTACTCTATGAGCATCAGTTTTATAGTTGTATCACCACCATGACTGCTGACAAAAATGCTTGCTGGTCTTGAGTTACCTTTGCCAAGTTTGAACTCATGTATCTCATCTTGTGGTATATCAAATGCAACAGCCTCAGAGACAGCACCACCATCAGTGCAACCATTGACACCAATATGAGCCTTGTGATTGTCTGAAAATATTTTCAGTGATGTGCATTGAGATGGTAATTGTATCTCAACCCAGACAGCAGCTGATGTTGCTTGCTCAAAGATGTGTGGAAATTCTTGCACTCCTCTCTTATCTGTTGCCATGTTTAACTCCTAAAGATATATTATTTGTTTGATTTTTTTCTGTTTGTTTTTCTAGATACAACTCTCAAATTCTTTTTGCTATTTGTACCACCTTTGCTCAATGGCTTGATATGGTCAACCTCTTTGCCATCTCCTTTGGAGACTCTGCCAGTCTTACTCATCAAAGAACGTGCAGCATTTCTCTTTGCTCTGTTGGCTACCTGCTCAGGCTTTGCATGGTATGTATTATATTCTTTCTTATAATTTCGTTTCTTTGCCATGTTTAACTCCTACAGATTGCTGCTTGTATTGTTTTTTTTGATGAGCATAAGTCCTCAAATGTATATCTAGTACGCCAATAAATATCTGTGAATACTCTCAATTTATTATCACAGGCATATATAACTCTATACGTATCATGTTGATAAACACAAAAGTATTCATCATCAACCTTTATATATATCTTTGTGTTGTTTGTCAGTCTCTTGATAATGATAGGCTTATTCATTACTCAAAGCCTTTGCAAGTCTATACAGCAGATAGATTGCATTTGCAGATCTTGATGCTAACATTTTATTCTTATCTTGCTGTGCCTGTTTACCAAGTTTCATGTCAGGTATCAATAACTCACCATCTCTGTACATTCTGAATGCAATTGCCTGTGCTTGCTCTGTCTTATACCCTTGAGCAATCATCTCCTCTGTCTTTTGTCTTATAGCAAAATTTTCTGATTGTGTGCGTTTCTTGGCCATATACTAACTCTCTTTCTCAATGAGGTGCACTGCTGCCAATAGTATATCATGCATTGACTGATTTGTTTCAGCAGCAATGACAAAGCAGATGTGCCAGAGTTTCTCAGGCTTTGGCTGACATCTACCTCTGATAATATCTGCAAAGAGATGTCTGTTGATGCCTGAGTTGCATATCTTTTGCAACAGGCCAGGATGCACATCAATATATAATTTTATAAATTTTCTCATTTATATATCGTTACACTCTTGATGCACTCTAATATTAAGGGGTCATATTTCTTTTTGTATTGTCTTGCTATGGCTCTGCATATCAATATGCAGCTGTATGTTGTTGGAGATGTCTTTTTGTCTCTCCATTTGTTATATGTGGTAGTTGATACACCAGCAACCTTGAGCAACTGTTTGATCTCATCTGGCTCTGCATAACTCAAAATAAACTCAATCATAATATCACCAGGGAATTTGCTCAATATCTTTCTGCACTTGTTGCCAATGTTGTTTGATTTGCACTGCTGTCATCATAGCCTGTAGAACATTATAATCAAACTTTGAATGCAGATACTCAGCAGTCTTGTGTGTTGGTTCTTGCTCTCCACTTGCAATGCATTGACCAAAGAACTCAAATGCTTTGAAATATATGTCATCACTCATCTGTTAAACACCTTTATCATATGCCAATATATCTGTGATTGCATCACTTCTTTTTTTTGGTTGTCTTTGATTTTGGTTTGCTCTTTGGCTTTGGTTTGCTGTTCTTTGTCTTTGGTTTGCTTGACTTATACATTGTTATACCTCATTGATTTGGGTATAATATAACACACAAATCACTGGAGTATACACATGCCAAAATATAACGTGCCTAGAGAGATAAGAGCAATAGCAAAGAAAGCCATTGATTATAATCTCAGTTTACCCATATCAAAGAGAGCAGCATATAAAGATGAGAACAAAACAAGAGTACCAGGCACAGGCATGAGAACTGCAAGACGTTTGGCATCTGGTGACATTGATGAGCAACAAATGATATTGATGAGAGCATGGTTTGCTAGGCATGGTGAGTCAGAGAAAGAAAAGGAGGCTAGACGTGACAGAACAAGCAAAGCATCAATTGCTTGGGCTTTATGGGGTGGCAGCAAAGCGAGAACATGGGTCAATGGTATGCTGAGAGATATTGAGCGAAAACGAAAAGATAAGTAAATGTATAGATAAACGGTTATAAATCGTTTGAGTGCACAAAAAGTGATTAAGTTATCCACAGGTTTATTGAGTTATCCACAGGCACACACAAAACAAAAAAAACACATCAACCGAGAAGAAAATGTGCTTTAGTGTGTACGTAAAGAATGTATAATTGATTATAGTCAATCAAGCAAATTACTTTGTTGTATTTTTTTGCCAATGTACTCAGAGCATTGAGGTACAATGGCATTGCCAAGTGCTCTCAATCGAGCCAATCTATTGGAAAGCCCATCATCTCTGTGACGAAGTGAGGGTTGAGTCGGAAAAGTTTGCCAATAGTTTTGGTGCTCTGTTTGTTGTATCTGGCTGGGTTGACAGTTGATGTATTGAGTTTGTAATTCTTGTGACTTGGTGCATATCTGTTGCCTGTCTCTATCAATCTGATGAGACTGTTGTTGCCCATCTTGTCTGGGTCTGATTTGCATGGTGTTGGTAGTAGTTTCACAAAACGTGCCAGGCCTACTGACCCATTCACACCGTTGTTGCTGATTTTTCGAGGTTTGCCTTTCTTTGTCCAGATTATTTTTGTGTTGTCGTTCATGATGCTGCCTACTGTTGCATCGCTTGACGTTGGGGTAGGCAACGACAAAGACTCTTTTTCTGAGATGGGGTGCACCAAATTGTTTTGCTGATATAGTGCACCATTCTGCATCATACCCGATTTGGGCCAAGTCTTGCAAGACAATGTGCATGCCTCTGTTTTTCCACAACAGGGCTGGCACGTTTTCCAACACTGCAACTCTTGGCTGTAGGTGATTGATAAGTCTGTGCATTTGCCTCCAAAGACCCGACCTGTCACCATGCTCAATGCCTTTGCCTTTGCCTGCTGCTGAGATGTCTTGGCAGGGAAATCCGCCACAAACAATGTCAACTGATTGTATTTTTTCATAGTCAATCTCTCTTATATCATCATATATTGTTGCATCAGGCCAGTGTTTTTGCAATATGGTCTGACAGTATTTATTTTGCTCTATTTGCCAAATTGTTTTGCTGTTTAGTATGCCTCTCTCAAGCCCTAACTCAAAGCCACCAATGCCAGCAAAACAACTGCCTATTGTTATTTCATTACTCATTATAATTTGCCATTCAAAAGAAATTTAAGCATAACCTCCTCAAAGAATACAGATGCAAACAGTGCATCTGCATCATCTTTGATCTCATCATAATTTTGCACAATCTCAAGCAAATCATCTTGGTTACCAAGCCAATCATATATAATGACATGCTCTTGATTGTCAAGACTCTCATCAAGTGTCTCACCTTGCATCAATGCATATGCTGCATCTGCTGCTGATCTTGCACTCTCAAAGTGATGGCTCTGGTCTTTTGTTTGAATGGTGATGCCTGTCTCTGTAAAGTCATATAAAAAGTTTGTCATGTTGTTTCTCCTAGTTGTTTATTGTCTTACTATTGTAGTCAATAATTTATTTACCGTCAATAATAAAAGATAAAAAAAAGCAAAAAAAAATGAGACCATCAAAAAGACAGCCTCATCAGAGTCAAAAAATAATTAAGGAGATATTTATCAACCTAGAAAAAAACAACATATGAATATGTAGACATAAACTACTCGATTTGATTATCTATGTCAATCATTATTTTGTCAATGCCTGCAACAACATAACTCTCTGGATATCCATCATTGAGTCTTGCAAATGCTGTGCAGATCTTGATGTATGTTGCTAGTTTTGGCAACTGCTGTGCTGTGTAGTACCTGAACAGCATACCCATTGCAATGCCTGCCTCATCACAAAACTGCTGTTTGGTTATGCCCAAATCTGCAATCTCTTTATTGAGCCAAAAAGCAAAATGAGTCAACTTGTATCTCTTTGCCATCTCATTTGCCTCCAAACTTTGAAACTTTGCTATGACAAGATCTGCACACTGCTCTCAAATCCCAAAGACACTCATCACCAATATGCCAATATGAAATGTGATGTATCTCAGAGGCATATATATTGCATTCTTTCATCTGTGCTTGGCATTTGCCTTGTGCATCAATCAGTTTGAGTTGTCTGAGTCGTTTCCAATTCTCAGATTGCAAATACATTTTTTTTGCTTGATTCCAAAGTGCTCTCTGGTCTTTGGATGGCTCATGAGATCTTGTTGGAAATGTCTTTTTGTATAGGTCTGCCAGGCCATCACCCTCAGCATATCTCATTGCAATCTCAAATATGGTCATCAACTATACCTCAATACATACCTACAATACCACCAAAGTCTTTGCATTGCTGTAGATCTGCAAAGTTTATGATATAGTTTTCTGCATTGCATAGCATCAAACTCTGCTGTATGTGCTTTGTCTGTTGGCCAACCAAAGAATTTTCTTACAGTATCCATTGAGGTACTTTGCAGCCAGTGCAGATGCTCAAACACCAATACTCTTGTGTCAATCATCTTTGGGTGTATACCTGGCACACCTGCCATGAATAATGACTCATTCAAAAAGTCAATATCAAATATTGGATTGTGACCAATTACAATGCAGCCTGATAATATTTCTTTGACATCAAATGCAATAGTTGAGAACTCAATTGCATCTCTCCATTTTGAATGTGAATAGCCATTGATTTTGAGTGCAGTCTCATTGGCTCTCTCCATATTCTGAGGCCTCAATCTCCAATGATACTGCTCAATGATTTGACCACCAACCTCAATAATGATGGCCAACTCAATCATCTCATGCCAACCTGCTCTCAATCCAGTTGTCTCAGTATCTATATATGCCAGTTTCATAATGCCTCACTATGTATGCCAATGCCACTCAATCTCATTATCAAATGACTTGTCATCATTTATAACATGCACCTTTGTCTCTTGAGTCCTATTATTGACCACTTGACTTGGCTCATATGACTCTGTGCTATCCTCAGATATTGAATCCTCATCATTATCTGTCTCCAGCTGCTCAAAATCATTTGGCACAGGTATCTGCATATTATTTGCAATCTGCTTGATGGCTTTTTGCATCTCAAGACCTATATTTGACAGTCTCTCTGTCTTTTCTTCTTTGCTCTCACCTAGTGACAACCTCAAATGTGCTCTCCTCTTTCTGACTGCATCACTCAAACCAATCTCATAATATGATACCGATGGCAGATTTTTGCTGTTATTTCTGACAGTGTACTCATCATGCTCTGGAATCTCCTCAATCTGATATGTCTCACCTTGCACCCAAATACCCAAATCCTTTTGCCAACTCTCAAATCTGTTGCCAATGTATCTCTTTGGATGCTGTGTATTGAGAGCAATAAAGTCTCTAAATGGTGCTGCACCAACGCTTGACTGTCTCCTCTTGCCATAATCACAATCACAGGCACACTGCACATCTTGTTTGTATGATGTCTCATCAAGTATCATCCAAAATGATACTAGCAAAAACCCTGCATTGCATTTGTCACACTGCACTGCCTTTGGAGACTTGGCAGCACCAGAACCAATATATGACTCCATTGATTTCACTATCTTGCCCATGCTTGGTGGGTAGTCACCATCTATTTTTTGTAATACATGCCAGCCTGCTTTGATGATTGAGTCAGGGTGTGTTGTCTTAAATGTACCCCTCAGCAACTTGCACATCTGTGATGGCCAACTGTCATTATCAAATCTTGGCCAGTTTACTGTGTATTTACCTACCACATCAATGATTGCCTCATTTCTGGTCATTGGTGGTATCTCTTTATTATGTTGTTTTCTATACATTTTCATACTCCTTAAAAGTCTGGTGTTTCGTTATCGTTAATTAAATTTTTAAATCTATTATTTGCTTTTGTAATAATTTTGTTATTTTTGTTATTATTTTGTTTATATATACCCGAACTCATGTGTTCGTGTTCATACACGTCATCATGTGTTCTTGTAGGAAGTCTCAAACCTTCTTGTTGGAACACGTCATTTTTTGATTTCGTACAAGAAGTATCTGGCACATTTTGCTTGTTGGTTACTATTGTATAAGTAGCATTTCCATACTGATTTTTTTTGACCTGCAACAAAGGTATTGGCAAAGTTTGACCATGCTCTTTGTACTCAAAACCTGACTCAATCTTTTTGATTGCATTGATGGATTTGCTGACTGTTCTCTCTGATTTGCCTAACATCAAAGATATCTTTTGCTGGCTCACAAATTTTGTTTGCCTGACTCTGTATGTCTTATCATTCTTGATGATTTTGCAATGATAGAGCAATGCATCAAAGACCAGTGCTGTTGTTGCACTCATCTTTGACTTGTATGCAAAATCATCAAGATATATGGCAGCATATTGCTCTTTGTGTTTCATACATCAAGCCCTGCATCCAACTCAATACAATACATCATTCTCACAAGCAACCTCTCATATTTTTTGCCTGAGATTTTTGAGATGGCTTTGCAAACCTTTATGGCATTGATTGCTGTTGGTGATGATTTGCCATTCAGCCAGTTTGACAATTGTGCAATTGACATACCAGACCTCATTGCAATCTCTTGCTGACTCATTGCCTTTGTCTCTAAAATCATAAACCATCTCAACTCTGTCATTTTTCTCATGTTATCTCCTATGTAAAAAGTTTTAATTGTCTTTGATGTTGCTTAAGTCTGCTTGATGCAGCTGCAAAATATTCCTCATCAATCTCATATGCTGTCAAGTCAAAATCCATATCATGACAAGCAATAGCGATTGAGCCAGAGCCAAGATGTGTGTCAAGTATGCTGTCACCTTCTTTGGCATATTTTTGCAAAATCCAAGAATACAAAGATATTGGTTTTTGTGTTGGATGTACTCTCTTGATGCCAGCGTTATAATCTTGTATATGATTGTATTTGTATTTTCTGACACTGCTATCAAATGAAGTCCAAGCCAACTCACAATCTGACATGGGATTTGTGCCATTGTTCTTATCCCATACCAACATGCATCTTGTATTTGTTAAATAATCAAGAAAGTAATTACCACCCCAAATTATTTGATTTTTGCTGACTCTCTTTAACTCATCAAAATATTGCTTAGATGGAATTGCATCATCCCATGTCTTTTCTTTATGAATTTCTCTTTTCCATTTACCAAATGAGATGCCTTTTGCTTGTTTGATGCCATAGGGTGGGTCTACAACAGCCAAATCAAATTGATTGTCTGCCATCTCAAGCATTGCACTGAGACAGTCTGTGTTGTGTAGTGTTATCATGTTATCTCCTTTATGATGATTGTCGTGTGTGCCTCCTCATAAACACCAGCATAGTGATCTGAGAGGTGCAATATGACAACTTGGCTGTCATCATGCCACACCTTTGCTTTTGTGCAGCAATCGAGATACATCTTTGCTATATTGTCTATGTCTGGCATTGTTGTTTTGTATGTTCTTTGCTCTGTTTTCAATCGCTTGACTCTTGGATGCACAAACTGCATTGTCACACTCACTGGCACACGTTTCTCAGCCATTTGCCAATCTTGGGCTGCAATTAATATCTCAATTGCCTCTCTGACATTTTCTTTGTGCTTGGTTATCTTTGCAGGGTAATATGTACGGCCGTTTTTTGTGAATCTTGGTCTTGGCATTGCAACTGGATTGCCATCAATAATAATTTGTAATTGTTTCATGAGATGCTTCCTGTCAATCTGTGCTTTGTAAGTTTGATGTCATTTATCATGGCCTTGATAGCATCATCAAAAAGACGTTGTGCATCATCATCAGCAACAATGTCTGACTCAAAACACAACTTGTGCAGTGATTCCAATGATGGTTTTTGTCTGCCCTTTGCCCACATACAAACTAGCTGCTTTGTTACTCCAATACTTTTGGCTATGTCTGTTTGATTATGGTCATGAAAATTCTTTGTAAACCACATATAAAAACATTTATATCTGACTATTGTTGTATCACTCATTACACACCTCCTTTGAGTTTTGCATCATATTTGTCTGCAAGTTTTTCTATAATCTCATGCAATGATTTACGACCAAAATTTTTGACTTTTCTGAGCAAGTCAGTTTGTGTCATCTCCAACAACTCATGCACATAAATGATGTTAGCATTGAATAAGCAATTTGCTGTTCTTACACTCAATTGCAAATCCTCACATTTCAAGTCTTTTGGTATTGGATTGCCAATATCAATGGTGACTCTTTGTATATACTTCAATACATCAGCATAGATCTCTGCTGTTATCTGAATGCTATGCTTATCAAGTACTATCCAATACTCTTGCTCAGATTCCATAATGAGAGTTATTTGATTTGGGTTTATTGTGTAGGTTTGACCCTTGACACCTGATATTGTTAAAAATATCATACTTTCTCCTTTTTTTGTTATAAAGTGTTGACGTGTAAATAATATTACATTACTATAAACACAAGTCAATAATATATTGATTTATAACAATAGTCAAATAAATATTAACAAAAAAGGAGTTATCATGTCATTTCTTGAATTTGCATACCTGATGCATGACATAGCAAACAGCAACATCTTTGCAGCTTTTATGCTGCTCATCTTTATGGTCAGTCTTGCGTGTCTCTTTATTGACGATTAACAAAACTTACTTTGATACCATCAAGAGCACCATCAAGCCGCTGCACTTGTGACTCAAGAGCTGTCAGCCTCTGATTGGTGCTCATTACTTTTGTGTTGATATCATCAAATCTGGTGTTCAATGTGTCGACTCTGCTGCTCATCTGGTCTATTTTTTCAACTGCTCTGTTGATGGCATTTGCAATCTCTTTCTCTTGGTCACGTCTCTCAGTGTCAATCTTTGCAATGACACCATCATATTTGTCTCTCAATGCATCCTCTCTGTTTTCATATTTGCTCTGCATTGTCAAACGTGCTGTCTCATCATTTGTTCTCATTGTCTCAATTTTTTTGAGATATATTAATTGTTGTTTGTCGTGTTTATCTTCTTGTTTTGTGTTGAGATACATCATATACAATGCCAATGCACCAATTGGCCCAGCATTGAGTAGTATGTCAGTGATCATTTCCATCATTTGACACCATCAATGAGAGTGTATGTAAACTCTCTCCAACCATTGACAGCAACTTGTGCCTCACATAAATTAATAAATCTCTCATAATGTGCAGCATTTGCAATCACTGTGCAGCCTGCTGACCATAAATCAACTCTTGTGCTGTCTGTGCCTGCTTTGTGTATGTTGATTCCAAATATACCCTCCTCAACAGTACTGGCATCAATATCATGCCTGTTGTCTCTTGTGGGGTCTCTATACACTTTCAATGGTGCTCTCTGTACTAGTGCTTTGTATTTGCCTTTGTGCAGACCAATTGTATGTGAGCCTTTGTATTGGCCTGGCAATAGTATTGCAGTGCCTTGCACTCTGCTTGGATTTTGCAAATAATAATAGCCCGGATCTGTTGTACATTTAAATTGCTCATGCTGCCAAAGACCAGAGACCTTGTATGCAACATGCAAAACATCATCAAATGCATTTGTGTGCAAATGACATCTCTCACCTATAATATTCAAATCAAAATTATCACCTTCAAAAATCTTAAAACCAAGATCTTTGACTCTCTGCAAAATTGTTGGCAGCATACTCACCTCTGTGCTCATATTTTAACACCTTATAACTGTTTCACATTTGCTATGTGGTTATGTTCTATTTTTAAATCAAAAACCCAGTGTGTCATATTCCATTGCTTTGCAATTATCTGTGCTTTCTGTTGGTCAATGGCTATGTCAAGATCTGTCAACTCTATAATATCACCAAGTTGCAAAAATCCATACTCTGGAGATGCTGCATATTGTGTGACATATGTTGGCATTGATTTGAATCGTATCATATCAAGTGCAATCTTAAATGCTGTCACTCTATCATATACATATGCCAACTCAAATGTTGCTGATTTTGCACCATATATCTGTTGTGATACTACTGCATATTGAGATGCTGTGATTGCAATTGGAGTGCCTAAAAAGCCAAAACTTGATGAGTACTCAGGTATATTTGCCTGCACTTTTGCCTTTGAAATATATGATTGTCTTGCACCATCCCATGCAAATCTAACTGTCACCTCATTGATGACATCACTTGGCTCTGACATTGGAATCAATGCACCTAGTCTGTAAAAAACAGCACCAGCCTCAATGACATCAGCAACAGGCACATCAACACCCAAAGCCAACATATTGAGACGAGGTGCAAGTCCGTCTTTTGACAAGATGATTTCAACTGGCAAATATGGCAATATATTTTCTTGTAACCAAGCAAGACCAGTGATTTTTTCATTTGTGATAACACCTGCAAATTTGTACTCATTGAGATATTGCCTCAAGTTGTACCAAGATGCATAATCAATGTTTGCATTGCTAGATGTCAAAGCCCACATACAAATGTCACCACCGCCCTCAAGAACATCATCACCAAAAGGAGACTTGAGGCCTTTGTCAATTTGCCCCCAATACTCAAGTTGATCATCTGTCAAAGGGTCTGTGATATTTCCACCAAAGTAGCTGCTATCAACAGCAGCATATGATGTTGATCTCTCATTGATTTTTTGCAAAAAACCACTTTTCAAAAAATCACTGTACAAGTTTTCAGCATCAAGCACATCACCTGTGTCAGTCTCTGTGTTACCATCTTTGACATCAACAGATGCACTCATCACCTTGTGACATGCCAAAGTAAAATTATAATCTGATAAATCTGAGTCGAGTCCAAGATAGTACATTGGCACTGGATGCACATCAACACTGTCAACTGTATTGAGTCGACCAAAAACAACAGGTATTGTCTTGCCAAAGTTTCTCTCATCTAGTGATGCAAATCCCGCCTCAGTAAATCCAAGCAAACCCTCATCAATGATATGTGTTTTGTTGACACCATCAATCAAAGTCCTAGTGATGACAAAACTATCTGACTCCAATGCAAACTCAACATATGATTTTGACCTCTCTGGATATCCAAATATTGGCTGAGACACTTTGCCTGTTGCCAAAATAACTCTCTGCTCATAATCTGTCTCACCATCAAGCACATATGCCAACTCACAAGGTGCATTGTCAAGCACATTGCCTTTTTTGTATTCATCAGCAACATCAACACCAGCAAAAAACAACGCAAATGGCACACTCAATGACTCATAATCAGCACCAAGCACTCTGCTTTTTTGTTGATATTGAGGGTCATCCAAATGATTGTCAAAATTATAGCTGTTGCCAGAGGCTGTCAATACAATTGGCTTTGTTGCAAATCTGTATATGTAACCACCCCATGTGACACTCAACAAAAATATTGGCTGCCCTCCAATCCATCTGTCTCTATATTCTGACATCAAACCTCTCTCAGCACTATAGTGCTCACTCTGAATGCCTCATCAATTAACTCATCACCAATGACAGACTCAATTGATATATCACCTTGTAACACAGCAAGCATTTGATCATCATCTCTTTTATATACAACTCCGTAGGGAGTTGGTTGGCCATCTGATGTGTCTATTGCTGGCAAATATACCAATGGCCTCATCTGACCTTGTAATTTTGTTATCAATCCAAGCATCATGCCAGGCACATCAAACTGAGATGCTGTTGCCAAAGATACAACATTTGAGTTGAGTTTGATATAATTTGGTGCAACATTTGAGCCTGACAGTGTCCTCAAATCAATTGGATCTGACCAACTCACTCTCACTGTACGTTTGGAGGCTCTGAGATTCCTGCTGTATATTGTACCAGATTGCAACTCTTCACTGATTGTGCCTGAGTCTCTTGATATTGTTCTACCTCTGCCATATTGCTGACCTGGTATAAGCACAGGCCCAATGCTCATGTGACTACAACTAAAATATTTGTCTTTGTTTTCTCTAGTTACAAATTCAATTTTTATCTGGTCATACGTTGGTGCACCTGTCATATTCATGACTATAGTGATATCTTTTGGTATCAAATAAGCAATCTGATTGACTGTGTCAGGGCCTGTGTTGCTGAATGTATCCTCAACATAGAACACTGGTGTTGTTGGTATTCTTGTGCCATCTCTTGTCAAAGCACCAGATGTGTTTGTCACAACTTTGCTGTATGTTGTTATTACACTTGTATTGTCAACTATCTCAATGCACCAACCTGCACACTCATTATAATTGATAAATGAGCCTGATTGTGTTGACTCAGAGACTATCAATGCACCTGCTTGCTCTTTATAATAGAATTGTAATCTTGTATCAATAGTATCTCTCAGAGTCCAAGCACCAGCACCCTCTTTGCTGTAGATCTTAAATTGACCTGCATTGAGTCCTTTGAGATGTATGCCAATGCCAGCAAAATGTGCAAATGGTGAGCCTTGCATATCTTTGATGCTGTCAAACACAATCTCTTGTGCAGGTATTGCACCAGATGGCACACTTTGAGACCTCCAACCTGATTGAGTGCTTGGATGATTATCATAAAACATTTTATCAATACCAAATGCATATCTGGTTTTGATTTGATACTCATCATTGATGATTGCAGGGCCGTCAGCAGTTGTGATTTTGACACCATCTGCAACATATATGTATTGACCAGCTGGAGGGTACAACATTGCACTCAACTCTGGTGCTGATGTCTCCATCTGATTGCCAGTGTTCAAACCTGCTGCAACATGAAACTCATGCCACCAAGTGCGAACATCAGCAGATGAGCCACCATGCCCAAATGTCACCTCAGCACCTGTGATGCCAGCACCTCCATTGACCAATGCAGTTGTTGATGCACCAGGTTGATAATCTCTGTTAAAAACTGTATCAGCATTAAAAAACCACATTTTGACATCATTGTTTGCTACTGCAATCAAAACCTCAGTCACAGCATTGATTGCCATAGTTGAGCCAATGTTTGTGCTGCCATGTGCATCAAACAATTGCATTGTTGATGTGCCAATGCGTAACTTGACATGATACTCTTGAGCACCATCACCAAGTTTTATGTCAACAAGTCTGCTGTCATCAGTTGTTGAGCCTCCAAAACCAATATCAAAACGCAATCGAACAATTACACCTTGAGCCATAGTTGTTGTGAATGTCTGCTTATATAGTCTAAAAGTAAGAGATGTAGTATTGACATATAGTCTGCCAATATTCACAAAGTCTGTGCCTGTGCCAGTGACAGTGAATGCAGACATTTGTGCTGGCTCAGCATATGGCAAATATGTTGATGACCATTTTGCTTTTTTATATGTGTTTGGTGATGTGTCTAGGTATGGCATTGTCAATGTAGAGTAACCACCAAAAAACATCACACCAAGTGTGTCATCTGAAAATAAAACTGTATGATGATTGTGTGCAAGTGCAACTCGACCTGTGACAACAACTGCATTGATTTCTTTTGGCATCTCTACAGTGCCAGATGTATCATCAATGTCATATACTGCTGACTGTGCAAGATTGTTACCAAAGTAGTTGAATGTCACACCATCTGTGCTATATCTAGCCAAAAGAGTTGGATTTGATGCACTTGCTAATTTGTAATATACATATATGTTGTCATTGTCATCAACACACATTGCCATCTCACCACTGCTCATTGCATTGTTTGTGCCAGATGTCAAAGTTGATGTCAGTGTCTGATCTACATATAGATTTGAGTTTCTTGCACTTTGGATGCTGTAAAATGCATGAGGTATCTGCAAATAATGACTCAGTGCAGTCTCTGCAATGTATGATATAACAAAACTGTTTTTGCGAACTGCCAAAGATACTCTATGATAGCCATTTGCAAAATCATTGCTGGTTGTTACTCTGGTGAATGTTGCACCTCCGTCAACTGATGCAAATTGCCAAAGTCGATTTTGAAATATTGAGCCACCACCTGTGTTGTAAAATGTTTCAATCAACAATAACACCTGACCAGCAACAGCAGCAACTTTGACACCTGCCATCTGATATGTTGTGCCAGAGACACCAAGTGTGATGGCAGTGTCAATCAGTCTGTCACTCAACAATGACCAAGTGACACCATCATCTTTGCTGATATAACTCCTCAAATTTAATTGTGGATCTGTCAAACCAACTTGATTGTCATCAACTGTATGCACAAGCAACAAATTGCCATTTGGCATTTTGCAGATGGCTGGCCTCATATTTTGAGAGGGTGTTGATGGAAATGAGTATATATTTTGAGAGGTATATGCATCATTGTCCTCTGTTCTTTTGTATGCATAGATTCTCGGAGTGAGCCAAGTTGACTCTTTGGCATAAACAACAATATAGAGTGAGCCATCATCCAAAGCAATTGAGTTTGGGTATTTATATGATGATGTACTTGAGCCAAAATCAGCAACATCATAGCCTGTGATGTGTGCTGGTATATCTCTGCCAAATGGCTCAGAGGCTGTTACGTTGTCAATCCAAACAAACTCACCCTTGTCACCCGCATGACCTGACCTGAGTGTTTTGATCTGTAGATCTGAGCCTGCTGTTTGCTCTCCAGTTGCTCTCAACACCAATGCACTTGCCTGCTGTGGTATTGGGTCACCTGCTCTGTTGCCTGCCTCAGTAAACGATGACTCAGTTGCATTGATATTGTTTTGGTCAATATCATGAGGTATAACAAAACCTCTCAAATAATTTGGTGTGCTCTCAGTAGACATCTAGTAACTCACTGGTTTGCTGTTGGTAAATATAGCACCTGATTGAGATGCTTGTTTCATAAATCTGTCAAAATGTTTGAATGGCTGCACAACAACAACACCAGCACCAGCACCGCCACCCTCTTGCAAGGCTCTGACACCTTGTGCACCTCCGAGCCTGTTCACTGTTGCTCTGTCAATCACTGCCTCACCTCTCAACACTCTTGTTGTTGTCTCATCTGGTCTCAATGGGTCATTGTTTCCAATCATACCCATGTCAGCAGTTGGAGGCTTTTGAGCAAGCACTTTTGCAGTTGATGCAACACCTGTGGCAATGACTGCTGCTGTTTTCAATGGCTGACCTGCACTCTCAGCCAGTCCAGTTGCAATTGCAAAACCAATGTTGGCCAATGCACCTGCTTGATTGACTCTAAACAATCGCAATGCTTGTGCTCTTGCTGCCATGCCTTTTTTCTCATTTAACTCTGTCAAAGTGTTTGTGATGTCAACTGAGGAGTTAAACAAAGATTGTGCATTTGCCAACTCTTGTGCTGTGAGTTTCTTCTTTGTCTCTGCCTCTTTCTTTGCATTTTGCTCTTTTAACTCTGATAATTCTTTTTCCATCTCAAGACGTTTCTCATGTCTTAGAAACTCTAAGACTTCAATTTCTGCAACAGTTGCTTTTGCCAACTCTTGTTTTGCAAATACTTGCTCCTCTGTCTCTGCTTGTAATTGTGCAATTCTCAATCTGTTTTTTGCAGCTGTAATTTGCTCATCAATAGACTCATTCTGTTTTTCAAACTTTCTTTGTATTTCTGCCTCTTTGCCATCTTGCTTTGCTAACAAATCAAACAACTCTGTCTTTGCTTTTTCTTGGTTGTTTTGAGATTGCTTGAGTGACTCATTGATTTTGTCAAACATAGCCTCTTGCTCTTTCAACAGTGCCAGTCTTTCTTTCTCACTATCATTGATTCCTTTGAGAGTCTTTTTGCTCTCAGATTGCTTTGCTTGTAGATCTTTGCTCTGCTGTCTCAATGACAACAACTGCTGTGCTTGTTCTTCATAGTTAATGTTTACTTCATCCTCTAACACCTTTCTTTTACTGGCAAATTGTGCCAACTCTGACTCAAGTTTTGATATCTCTTTTCTCTTTGCTGCTCTTTTGGCCATCTCTGCTGTGAGACCCTCTGAGCCTTTTCTATTCTCAATAATATCTCTCAACTCATCTTTTGTGATTTGCAGGTTTCTTGCTTTGATTTGCTGCTCTCCTCTCAATGCATCAACTCTGTCCTGTGCTGCTTTTTTCAATCGCTCAGCAATCTTGTTGGCCTCAATATCTCTCTGCATACTCTCAAAATCTGCTTTGGAGATTTGACCAGATAGCATCAAAACCTCTGCTTGTGCATTATTCAATTCAGCAGTAAAGTCACCAAGTGTGGCAATGCTACTTGCTTGTAATTTTTTAAACTCCTCAAGTTGTTTGTTCAAATCCTCTTGCTCTTTTGCCAAGTCCTCTGCTGCTTGTGCTGCTTTTTCTTGCTCTGCTGCATACTCACTGACTGCAAATGCTGCACCTGCTGCCAACACTGCAAATGCTGCAAAGGCAGGGTTGAGAAATTTACCAACTCCAACAAGACCCTCAAGACCTCCAACACTATCAGCAGCAGCAGTTGCCATGTCCTCTAACTCTGGATTGACCAAACCAACAGCACCAGCAATGGCACTCATAACAGAGCCAACATCACCAGCAGAGCCATGCAACTCATCAAGTTGATCCTCTGCTCTGGCTGCACTGTGTGCAATCCTCTGCATTGACTTCTCTGTTGTTTTGCCAGTGTTCTTTGCTGCCTTCTCTGCCTGTCTCAGTTGTTTTTGTAGACCTGACACCATCTCTTTTGCTTGTTTCTCAGTCATGCCAGGCATTTGCTTAAGATTTGCAAGCAGTTGTTTTAAATCTGCTTTGTATGATATTTCAATACTTTTATTTACATCAGCCATATTATTTTGCCCTCTTTATATCATCAGCCAACTCATCAGCCAAAATCTCAACAACTCTGTTGGTTTTTTTTCTTGCAGGTTTCCAAATCAACTCATTGCTCACTCTTGCACCGAGTGCATATGGTAGATCTGTGTTGACACCAACTTTGATTGCCCATGCATATGGTGCTGAGTTTCCAACTTTGGCAAAAATGTCATCACCTTGAATTGTTAATTCTGTGTACAACTTATTTTTTGAGCCTTTTGATGTGACTTTGTAGTCTGGCACTTTTAAAATGCCAAGATCTTGCATTTCATATGCAGCAGCATATGCACGTTTGATGTTGTAATCTCCATCGGTCTTTGCAATGTTATTTGCTGTCACTCTGACCTTGCCAATCTCTGTCAAATCTTTGACTGATGATGGCTGTCTCACTGGCCAGACTCTGTGAGCATCATCATATATCTCCTCAACTACCTCTGTCAATACTCTGATTGTTTGAGGTGCTGCGTGCTTGATGACATCTGTGAATATTTTTGTTGCAGCTGCATCCATCTCAACTGTTGCATTGCCTGATTTAACTTTGATTTTTGTTTGTGTCATAATATGCCTCTCTCATCATCATATCATCTTGCATTTGTTTCAGTTGTGCACTTTGTGCTCTTGCTCTCAAGTCTTTATTTTGCTTTGGAGTGTTATGCTCAAGTCTCCAATGAGCAATCAAAAGTGATTGAGTCTCTGTGTCTAGTGATGCAAACCAAAATGGCTGTTGATTCCAATGATGAGATATTTTGAGGCCTAAATATTCTACGCCTCCTTTGGAGGTTTGGAAAAATTTGCAGCACTCTCAACATCTTTCTCACTAGGCAAAGCACCAGCCATCACACCAAGACACTCACTGCCTTTGTTATATATCAAAGTTGGAGGCCAGCCAGCCTCAAGCAATGTCTCAAGACAAGCAAAGCCATAGTCAAGAGGTTTGCCTTGTGATGGTCTGTAATGAGGTAGTTTGTCAGCCTTATAACAGACACCAATTGCAGCAGCACATAGTTGCACCAATGCAGCCCTGTCAAGATCTCCAGCCCAGAGTGCAGTGAACTGCATACATACTGCCAAAGATCTTGGCTTGTTTGGTTTTTGCTCATTTATAGTCATGTCGATTCCTATGTTTTATTGATTATGATTATGAGTATACTAGACCATTGAAACACTCAAATGATACTGTAATTGTGTTTGGGTCACCCTCAGAAAATGATGCTGTGCAAATACAAGTGTCAAATGTTGCCAATGTATCTCCATCACTATCACCAACAGCATCACCATCAACCTCAAAAACAATATTGATTGCATACTCATCTGTTGAGACTGCACTAGATGCTGATACATTTGAGGAGTATGAGCCAGTTTTGTTGATGAAATCCAATACAGAGCCAGCACTTGATGATGTAAACTGTCTCATATAGATTGTGAATGAGCCTGTAATTGGCTGATCGTCACCCTTTCTGACACTCTTGATTGTGCCTCTGTCTCTTATGATTGTTCTGTCGGCTTTGGTCTGTTCAAAAGAAAAGTTGCCCTCTTCATAGTCCACAGTTAATGAGATTGGTGTTGGTGATGTGCCATCTTGTAATTTGATAACCCCATCACGTCTGACTTTTGGTGCTGTTGAGTATGCCATTTTTGGCCTCCATAATTAAGTTGTTGGTAGTGTGTGAAATACGTTAAATTCAATATTGTGTATAGCATATTCGAGACTCTGTTGCACTACTCTTGTTGAGCGTGCATATCTGACTTGAATATCTGTGTTGTATGATGACAGACAGGCTCTGATGATATCACCCTCTGCATCAAGTGCTGCATCATAATCTGTTGGATACATATCTTTTGGTCTCAATCTAAAAGAAAAAGAGACTGTCACAAGACTTTGCATAAAGGGGCCTACTCTCCTTTGTCTCTCACCTGAGTCCTGAGAGGTACGTACATCAACAGTGAAACCTTTGTGAGCCAATGTATTTGCAACCCTGCCAAAATACTGAGGTGGCATTTTTACAAGGTTGAAACCTGGCAAAGCATCAACTTTTGCAGCCATCAAAGACCTGACTTGTGCAAATGATTGACTCATCTTGTATATCTCCTACGTCTGAACATGTACGGGCCTGGTCTAGTCAAATATATTGCTGGTTGTCCTGCTGTTCTTTTGTCTGCATCATCTGGCTTGCCCTCATGCCCTTCATCATAAACAAAGTTGATGATGGAATACTCATCTTGATACAAACGGTAGTGTTCTTGTGCTAACTCCAAATAACGTGAGCCAGCACCTTGTGACATACCTGAGTGAAAATCTCTAAAAATCAAATACAATGTTAGATGTCTGTGACTCTCAGCAAATGACTCTGGTGAGGTTACAAGATACTCATACCCCATGCCATGATTTCTCAAACGTCTCAAAATGGTATACCAGGCACTATCAAGATATTGCTGATATGATGTCAATGTTGATGGTCTCAGATTTGCAAGATCTGTGTAGACCTCCTCAAGATCTGCATCTGTTATGACTGGATATAAACGTCTCAAGACTATGGCTGCCATTCGTCTAAACAAAAAGACACTACCATCAATAGTGACATTGTACTCTTGCACATACCCCTCACCCAATGCCAAAGTTGTTGCCAATTGAGTTGGAGTGTGTGCATATTGCACTGAGCCATCAACAAGAATGGTGCAAGCACCATCTTGCACAACCATGCCACCGCTTGTTTTGATCAGTGTGTATGTTGCTGATGTAGGTGTCACTTGAGCACCGTTGTGATAGATTTCAAGCACAGTGTTTTGTGCCTTGCCTCTCTCAAGCAACTCAGTGACTCTCACTCTTGCTGTGTATGGTGTATCTGTAGCCATTCATTATGCCTTTATTACAAGTTTCCAAGCAGAGCCATCACATGCAAAAATTGACCCCTCACCAGCTGTCACTGTTGCAATTGTTGCAGCAGCAGCATCTTTGACAGTTATTGCATATGTGCTATTTTCATTTTTAATCATAAAGATTGCACCATTTCTCTCAGCAGGGAAAATAACATCTCTATTGCTATCTACATCAAGCACCTGAATCATACTATCTTTGTATGATAATGTTTTATTGTCTACTATGGATTCTATATTGATTCCATTTTTGAATTCAAAATGTCTTGCAACCTTGAATGCTTGTGCTGAATTATAAGTTGATGCCATGCTAACCTCCTACAGTTTATTTTGATATATTAAAATATATGGCTTTTGTTTATAGATAATTGTTTATGTGTAAAGATAATTATTTTTTCTTATCATTTGACTTTTGTATATGTTTTCTCACTTGCTTTTGTGCATCTCGAAATGAGATATCTTTGCCAGACTTTTGAGATGTTTCCATCAATCGTTTTGCAGTCCTGTCAAATGCTGCTTTGTCATTCTCATAACTCATAATGTTTGACTCCATTTGTTGTGACATCATTTGTTGCTGATTGCATGTCAGTAAGTAAATCTTTTAAACCTTGTAACTTTGCAGCTATCTCAGGTATGTGTTGAGATCTTGTATGTCTTTCAATACGTCTTTGTATCTCTGCTTGTTTGCGTTGCAAAAACTGTTTGTGTGGCACTCTCAATGCACCTTTTTGCATCAACTCCAATCTCCAATGTGCAAAGGCCTCATCATCAAATGTGATAATTAACTCACCCCCAAGATTCTCAAGGTTTGCAAATTTGGTTGACCAATATTGACCACCTCTGGCAGGGTATGAACGCAAATAGTCATGCTGATTTGGATGCAGAACACTGATCCCTTTGTCGAGCAATCTTGTTCTTGTCATGCCTGAGTCTGGATTGTTTTTATAACCTCTTGAGCCATTGACACCAGGTGTCTCATGATGTGCTTGCAAATCTGGCAGCCAAACAGGTTTTTTGATTGTCTTTTTTGATTTGCCTGTCATCACTTCTGTCTCAAAATAATACAACACCCAATTTTTTGGATGATGCTTGTAAAAAAATCTATTGTTAGATCTTGTAGGTATCACAACAGATGCCTTTTGTTGTGACTGCCAAGGTTGAGCTATATCTTCATATTTCATATTGTCGGTATCCTATATTTTGAAAGGGTTAATTGTCGATTCCCAGAAAAAACTACACTAGGGAAAAACTAGGAACCGACATGAAAAAGTCAATCCCTAGCACAGAAAGATAATAATCTTTTTTATGTTGTTGATTTGATAAGCACACCACGATCATCATCAATAACTGAAAGCCCAAGATAAGCATGTCCAATAATTGATGTGATAGCCTTTGCACCGTCTCTCTCCATCTCAACAAGTACCTTGCCCAAAGACAAAGACTGTCCAGCACCTGGCAATGAGGCAGGCACTCCATCAGCATAAGCAAGAGAACCAATGCCAAACATGGCAGACTGATATGCACCACCTGCATCATTGACATATGATGATTTGAAAACATCAACACCTAACAAGTTGCCAACATAACCAGGCCCTTTTGCCATCAACATATCTTGTGTTGCTGCCATATAACTGATTGCATTTCCTGTCTCATTTCGCAATGAGTCTTGCAATTCTGTCAAAGCAACTGGATGCAGAATTGCAGCGAAAGGAGCGATTGCACCTTTGTTGCTTGCTGCTTTTTCAAGTTGAAAAATGGCATTGAAAAAGTCATCAACTGACATTTGAGTTGCAGCAGATCCAACAATATTGGTGAAATCATCTATTGCATCAGCAGTCTTGTCAGCAAAAGATGCCTCATAAGATCCTGCCATTGACTGAGCCAATCTAAAAGGGTCTATATCAGAACCACCAAAGCCAGTCATTGAGGCCATGTCAGTTATTTTGTATAACAATGCCAAACGTGCAACTGCTATGTCAACATGAGCATCTGTGAATGTTTGAGTTGATGCAGCATCAGCCTCATTTGTTGGAGTCTCAAAAAGATCGAACCCGTCAAGTCCTGCCTTTCTTACTCTGATGGTATCTGAGCCAAGTCCATTGACAGAGCCAGCATATGAGATGTATGGTGAGTTTCTGAGATTGCTTGTGTCTCTCAATAAAAGATTGATTTCCTGACTGATCATGGCTGAGAGTCTAAGATCGCCCTCTAGTGCTGCATGAGTTAAGTCAGATTGTCCAAAAGTAATTGCCTTTGCCATTTGTTATAACCTCTGTTAAATATGTAAAAATGTATTATTCGTTTGTATCATCTTTGATTTGATTTTTCTGCTGTTGACTGGTGCGACCATAATCAAAATAAGTGTTGACACACAAAATGTATTAGCAAAAATATGCTATAAGTCTTTATATCATAAATTTTGAGGTTATGTATAATGAGCACAAAAAAAGACTTCTCATCAAACGATATTGAGCAAGCAAAACACATTTTGAGACTATCATATAAACTTGAGGAGTCTGGTGTTGACCCTGAGTGCATAACTAGAATGTGCATATTTGTTGCAACCTGCTTTGCAATGAATCACCAAATCAAAGCAGAGGAATACAAAAAAATCATTGAGGAGACTTGGAATGAGATGCTTGCTGCTGTTGGTGATGAAACCTTTCAGATTATAACAGATGACATTGATGCTGAGAGTTGGATTGCAGCAAATCCAATCACTGATGATGAGCAATAAAAAAAGCCACCTCAGTTGAGATGGCTTTTGTTTGTCCTATCTGGTCAAATACATTTAACTTATTATGTCATGTAAGTGATCAAAACATCATCTCCATCAGTGAGAGATGCACCAAAACTCAAACGTGTCACACCTCCAACAACTGATATTGTAAACTCATCATTGTTTGCAGCAGAGCCACCGAGTGCAGTTTGGTTTATCATAGCAAGACCGTTTTTGAATGCCATAATTCCATTTGCAAATGCACTGTCAACTTCTCTGGCTAGGTCAATATTAACTGTTGAGCCTCCAGAAATTGTTGTCAACTCTTGATATGCTAAGAACCCAACCTTAACCGCTGTAACACTGTTATCAGCCAACTTGTCTGTTGTGCAAGCACTGCTTTGAATTTTGCCAGTACCAATTCCAAGAGCCTTAACTCTCAAACTATTACTATTGATCTCAATAGATGAGTCATCAACTTGTATGTCAACATCATTAACATTGAAATCAAGACCAGCACCTGGCCTGAACTTAACAGCATCACCATCAATCTGTATACCAGCACCAGTGTTGACAGATAATGCAGAACCCGCACCACCAAGCAAACCAGAGCCAGCAACAGATGATGATAATTTTGCCTCAGTAACATTGGCATCAGCAATTTTTGCTGTGATGACTGAGTTGCTTTGCAATTTGGCTGAGGTGATTCCAAGATCTTTGAGTCGTAGAGTGTCAGTATTGATTTCAATACCTGCATCATCAACATTAACAGCAAGACCAGTTGAGGAGTCATATGCAAGACCATCACCAGCAACAGCACTTGCAATTTTGCTTGCTGTGACTGAACTGCTTTGTAATTTGGCCTCAGAAACACTCAAACTTGCAAGTTTTGCCTCAGTTACAGCAGATCCACCAAGTTTGGCAGTGCTGCAACTAGAGTCTGCCAAGTTTGCTGTGCCAACTGTCAATGCTGCAATTTCACTGCCAGTGACTTGATTGCTGCCAATCATACTTGAGGTGATTCCATTTGCTTTGATTTGCAATTCATTTGAGCCATTGATCTCAAGTGAGGAGTTATCAACTGCAACATTCAAGTCACCACCAACAGCATCAACACCAGCACCAAGTTTGATGCTAACTGCATCAGATGCAATCTCAATACCGCCACCAACTGCAACATCTAAACGGTTACCAGTTTTAGTGAGGCCGTTTCCTGCTGTGATTTGTCCGAGTCCTGTGAACTGAGCAAATTGCACTGGAGATGTGCCAAGACTAGAAACCTCAGAGGTCTGCACAAATCCTTGATCAGCGTTGTCAGTACCCTCTTTAACAAAGATTGCAAGACCATTCAACTCATCAGCAGTGTTGGCATCTGAGGATCTTGTCAATGCAGATGATGAGCCATTGAAGTCATAAACTCCATTTTCAGCAGACGATGACTGGCTCTTGATCAAAATTCTATCTCCAGAGACCAATGTAACACCATCAAAAGAGTCAGTGCCAGGATTTGAAATTGTGACATTTGCTGTTGATGCTGCCTTTGCTGGCTCTTTCCAATATACACCACCTCCAACAATACCATCAACATATTGCTTGTTTGCAACATCTGATGCGTTTGATGGTGTGCCTGATTGTAATATACCAGATGAGAAATCAAATGTACCTGTTAAATCAATCTTTGCAGCAGTGACAACAGTGTTTGCCAAAAGACTTGCAGCGTTTATGACTCCAGATGCCAATTTTGCTGAGGTAATTGCATTTGCTGCAATTTCTGCTGAGTTTACTGCATTTGCTGCAATTTGGTCTGAGCCAACTGAGTCAGTTGCAAGTTGAGTTGATGATATAGAGGCATTTTGTATTTGACCTCCTCTGATTTTGACTGTCATAATATAACTCCAATGTTATGTAATGTTATGAGGGTGAATATAATATAATGACATCCTCACCTGTGACAGGTGCAAATGTCAATGTAAAACTGTTATTTGTTGTTTCTGTGTAGCCATCACCACGAGTCTGCATAACTCCGTTAAACCACACAAAGAGTTTACCCGATTCGTAGGTCTCAGGTACTGCAAAAACAACATTTGAGCCATCAACTTGACTATTGAGATCTGCATATTTCATTGATGTGCCTCCACTACTGATATTGTTATAAATAAATGCCATGCTATTTCTCCACAAGTGCCACATACACTGTTGCATTGCCACTCTGTGCAGATATAAAAATAGATTGTGCTCTTGATTGCCCTCTACCAATTGCAACCTCATATGCATTGTTTGCAGGCACAAAAAATCTCTTATCAGATGGTATTGTTTGACCATCTGTGCAATCATTTTGACCTATCCACAACTCTTGAGATGGTGAGCCTATTTGCACCATATTGCATTGAGATGGCAATAATATCTCTGTTGCATTTGTTGAGACAGTGATTGTCTCATAATGAGGAAATTTCTTTTTGTCTGTAACGTCTAAAGCCATGATTAACCTCCAAACTTTGAACGCCATTGTTTCATGATGGCATCTCTGTTGCTTTGATAAAAGTCAGAATCACTCAAACCTCTTGAGATGATATCTGGTGAGTCTGTTGGAGGCTTTGCACCTGCATTGACATTTGGTGCTTGTACTTGTGGCATTGAGACAGATGGTGTTGCTGTCTCTGTTGCTGATGGCTCTGCTGTTTGCTCTGTTGGTGCTGTCTGCTGTTGGAGTTGCATCAAATGTGGTCTCAACACTGTTGGTGCATTGTCTGGATTGCTCACAGCACCCTCAAGCCAGTCAGTCAAATTTTGTCTTTCCTTCTTTGGCACTTTGCTCTGGCTTTTTTCATAACTCCACTCAATGGCCTCAATCATATCATCATCAACAAGACCATGCTTTGATATGGCTTTGTATCTGTCAAATCTGCTGTTGGCTTGTTGCAGCTGCTCTCTATATTCATCAAGTTGCTGTGCCAACACATCTGATGTGCCTGCACTTTGTTTGGCTGCATCCAAATCTGTTTGCAGTGTTCTCAATGACTCCTCTGCTGTTTGTGCTCTTGCACTCACCTTTGATATTCTCTCTTTGATGACTGTCTCCATATCTGATTTTAATACGTAGATCTGACCATCATCACCTGTGATTGTCTTCATGTCGGTTGTCCTTTTGTTGTTGGTTATTGATTATAAGTATTGTGCTCTTTCTTTTCTGATTTTTTCTAACATCATCACAGCACCTTGCTCATCAAGATCTGGATACATCATTTGCATTGCTGTAATTGGTGAGATGAGACCTGCACTGAGTTTTTGTGTGATATCCTCTCTTTGAGATTTGATCTCATCTGGAGACAAAGGCAATGCTTGATATGCAACTCTATAGCCATCCTCTGGCAATGATGTGCCTAAAAAACGATTTGCAAGCATAGCAGATTTTTGCATAAGACTCTCATCAGCCATCCGAAAAACACTTGAGTATTTCTTTTGACTTTCTCTTTGACCTGTTCTGGAGATGGCCAAAGCATATCCAGATCTTGGGTCACCTGATGTACGTTGCAACTCTGACGGTGAGATCCCTGCTGAGGTTGCAACTCTATACTCATATTTTGCAATAGACTCCAAAAATGATGAGACATCTGCACCAGGTGCAAACTGTCCAAGTACTGGCTGAGTATCCTCAGTAGGTTGAAACATCAATATTGTGCTTGGATCTGTTGAGATGCCTGACCTCCTTGCAACTGAGTCCTGATCAAGTTGGGTCAATCCTTGCAGAGTTACACCAATGGCATACTTTTGAGGCCAACTGCAATCTTTTAATAAATGACTATAAAAACAATAAAATACTGCACTTTGTAATGAGCCATAAATTAATTGAGATTGAGCATAAGTATCCCATAGATAGCCAGTTTTTTCAGCATGATACATAACGATTGGCAAAAATGGCTGACCTTTGCTGTCAAAATATGGATAGTTTGCACCCTCATGAGTTGGATGACCCATCACCTCAGTTGAGACATCATCACCAATTGTGCCATCTGCATTGGCAATGTGCATGCCAAACTTTGGATTTGCCTTGTCTCTGATATCAAACACATCATATACATATACATCTTTGTCATTGATTTGCCTCAATCTCAACTCAGCAAAATATGTTGGCTCATCTGGTACATCTGGAGATGCATCACAAATCACATAATCTGGTGTTACTATACGATATTGTAGACCAGGATAGTCAGCACTTGCACCTTGCACATGTGGTGACACATCTATTCTCATAATGCATTCTCTGAGTCCAAGTGTATACTGTTGCATTCTCTGCATCAATGGCCAAAGACCTGCTTTGTATATATAGCCATCATGACCAACGAGGCTGTCAATGTCACCAGTGGAGTTTGTCACAATTGGTTTCTCAACATAGAGTACTGCCAACTGTCTAGTCACCTGCTCAAACACATTGGATGACAAATCACTAGGCCCCCATGCCTCACGTCTGTCAGATGGCAGGTGTCTGTATAACTCATCTTCAAGATCTTGCTCCCAAGTGCCTTGCAGCATACGTCTCCTCAATGCTGTGTGTTGCCAGCGTGACTCATCTGCTTGAGTTGGTGCAAGTGGTTTCTGTGGTATCATGTTATTCTCACTCTTGTTGGGGGTACATATCTGTAGTCTATGACGGGCATAATTGCATATCGCAATGCATCAATACAATGACCATATTCATCTTTTGACCTTTGGCTTTGTGTTCGTTTCATAGTCCAATTCATAATACTTGCCAGTGTTCTTTTTGCCTCTGGTCGAATATAAAATTGTTTTCTTGACATAATAGCGTGCAACATTGATGCACCAAAATACACACTGTGTCTGTACTTGACTGCTGTTCTGATGGTGAATGGCAGACCTTTTGGAGGCAAATGCAATATCCTCTCAAATGCTCTCATCAGTACCAAGTTGCTCATCTTTTTGACTCTCTTATCTCTTGAGCCTGAGTGTGTGTTGTCACCAGTCCAAGTGCAAATTGCTGGATCTACACCATTGTTTTTGCACATCTCCAATATTGCCTGAGCATGGTGCTCTGGTGCTGCTGCACCTCCAACACGCTCATCTAACACATAGATTGTTGGTGCTTGGATGTCTCTCATATCTATACAGCACAAGATTGCAACCTGTGTGTTTGGCTGACTACCATGATCAATGCCAACAGCAAATTTGTAGTCACCACCAGCAGGCACAGGCTGAGATGACACCATGCTTTGAGGGTCAAAGGTATCAAAGATGATGCCTTGAGGTGTCACGTCAAGTGAGCCAGTGATACGTGCCTCTCTGTCAATTGGCAAATAGTTTGCTGTTATGGTATCGATTTGATCTTGTGATAGTATTGGCTTGCAGCCTTTTGGTGTTGTCTCCTCAACTGTTAAAGGTGCTCTATGCACTGACACTCTGTCTTGCTCAATCATATCTCTGATGTATGACACATCAACACTGCCAACTGGAGTCATTGAGATGGCTAGTGTGCCAGACTTACCACCTGCACCGCCTCTCAGTGTACGTGCAAGCAACTCATTGAATGTCAAAGCATCAACAGGCTCATCAATACACACCAAGTTTGCTGTTGCAGATGCCAGGCCAAGCCCTTGATTTGCTGTTTTGATTCTGATGATTGAGCCATTGTTTTTAAATCTCACGACAGGTGCAAGCCCTCTGAATCCTTTGCCTGGCACAAACTCACAATCTGGGTGTAATTCGTCTTTTGGACACATATCCCATAATTTTGCTTGTATTGTACGCGATTGCTCATGAGAGTGTGTGACAAGCCATGCCTCAATTGGGGGCGGATCGGTTTTGAGTGTTGGATGTCTATCTAAACAATGATACAGCAGCAAGGCACATGTTGCATATGTCTTGCCAACTTGGTTGCCACCAAGCAACAACTTGACTGGTGAGGGGTCATTGATATATGCCTCTTGAGGAGGTGTTGGACAAAAAAACCTTAGAGGGTCTTGCTGACTCCTGTGTTTGAGTTGCAAGATCCTCTTAACAAACGAGATGTCTCTTTTGCTACTTATTTGCACTGTGCAATATCTCTGCCAATTGTGGAATCAACTCAAGCATATTCTCAGCAAGCAAATTTTTCCACTCATCTTTGCTGATCTTGTCATCATCTGCTTTGGCTTGTCTCATATCCTCAATAGCCTTTTTGAGTTGCTCAATGATGATATTGGTGACACTCCACCAAGGAATTTTGATCTTCATAATGTACCTCATTATTAAATTTGTTTATATATTATCATATAAATCAAGTATCTGTTGATTTGTGCAATGTAAAATGAACTACATTCATTTTTTGAATGCAACTACATTGTTGTATCTTGCTAACTCAGATATTATCTCTTGTCTCAACACAGGTGGCAAAGATATGATTGCCATCACTGCCTCTTGTCTCAAGTGCTCATCAGATGCTGCATCCAATGCATCAGTCTCTGCCATCTCTGACTTGATGGCTCTGATTTGATCTACAACAGAAACATATTGTCTTTGCAATGCTGCATATGCTTGCCAACTTTGAGATGCCATTGCATTTGACATTGCAAGTCTCAAGTCTTTGGCTTGTGCCTCAAATAAGTCAAGAGGAGTGCTAGGCATATCGGCCTCATCATTTTGCTGTTCTGGTATTTCATCAAAAACAGCATCTTTGCGATAGGCATCACGTCTCTCAAGCAGCCAAGCCGCTGCCTTCCAATCTTTCTCACTTGCATTGATAACCCTCTCCAACAAAAATTGTTGCCTTTCATGTTCTGCTTTTTTTACTGACTGTAAAAATTGTTTATGCTTATCATTTTTTCGTGTTGCCTCTCTGCCTTTTCGAAACCAGTTATAAATTGTTTTCTCACAGACTCCAACTGCTGACGCAGCTGCTTTGTATGTGCAACCTTTTCTGATGGCCTCACAAAATATTTGTCTCTTATGTTTATCAAGCATGTCATTCCTTGTTTTTTCTGAAAAAATTTGAACGTAACTAAAAAAAGTCGTGGTGTCGGCAG
>Ga0315331_10000391_pt1 | contig 29903 bp, 34 predicted proteins | sample M160m34915metaG_FD_203456 | JGI IMG/M metagenome (GOLD analysis project Ga0315331, IMG submission 203456) | Ammonia-oxidizing marine archaeal communities from Monterey Bay, California, United States - M1 60m 34915 | ecosystem: Environmental > Aquatic > Marine > Intertidal zone | place: USA...
CTACTGTCTGAATTTGCCGATCCTTGTAAAAGAGATTTGTTGTATGACGGAACAATGAATAATCCAGATAAGTATAAACCAATTATACGTCAATTAAAAGATTTAGGTTACAAAGTATTTATTGCTTATATGGAAATTCCAAAAGAAATAGCAATAGAAAGAGCTTTAAATAGGTATAAAGAAAACCCAGGAGGTAAAAATCAATATGGTAGATATGTACCTATGGAGGTAATTGATGAATTTTTCGCATCTGGAGATAAACCATTTCAACAATTGAAAAAAATGGTTAATGGATATATTAAAATAGATAGTTTAACTGGAAAGGTTTTAGATAAAGGAGGAGAAAAAATACCAACAACAAGATCTTATTCAGAAGTTTTTGATGATGATCAAAAACAAAACAATGATATATCAAAAGAAGAATTACAATCAGCAATTGAGGCTGCAGAATTGTCAAAATCCTTTTTAGAAGGCAAAAAAAAGGAAGAAATGATTAACTTTATAGAATCTTTGCATATTTTATTAAAATATGCTTAAAACATTAAATATGTCAAAACCAAGCAAAGAACAATTACTAAAAGAAATTAAAACCCTGGAAACAGGAGTAGATTCAAAAGTAATTCCAAATAACATTAAAGAGGTAATGCGAGAGCAATTAAAAACTCTAAAAAAAATGTTATCTGATCTTGAAAAAGCACCAAAAAAAACCAGTAGTGCATCTAAAGCATCTACATCTAAAAAATCTGATTCAAAGGATATACTTGATACGGCAAAAGAATATTTTATTGATGCTGGTATGATAGACCAAATGACATCTGATAAGGCTACCTATACTAATGCGTTGTTAAAGTTTTACAAGAAGCCTGATATAACCTCTCAAGAGAAAGAAGCAATAGAGTTTTGGGATAGTACAGGTGTAATTGTTGAACTTAAAAGAGATGAAAGAAGATTTGTAGAAGCTTTATTGAAAAATGCAAAATCAAAAGCTGGGAGGACATCTTCAAAAAAAACCGACAATAAACCTGATCCAGTAAAAAAAGCAAAGAAAAGTTTTTGGGAAAAACAGCCTTTTCAAAAGAAAGGGGATATGGAATACCTGGCAGCGACAATCCTGTATGGAGATATTACAGAAGAAGAATCTTCTGGTAAACTTAAAGACGAATCAAGAAAAAAATTATTTAGTGCTCTTCTTGATTATTTAGTTAATAGAAAGCCATCTAATGAAGTTAAAAGAAAATCCGAATGGTTGTCTGGAAAAAAATATTACAATGGTATAGAACACGGTGATATGTTTATTTATTTCAGTACACAAAAAACATGCATTTCAGATGCAGCTGGTTGGGGTGCTGAATGTACCGGGCTTAATAGAGAAGCAAATGATGAATTAAAAGAGCTTTATGGAAATCCTTTAAATTCAATGCAAAAATCTGTAATTGTAAATGAGTTTTTACCTAAACAATTTGATGAATTTATTGACAAAGGAGAACGATCTCAAAAATTAGCAGAAAAATCAAAAGCTCAATATGAGAAAGCACAATCAAAACCAAAAGCAAATAAAGTAATGGTTTTCTTTGATGAATTTGAAAAGTGGTTTACTTTTTCTCCAAGTGTGTTTACAAAAAATGTTGAACCATTTTTGAATAAAACAAAAATGCCTGGAGGTTATTCTTCATATTCTCCAGAAGATATTGAAAAAGAGGGTTGGACACCAGCAAAGAAGAATAATACAATGTCTGAATTACGGAAATTTGTAAATGAGGTGTATTTTGGTAAGGAATTTATGGCATCAAAAGATAAAGGAGCTATCAAACAATATGAAGTAGATGATTCAAATTTTGAAACCAAAGTTAAGGAAGCAAATAAAGACTTTTTTAAAATGATTGATAATGGATCAATTGGTGGAAAAATTACATTTGATTCAGATACCAGTATGGTTAAACATGATACTGGCCGAGGTGTAACGAGTTATACTATACACCCTACTACTCATAAAATGAAAGTGATTAAAACTTTCTCTGGAAGCCCAGCTTTTACAGAAGCATCTGAACCAAAAATGAAAAAAAAGGCTGAAGCAGCAAAAAAATCAACTGGTAAGGTTGATTATGATTGTGATGAACTTATTGAAAAAGAAAAAGAGAAAGCAGCAAAGAGAAAAGCTGCAGCAAAGAAAGCAGATAAGAAACCAGAAAAGAAAAAGAATTTAGATCGTACTGAAAAAGCAGTTGATATTACTTATGACAACTTAAAAGAAAGAGTTGATAAAGGAGATAGTGTAACTCCAGATGAAGTTCAAAAACTTATATCTGAATATAAAACTGCAATTGAAAAATTAACTAAACTATTAAATAGTTTAAAAAAAAAAAGTGATGAAATAGTAAAACCTCAATCTTCAGCATCAATAGATAAATCGTCAATATCAGACTTGAAAGATTTAATTAAATCTTTGCAAGTGGATCAATCTGGAACGCGTTATAAAAAAATTCAAAAAGAAATAGAAAAATGGTTAATGGGATATTTTTTTCCAGGAAATCAATTTTATTTATTCAAAGGGGATTTATCAAAGCCTTTAGTTCGTAGTGAAGTTGAGAAGTTTTTATATGATCTTCAACAGTTTTGTAATAATCGTTTAGAAGTAATTACAAAATCATCTCCAGCTGCAGCAGGTTGGTCAGGCACAATGCGGTCTGTTAAACAAAACAAACCTATTACAATAGATTTTAATGGTTCTACATCAGCTGGTTACTATGATTTTAGCCGAAAATATTTGTTTGCTGTAAAAGTAAGTGGGGGCATATCACTTTATTTAAAATTAGCTTTAATTGCGTTTATTAAAAAAGCGTTGTCCAATATAACTTATAGATATGGATTAGCTCCAGTTGGTTATATGGATAATTTTTATTCTAAAGATTCAAATGATTCTCGCTTAGATGAAAAATCTGGTACATCATATACTACAATCTACATGACACAGCCATATGCTTCAAAAGACGGCAAATCAAATTATGTTCAATATCCTATGACTATGAGTACAAAAGAAAAATTTATGAAATGAGTTATCGCATTACGTCATATAGTAGATCCCAGGCTCAAAAATATGGAGTTACAATAAAACCCAGTTCAGTAAAGGGTAAAAAAATTGATGTTTTTAAAAATGGTAAAAAAGTAGCATCAATAGGAGCTTTAGGATATGGAGATTATCCTACTTTTAAAAGAACAAAAGGTATTGAATATGCAAATAAAAGAAGAAAAGCATACAAAGCCCGGCATCAATCAAATAGAATAAAAAGAGGTTCAAATGGTTGGTATGCAGACAAAATACTTTGGTAAGTAAATAATAAAATAAAAAACAACTAAATTTATAAGATGAAATTTGTACACCCTCAAGACACAAAAGCATTTGCAATTGGAGTTATTGCTTCAATAGCTGGGGTTATTTTATGGGATATAATTAAGTTCAATTTTAAATTATTAGAATATAAAGAACCAAATAAAGAAGATCTTCTATTTTCTGGATTTGATATTAATAAATATAAAAACAATCCTTTTCCAAATAATGAAGATTCTTTAAAGGAAATTGAATTTTTAGAATCAAAACCAATTAACGAACCCGCTGTAAGAAGATTAGACAAAGTTGCTGAAAGTTTTAATAATCTTTTAGAAATAAACAATAAGGCAATTGACAAAGAAGAAATAAAAAAAATAACTCCCTACATAGAAAATATTATTACTGATTTAAAAAAACATTATAATAGATCCAGGCCATATGAGTTAAAGAATATAGACTATGTTAATTTAGATAGTGCAAAGACTAAAGCCTATCCGTCTGGACATTCTTTACAAGGTAGATTTTTTGCTTTATATTTTGCAGATAAATATCCAGATCTCAAGGATAAATTTTTAAGGTTAGGGGATAGTATTGGTCAAAGCAGATTAAATGGTAGGGTTCATTATCCTAGCGATCACTCATTTGGTAAATTAATTGCTGATGATTTGTATAAACAATATAAAAAAAATAAAAATGGATAAAAGGTATCATTGGATTTTAGATAATGGTCATGGATCAATTAACCCAACTCAATTAGAAACTAATTCAAGGTCAATTAATGGAAAAATTATGACGTCTGGCAAACGATCTTTTAAGTTTCCTAAAGGAAGCCAGTTTGAAAATCAATGTTTAATAGAGGGTTCTAATAATCGTGATGTAGTCAATTATTTAACAATGTTAATGGATCAATTAGAAATTCAGTATACTGTATTAGTTCCAGGGTATAAGGATATGAGTTTAAGTGCTAGATGCGAAAAAGCGAATTTGATCGCAAAAAATTATGAATACCCATTACCAAGTATTTTATTGTCAGTACATCATAACGCTTTTGGAAAATCCTGGAATAATGCTAATGGTGTAGATTCATTTTATTGGAAATCAGACCAGGGTTATAGCGGTGGAGGAAAAAGAATTGCAGAAATTATAAATCCCTCTTTAGTAAAGTGGTCTGGATTAAGAAATAGAGGTGTAAAAGGTAGAGATTTTAAAATATTAAGAAGTACAAGTATGCCTGCTGTTCTTGTTGAATGTGGTTTTATGACTAATTTAAAAGAAGCTGAATATCTAATGACAGAAGAAGCTAAACAAAATACAGCAAAAGGATTATTTGAGGGAATTATGAATATTGAACAAAACGGATATTAATGGAAATTACTGTACATTTTTTTAATGGTAGAAGAACTTTTGTCAAAACCATTTCAGACGCAAAAAAGAAAGAATTAGAAGAACTTTTTGGTTCTAAAATTAGAAGAATTGATAAGCCTGGTAGAACAAAAGCTGGTTTAGCAAAGGATCGTAAATATACAAGTCAAGAACCACATGAACAATCCTATAAGAAAAAAAGAAAATCAACAGTTCAAGGATATAAAAGCAAAAAAATAGGCTTGGATAGTTTTAGGGTTGCATTTGGATCAGGAGGTCAAACTGATACACCAAAAATATATGGTACAAGAATATTAGAAGCTAATTTAGGTTGTTGGTTTAATAGTGAGGGGTATGTTATATACTATCCAGCAAAAAGCACAATGCAAGGTTTGTTTTGGGATAAATCAATAAAAGGTTGGGTTGATGATCCAGATTATGCAACTATATATCAAACCTTATTTGCTGCAACTGCAACAATCCCAGAAGCAAAAAAAGCGTTAAAAGGGGTAAAAAACCCAGAAAAAATGTGGGCTGGTGCAGTAATTAGAGGCGCTGTAACAGCTCATGGAGTTTATTCTTCTTTAACACCAGAACAAAAACCAATTGCCAGGAAATTAATTGGACAACTTTTAAGATCAGGAGGTAGGCCCTGGAAACAAAGAAGAATTTTAAAAAGTCCAGAAGCAAAAGCATTATTTGCATCTTTAACACCAGAACAAAAACAACAAATAGTTGCAGCTGGAATGTCAAAAGGTAAAAAAAAGTTTGAAACTGGTGGTTCTTTTTCTAAATATAAAGTTAGAGATACATTATCTAAAAAACCAAATTCAACTGGTAAGGTTCGTTTAAACAAATATGGTTTTCCATTAGAAGATTTTGAATCTGAATACAAAGGAGAAATAATTATGCATTGGCCAGATAGGAAACCTTTACAATGGTTTTCAAATGATCAAACATTTGATTCTTTAAAGGAAGTAAAAGACTACATTGATAAAGGAAGCCCAATGGACGAAAGAACAATCAATGCATACAGACACGGCGCATTTGAAAAAGGCGGTAAAGCTGATCCATGTTGGGATAATTATGAAATGGTTGGAATGAAAAAAAAGAATGGTAAAGAAGTTCCTAATTGTGTACCAAAATTTGATTCTGGAGGAGAAGTTTATATTGATGAAGATATTAAAGAAAATCCAATGTCCAAAGCCCAGGTAGGAATGGGAGTAATAATAAAAGAGGACAGAAATTCTCCTTTTCCAATGGTTTATTATGTTTTATCTATAAATAAAAATCCAGACGGCAGCATTAATACATTAAAAGTTGGTTTTAAAGATAATTCATATTCCTTTGGTATTGATCATGACAAATTTTTATCTGACTATTTACCGGCATCTAAAAAGCAAGGCGAATTTGATAAAAAATATTTTAATAGACAATTTTTTAATTCTGGTGGTCAAATTACGGAAATTGATGAAAATGGATCAAATGTTCCAAAAGATTTACAAGAAATATTTGACCAATACAATGAAGATGAAGATCCATATCATGAAGCGGAAAGATTAAAAGTATTAGCCAATGAAATTGGATATGATTTTGATTATGGATTAAGTGGCGAACCAACAGAATTTTGGAAAACAAATTATGAGACTGGAGGTTCAGTAGATCCAAGATATTATTCAGCGTTAGGAGATGTTGTTAGAAGTGTTGAAACACACCCATTGCTTAAGAAATATAGAACTAAAAATGGTACTAAACTTGGCGAAATAAAAGATTTAGGAGAACAAGGTGTAATTCAGCTAGCAGAAAAAGTTAGAGCGGATAAAGAAAATTATAAAGAATGGGGAAATTCTAATTATGAGACTGGAGGAAAATTACCAAGTTATTTAGATCTTCCAAAAGCAAAATCAACTAAATCCATTTCAAAAAAATCAAGAATGAAAATTTCTTCTTTGATTAATGAATTGGCTCAAATGGGAGTTGAAGCAAGAAAAAAGGGAACTAAAGCACCTAACTATAATTTATGTGATATTAGTTTACCAGGCACAAATATTTATTGCGCTGGAAACAAAAACATACCCAGGGAACAAATGCCTCAATTTAAAGGTTTTCCATTAGCCAATACATTTGCAGATAAATTACCTAAAGATAAAGACGGTGAGGTAGATACGGAGGCGTTCTTTAATAAATTATTAAAAGACAAAAATGTTAAAGTAAGTTCTAATACCAATATTTCGCCTGACAAATTAAGAGCTACTCAAAAAGAACTAATAGGAACAAAAGTTGCTGGTATGAGTAAGGTTTTGTATGATAAAAAACACCCAGCTTATAAAATTATAACAGATCCAATTTACATTTCAAATGACGGATATGTTTTAGACGGTCATCACAGGTGGGCGAGTATTGTTGCTTATAATATTCAAAATCCTAACAATCCAATTACCTTAAAAGTAAAAGTAATAGATATGCCAATAAAACCATTGGTAAAATTATCTAATAAGTTTGCAAAAGATATTGGTATTAAATCTAATGCCTTCAAAAAAGGTGGCCCAATAGAAGAAGATGAGTTTCCATTGGTAGATTCTGGTTCAATATCAAAAAAAGAAATTGATGATGTAAAAAAGAGATTATACCAATCTTCTCCAGATGCAATAAAAGAAGATCCAGAAGATATGGAAATTGATTATGCTGGATTTGAAATGATGAAAAGAGGCGGAACATTAAACAGATTAGTAGTTAGAGATACATTAAAAAAGAGCAAAAGGTAAAATTCTTAAAAAAGTTAAAATGAACAATAAAAGAAAAAACCAAACAAAAAAAATTGAAAACTTTATAAATTCGTTTGATAAAGGTTTTCCAGATGAATTACGGGATTTATCAAGATCAGCCAGGGAAAATCTAACTGAACAAAAGGATTTTTCTTTTAGTGATTGGGAAACGAATCCTAATGCGCCACAGCCAATAGATTTTCGTAATATAAATAAATCAAGTGAATGGTTGTCTAAATCAAAAAAACATATTTTAAAAACTATAAATGAATTAGACGATAAATATTTTGATTATTTATATGAAGATTATAACCATTGGTTTAACGAGTATGAAGCGGGTGGATCGGTTAGTGAAAATGAAAAACATTCTAAAGGATTTCAAGTTTTTAACTATACTGATAATATTTTTGCAAGTCCAGAAACTTTTAAAGATAAAAAATCTGCAAATAATTTTATCAAAAAATTTAGAGATAGATTTAAAACACAAGGTTATTATAGAGATAATAGGTGGAATAAAATAGATCCAAAAGACATAGAGCTGGAGGTTATTCCAACTGGTTTTAAAGTCTTTGAAACTGGTGGGAAAATCGCATATGAAACAGCCAGTAATCTGCTAAATGACTTATTTTTTGAAGTTAATGAGTTTTACACTAAATGGGATAATGGCGAAACAACAGATGACGAAACCATTAAGTTTATTGAAAAAATTAAAACAATGCTTAATGAAAAGAAAATGGAAACTGGCGGTAAAATCGCATATGAAACAGCCAGCAATCTGCTAAATGACTTATTTTTTGAAGTTAATGAGTTTTACACTAAATGGGATAATGGCGAAACAACAGATGACGAAACCATTAAGTTTATTGAAAAAATTAAAACAATGCTTAATGAAAAGAAAATGGAAACTGGTGGATTGATTGACAAAAATGGAAACAAATTTGATTCTAAGCATAAAATCGTTAAAGAGGTCGTAAAAAAATTAAAACCAATCGCATTTAGTAGTGTTGGTTCAGGCGGAGGTTTTGAACATGATTTTTTTCTGTTACCCGACGGATCAGTTTTGTCTTTTCATTATGCCCAGGGCGGTGTTTATATAAGTGGTAAAAATAAATATTCTAAAGATGATTTTTTAAAAGAAGATGAAGAATACGGATACAATAATAAAATTGAAGTTGATTTTATTGAAGATGAAGATCCAGAATTAACCGAAAGAAGTTTAGTTGATACCTATGATGAATTTGGATATGACGGTGGAAATGGTGATTTTGATAGTTGGAAAATATCATCTGATGAATTATTAAAAAGAATTAAAGGAACTAAATCGTATGATCAAGGTGGTAAAATAGATTATAGCGGATATTCAGTATATGGTAATGGCGAAGTTCAAGCTAAAGTTTATGATATGGACGAGGAAAGTTATTATGTAGAAGTAGATAATAAATCCAACTTGAAATTCAACAATAAATTAGAATTAGATAGATATTTAGAAAGTGAGGGTTTTGTTTATCAATCATATACAACAGATGAAAACTATGAAACTGGAGGTAAAATGCCTGAATCAGTTAATGAAGATCAAGAATTGGTATTGTTAAATGAAAATGAAGATAACACCTGGTCAGTTGAAGAACTTTTTGGTAAAAAAAGATTAATAGAAAGTGGTTTTAATTCAGTTGAAGAAGCTGAAAACTATGCAACTGGATTGGGATACACACCAACATTATATAAAGATGCAGATGAATTTGCAAATGATTTAGGTGGTGCGTTTGAATCTGGAGGTTCTATTAAAGAAAAAAGTGGTTATTATGTTACATGGTTTGAAGATGGCCAAGAACAATTTGAAACCTTTAATGGTAAAGAACTTAAAGAAGCTAAAGACTTTTTTAATTTCATAAAAAATGAAAAGTTTTACTACGAAAAACCTAAAGTTGTTTTAACATCTATGGAAGATGGCCAGGTACTAATGGGAAAACAATTTGAGCAAGGAGGAAAAATAGAATCTAAAAAAGATGATTTAAAAGAATACATTAAAAATATAGCAAAAACCCATAATGTTGATTTAGAATATGGAGGTTATGAGGAATATGATGGCGAAAATGTATTTTTTGTGCATTATGAAAAGTCAAAAGAAAAATTAGTAGAAACTAAATTAAACGAATGGCTCAAAAATTCTAATTTACCAAATTCAACAGTTTATGTTTCAACTGATGATTTTTCAGATAAAGGTGGTGGATATTGGACAATGGTTATAGAACAAAGAGAAGAAGAATCAGAAGAACAAGAATATTATGATTCATATGAATCAGTAAAACCTCTACACGATATAGTAAAAGACTATCCAGGAGTAACTGATTTGTCAGAAATAGATAATCCAGATGATCAAGGAGTTTTAGGCGAAAACTTTTCATTCAATTTTAATGGAAATGAAGTTAGAATATGGTACGATCCAGGATTCCAAGAATTTACTATGTCTATTGATAAAGGTAATACAATGGAAGAAGATGCCGTTGATGAAGCTGAGTTAATTGCATTTCTTGAAAACAAAGAAGAATTTGCATTTGGAGGAGTGGTTAAAAATAAAGAGGATCTTAAAGCGTTAAGAATTGCATTAGCTTATGCAGATGAAAAATCTAAACCAGAAATAAAAAACGCTATAACAAGACTTAAAGGCCCATATGAATATGAGTGGAACAAAGACAAATCTTCAACAGAATTAAACCTAACTATTGAAGTTAAAAGTTTTACTACAAAATATAATGAACCAGGTAAAAAATTTCCAGGGTATGTTAGATTAATATTTAGTAAAGATTTAGATAACAGAAAATCTCAATTGTATGTAAATGAAAATTATTATGCAAAAAAAGTTGAAAACGATTATAAGAGTATAAAGAAAATGACAACTAAACTTGTAAAATACGCAATAGGTTTTGAAGAAGTAGATTACTATGATAATATGACAGATGTTTACACTGTTCCTTATATATATATGAAAAAAGGAATGAGGAAAGCTAAAATAGAATTAGAAGAATATGGATCTATTCCAAAAGATTGGATTCAAAACATTAGTATAACTTTTGAGTACACAAAACAAGTAAAATTATTTTTAAGAATTATTAATAAGATGCAAGGATACTTAAATGCATTTGAAGAAAAAGAAATGACTAAATGGTTAAAATCATGTTTAACTTACCCAGGCAAAAGTGTTTCTGATCCAGTAGGTTATGGTAGTTATATTCAAACTGAATACCTTAAAGATGACTATTATGATAAAGGCGGTAAAATTACAGATGAATCATTAGAAGTTGGCCAGGAATATGTTGATGAAGATGGCCATAAAATGAGAATAACAAAAATAACTGGTAATCAAATACATTCAGCATTAAAATTTACCTGGGATAAAAAATATGAAAAAAACACACCAGATTCAAAAAGCAACTGGTTAAAAGTTTTGAAAGAGAATAAATTTAAACTTGTACAATGAAAATAACAGATCCAGGAGAACAAAAAATTAGAGCTGCAATAAGTTTAATGGCTTTATTTATGTTAATTTTCATTTTGTTGAAAACAAAACTATGAAACAAGATAAAGGAACATTTTTTACATCAGCATTAGTTGCCGGGGCAATTACAGCTGGTATATTTTTATATTTAAAAATAAAAAAGAATAGACAGGAAAGTGTTATATATGATACTTTGAAAAAGGATCTTGATTGGAAAACTAAAACGGTAAGTCGTACTGTACCTCTTTGGTTTAGTAAAACTAAAACAAAAACTACTTATTTATATAATAATATTGAAGTGGACGGTCAAAAATACAGGGTATTTATTTACGATTATGGATATTTGAAAATTAGGAAATATGATGATGCAAAAGAATATCCTGTTTTCGTTAATGTAAAATTAAATATGGTTAATCCAATAGTTGCAGAAGTAGTTTTCCCAGAAGCTCAAAAAGGAACAAAATATAGAGTAAAATCTATTCAAAAATTATTAAATCAATTTTTTGATAAAAATGTAACCATATTATGAAACTAACAAAAAACCAAAAAGCGATTTTAGCCATAACATCAATTTTTGCTGTTAGTGCTGTTGTTGTTGCCTGGGTTTACAGAAAGAATATTTTAAATGCTGGTAAAAGCGCATTTAAAGCTTCATCAGATTTTAAAAATAAATTAGTTAAAAATGTTTTAGCTGAATATAAAAAATGGAATCAAGGAAACACAAAAGAGGGTGATCCCTCAACAATGGATAATTTAAGAAATTATTGGGCAACTGTTGGTTGGGCCAATCGGTCTGATCACACAAAAATTAATACACCCTGGAGTGCTGCTTTTATTTCACATGTTATGGAAAAAAGTGGATCTGGTGCTGACTTTAAAAAGTCTGCATCACATTCAACATATATTGTAGATTCAATAAAAAATCGTAAAAACAACACAGGGGTATTTAAAGGTTATAAACCAGATGAAGTAAAAATTGAAGTTGGAGATTTAATTGGTAGGCCTCGTCAAAATGGTGTAACTTATGATACAACAGGTAACTATGCAAGTCATACTGATATTGTTGTTGAAGTAACTCCAAATGAAGCTAAAATGATTGGTGGAAATGTTGGTAATTCAGTTACAATGACAAAAGTACCTTTAGAAAATGGAAAAATCGCAGTAAGTAAAAGACAAACAGCATCTAAACCCAAAAATTACCATGTAGTTATTAAGAATTTGAAATAGTTGTACTTTATTTATTATTTTTGTGTATAATTAAAAAAAAATAAAAATGTCCTACGCATACGAAAAACTAATGTCTGAACACAATTTAAGTTTATCTGACTTAAATGATGATGCTAAATATGGTATTCAAACGATTAAGAAGATTGAAAAAGCTGTAAAGATGACCGAAGCAAGAGGTCAAAATGTTTCTTCATCAGTTTTAAACAAAATAAAAACTAATGATAAATGGGTTGTTAGGGAAATAATAGATCAATTAGAGGATAGAGAAACGAATCAACAAGAAATACCTAATGAAGCAGATGATGTTATTAGTATAATAGAAGAAGAAACTGCACCAGTCAACGAACCAGAAGCTCAAATAGATCCAATGGGCCTGGCTATTGACAATGAATTATCTAATTTATATGAAAATGAGATGTATCAAATAAGTTTAGACGATCTTAAAAAGTCTGCATCAAAAACTTATAAAGTAATTTTTGAAAATTACGAAACTGGAGGAGAAAATGGGGTTTCTACATCAACATATTTAATTAAAGAAACAGATACAAATATTTATACATTAACAAAGAAATAATGATAACAGAATTTAACACATCAACTCCAGGTTCAACAGTTAAGAAAGGAAGTCCAAATACAATTATATTATTAATAGGTTTAGGAATTGTTTCATATTTAGGATATAGGTATGTATATTTACCATACAAAGAGAGGAAACAAAATGAACAAAACGGATAAGGTTGTTTTATTTAGTACGTTTGGGTTATTTATGACCGAAGCAATAATTCACTATTCTATTGGTAAATCAGAAAAAGACAAAAAGTTTAAAATTACTTTACCTCCAGTTGAATCTATTTTAAAAATTGCAGCTGTTGTTGGTGTTTTCTCAATTGCTAATCAATTGATCATTAAAAAATTGTCAAAATGAAAATAGATCCAAAAGTATATAGTATTGTTGCTTGTGCCTGGGCTTTAGGTGGCATTGTCGCTTTATTGGCTTATTTAGATAACAAAAAGTTATATAAAATGAAAAAAGAAATTATGGAAATTGATTTGGAAATGAAGAAACATCAATTAACACATAAGAAAAATCAGTAATTATATTTCTTTAAAAATTTCTAAAATACTTGCATTTGTGTACCAGCGATCATGTTTATATCTACTCGCTAAATAGAATCTAATTTTTACCTTATCTGATAAGTTAAATTTATCTTTAATGTTTTCTTTGAAAAAAGACTTTTTACAAATTACATTTACATTTCTTTTATTGTGATTTCCTACCTGGATAGTAACATTACAAAACTTTTTATCTTCATTAATTTCTATTAAGTTTCCTTTAATTTCATTAAAATTCGTTTGTACGTTTTTTTTTAAAAGTGTATTCATTGTACATTATTTTTAATTACATTTGTATAATTTATTTCCATTTTATAAATGAAAAAAGAGGAACAAGATGTAAGCCAATTATTAAAATCAATCAGCGTTGGTTTACAAAAATACGGAATTTCAGAATTTAATACTGAAATAAAAAAAATTATAGCAAAAAAGGCTGATCAGCAAAAAGAAATTAATTTTGTGATTAATATGGTAAGTGGTCAATATACAATAACTCCAAATACTTTATTAAACTCCAGATCAAGAGGAAAAATCCAGGAAGCAAGAACATTAGCATATTGTTTGCTTCATTTAACCCTGGGTTTAAGCATTAGGAAAATTGCAGTTATATTTGGTCGTTATCATAATTCAATTGCAAGTGCTTTGAAGTCTTTTTCAGAACAACAGCCAGAAAAATTCAAAATGGATAAAGAATTTTCTTCTTTATATGAAAAATGTCAAGATAGGTTGTTGAATCACATAAAAGATGACAAATGAAAGTTTATAGTAAAAGAGGAAATACAAATTACAAGGAAAAAAGATTGATTAAACAAATTCAATCTTCCCTGGAAAAAAAAGGTATTGACGAAATAGAACCCGCCAGGAGCTTTGAAGAATTGCAATCATTATTTAATGAACACTGTGTTGAAAATGCAGAAGAATTACCTATAACAGAAGAAACTATTAATACTGATTTAAACGAACCAACAATGACTGAAACAGAACCAACAATGGAAGAACAAACTCCAGAAACATCATCATCTCCAAAAGCTGATAAAGTAAGTGATCCATTAAACAGATCTGAACCAATTATTAGAGATTATGTATTGGATAATTATAACGATCCAAATGCAGATAGCCAATCTTCTCAAACGGAATTTGCAGAACCAACTGACTTTAAAGATGCTTTTCATATACCAACTGATGAAGAAACCGAAGATGTATCAGTAAAACCAGAATCTTCATCTGAAACACCAGCAGCGGAAACACCTCCAGTTAATCCCTCTTTTAGTGAAATGGATACTAAAAAAGCGAAGAAAAAATCATTAAGGTTTGCAAAACAAGTCGTTAATTTAGTTTGTGATTTAGCAGAAAGAGGATTTATATTTTGGACAACTAAAGATATTACTGAAAGTAAGTTGGCTGAATATGAAATGAATGGCGAAATGGATTTAAGTTTGTTGGTTGAATTAGCAGACGGTCAAGAAGTTGCAATAAAACAGTTTTTTGCAAATCAATGTCTATTAAGCGAACAGGAATCAAAAGTTTCAGAAGAAGATCGTGCTGAATTAGTTGAATCTTTGGCGGAAGTTTTTATGGAAAAAGGTATTGCACCTACTCCAGCCCAGGAATTAATGTTAGTTTCTGCAAAGGTTTTTGGAATAATGTTTATAAAAGGTATGACAATTCAAAAACAAAATGCTGCTATTTTAGACCAATTAAGAGAACAAAATGGCCCTGGACAAGATCTAAATGAGGTTGAAGTGGATCAGCCTTCTTCAACGGAAACAGGAGAACCTCAAGTTTCAGAAGAAGCTTCTCAATCTGATTTAGGTAGAAGTTCCAGACGAGCTAGGCCCAGTTCTTTTGATGAATTAGATACTAATTTACAAACATATTAAAATGGAAAAAGTAAGTAGAGAATGTGGAATGATGTGTATTACTGGAATCCAGGGAGTAGGTAAGACATATCAAAATCTACATACAATTAAAGATTATTGTAAAGATAAATTTTACAATAAAGTAAAGGGAAGAAAAGTTTTGATTTTTGATACAAATGGAGAATATACTGGCCAGGAGTTTAAAAAAGCAGATATAAATTTAGCACCCAAAAGATTAAGTTTAAGAGATGTAGGTGCTTTTGGAAGATCAGCATCTCAAGAGGTTAGGAGGATAGATGCAAGTGGAATTGGATTGAGTGATAAAAAAGAATCAATTGAATACATTATTCGTCATTTTAGAAATGGAATGCTTGTTTTGGAGGATATTAATACATATATACTGAATATGACACACATGGCTGCAGTTGTAGGTGGTCTTGTAAATTTAAGACATAGAGGAGTAGATGTTTTAATTAGTTATCAAAGCGCCAGACCAGTTGAACCTCGCGTCTGGCAAAACTCCAGGTGGGTTAGAATGCATTATCAGGCTGATAATGTTTCTGATATAAAAGGAAAATTGCCTAATGCTACTTTATATAAAATAGCACAAATTTTAGTAAATAACAGATATTTTAATGGCGATCAAAGATTTTTTGTTTACATATTTTCTTTTCAAAATAAAATAGAGGGCAAATTTACCCAAGATGAATTTAGAACTGCGTGTAAACAATATTTAAACACCAATAAGAAGCTTATAAAAGAGTTCCAGGACATGAATGGTGTTTCATCTTCTGATGCTATTGAAAAATGTATTGATAGTTATGTAAAACAATATTATGGAAATGAATAATTTTAGTTTTTTAGATTTTATACTTTTAATGGGATCGTTAAATGTTTTTGCGCTTATGTTACCTTTGTTATATGTAAGTCCTCAAGAAAACTGGGCTCGTATTAAAAATTTAGTTTTTGAAGATAACTGGTTTTTAACACTGTTAGCTTTTTTTATAGTGTTTTTTATTTTACCATTTACTCTTTTCCAAACTATTCCCAGAATAATTAAATTAATAATAAATACCTACTTAAAATGAACATTAAATTAAGTACCTCATTAAACCCATTTTTATTAAAATGGAAACAAATGATTGAAACTAACACAATCAGTAAAGTTGTAGATTGTTACAATACCAATGCAATATTATTAGGAACAGTTGCACCTACTTTTGATGTAGGAAGAAAAAATATTGTTGGATATTTTGAAGATTTTTTTGACAAATATGATGTTGAAGAAGTTGTTTATTTAACAAATCAAACTCAAAAATTACCTAATTCAAAATTCATTGTGTGTTCTGGAGTTTACACATTTAAAATGAAAAACCAAGATGATGTAACAGCCCGTTATTCATTTGTTTTTGATATTACTACTCCAAATGACTTTATTGTTAATCATCATTCTTCATTACCAGCATCATGAGCAAATCTAAACCAAACACAATTGAAATGAATATAAAGAAGTTTCCACATTTAATGAATGTTAAAGACGGAATTAATACATTAAAATCTTTAGTTGATCATTTAGAAAAAAGAAAAAAACTTTGCAAAGAGAATTTTTCTGAAATGTCTGCATTTGAAAAAAATGAAGTTGAAATTCTAACCATAGAAACGGATATTAAAATATCAAAAGCAAAAAAGAATATCCAGGAACGATCAGATTACTTTGAGAAATATATGAAACAATTAGTTTCTACCTGGCCAGAAGTTGAAAGGGATTATAAAGAGTTTCGTAAAAAAGCTTTACTTATGGTCAAAGACAATGAGTTTAAATCTAAAAACCCTTTAAATCATAAAAAACTGCAAACAGAAATAAATGATGCAAAAGATTACATTACGGAATTTTCTAAAAATTATGAAATGAAATTCAGGCATTTTCTGCACTTGAAAGAGTTTATGAAACCTGATCCAGCAAAAACCGAAAAATAGATTGAATGCTTTAATTTCCATATTGTTACTACCAAATAAAAAAGTACCAGATAGTATGCTTGTGGATTCAATTGTTAATTCTAATTTAAGTAAAGCTGGAATAGAGTTTAAATTGTTTACAACGGAAGATACCCAGGTAAATTTAAAGCCAGATTTTACTTTAAATGAATACGTTAATCCTGGATCTACTATAAATGAATTTATAAAAAGTGTTCAAACAACATATTTAGTAATTCTTCCAAAGTATATTTTTTTAAATGAAAATTGGTTGTATGATATGTTTTATTATCATTGTTCCTTTAACAATCCAGGAGCTACATTAATTTCAGATATGGACAAAGGTTTATTACAGCCCTTGTTAGACAAAGACTTGAATTTAGTTGATGTTTATATACCAAAAATATTTAATGGTACATTAATGTTTGATTTTGGTGTTATTAATGCTTTAGGAGGATTTTCTGATAAATATAAAAACTATCCAAGTTGTTTGAATGAGTATATTGCGAGAGCTCAAAAATTAGGTAAAGTGTGTTATAATATACCTATGCAACAATCAATAATTCCAAAAGATTTTAATGATTTATTTCCAGATCAAATAAAAGAAATTAAATCAACTATCCAGAAAACAACAGATTCATTGTTTATACAACTTTTTAGTTTTACAAAAAATCAAATAAAAGCTAATGAATTATTAGACAGTTTAATAGTTAGTTTAAATATTCCTGGAAATAAGGCTAAAAAATATCAGAATAAAAAAACTGCAAGTTTTGGATTAGTTATGCCTTATATTAATGAACAACACATATTAGAAATAAAAAAATTCGCAGATACATTTGATTTGACTTTTAGTATTTGTGTATGTGATTATGAAACCTTAAAAGTCTTATTTATAACTAAAAATTGAAGTATGTTTTTAAAATTGTATGATGAACATGGTGTGTTAAAAATGGTTAATGTTAGCCAGGCACAAAGTATTGAAAAGTTTGTTGATGAAGATCAAACAGTAGATGTGTTAAAAGAGGGTATAAGAATTATTTGGAATGAAAGTATTGTACAAGACAATACAACACACGAATTTTATTCAGAACAAATATTTTTCGGAATAACATATAAAGCCCTTGAATCTTTAATGATCCAAAACTTTTTGTTAATATTACCAGGTAAAAAAATTAACACTAATGGATCTGTTACAAATTCATCATCTGAAACACCAGCAGCAGAAAAAGAAGCGGTTGATGAAATTCAAAAGGAGGAAATTCCAGAAGTGATTAAAGAAGAAACTCCAGTAATTGAAGAAGCTGTTTCAGAAGTTAAGAAACCTGATCCAAAACCAAATACTCCGGCAAAGAAAAAAACGCCAAGGAAAAAGTCTAAATAAGATTTTTTTGAGAGCTGGGTTTTACCTGGCTCTTTTTTTATTTATTATTTTGTACATTATTGCAACATATAAAAACGCCTTAATCCTTTGATATAGTTGGTTTTATTGATTGAATTGTACTTTTGTGTATAAAATAAAAATATGTGTTTTTAGTAAGTTCTATTTATATTTACCATAACAATTTTAAAAAATTAAGGAAATGTTAAAAACATCTTTAAATAAATACGATTTTCTGGTAATCCTTGCACTTGGAATGGGTGCCTTAGCATTACATCAAAAATTCGTGGCTCCAAAGATAGCGGGCAAGTAAGTAGAACCACAATTAAGTGGATATGAGTTTGACAACAACTACTTTCCTGGCTACACCCTTTATGGAGCTGTTCAGTCGTGTGATCATAAAAAATACGTCAAACGATAATTCGTAAAATGTTTAATTTGTAAAAATGAAGAATCATGAATGCAATTGAAAAAGAACTTAACAGTTATTTAGGAGACGCAGAAAATATGTCTGGATTTGATTCATATGACGAAATGGAAGGCGATATGTCTTATTTTGATGATGAAGCTGATGATAGCATGTCTTATTTTGATGCAAATGATGACGCAATGAGTTATGCAACTGGTCAAAGAGCAATGGCGATTTCTGATCCTTATGTTATTCAATATGAGAATACAACAGCGGGTGATTTAGAAGCTATTCTATTTGGTTACAACGATTATTTCGGTGCAGCCAACTTTGGTAATCCAGCTGGTATTACGATCACAAACCTCCAGGGAGGAACATATGGTCGTATGATTGCTCAGTCCAACAACAAATTCTTTAAAGTTGGAAAATGGCGTTTTCAGTCTGCCACATCTGCTCAGTTACAGCAAACATTAAACTTAACTCATTTTGACGCTAATGGTAAGAATTATACTACACCATTGAACTTGTCTATTATGAGAGATGCATACCAATTCCAAAGTGATATTATCGACGTGACTAAACCAGTTACGATTGACGGTAACACAGCAATTACTTTCACTTTGAAAGCAAATGCTATTTTGGTTATTTCAATTTTCCCAGTAGAATTGATTAGCGGTAAGTCTAAGTTAAATGGCGGTACGTCACTAGCAAGAGCAAAAGCTCCAAGACTAAGTGGTAAAAATGTTGCTCCGGTTATTATCCAAACATCTCAAGGTGTTAAGGGTGTTTCCAAGAGTTAATATTTAACCTACACAATAGAAACGAAAAGGGCAGGCAATAATGCCTGCCCTTTTTATTTAAAGTGAAAAAAAAAGTGAAAAAAACAGATCAAAAAAATAAAGGTGGAAACCATTTGAAGCAAGATATTTCAATGCTTGCCTTAATGGCCAATCAAAATACATCTGATTGTAGAAAGTTACTCCAGGAATTAGGAGAACCAGATGCAAAAAACCATTTAGATTTAGAATTAAAGTTAGCGGAGGTTTATAAAAAAGCACCGGATAAATTAGTAATTGAAGAAAAATTCGCAAAATTACACCCTCACAAAGATTTTATTTTAAAACACTTAACTCCTAAAGAGGAGAAAAAACCTGATCCAGTTGTTGTTGAAAAAGTAGATGAAATTTCAACTGAATCAAAAAGTAATTGTTGCGGTATGTCTGGTTTTGACAGTTCATGTAATTGTCCAAGTTGTTTGCAACAGAAATCTTCTGCCTGTGGTTGTCAAAGTTCTTTTGACGGAACAAAAGGATCATCACAAAATGAAGTTAAAAATGATAATACAATAATTGGAATGGTTTCAATTGTTGCTATTTTAGGAATGATTTTAATTATTAAAAAATGACGGTAACTACTTTAGAAAATTCAACTATATTATTACCTAATCCACACCACAAAAACTTTACTAATAGTGGTAATTACATACCAGGTGGAACAGAATTAGAGGGGGAATTTATTAATATATCTGGTAGGAGACGAGGAGATGATTTTTTATATAGATTATTCAAAACAAATAAGAATAATATAATTTACGCAAACAAAGTAAAAGGAAACGATATGAATGCAACAGAAGTAACATTGGGTAGCGATAGTGCAGTAACACCCACAAGAATTTCAATGCCTAATGAGGCAAAATTCACAAATGCTCATTGGATCGGTTTAGTGGTTGGTGCCCTTTCTGGTTATTATGCAGCAAGAAAAATGAAAAAATCCAAAAAAGCTCAAATGATGTTTGGCGCTGGAGGTGCAGTTGTTGGTTATGCAGCTGGTAAAATGATTGCTGGAAAACCAGTAATTGATGTTAAACTTTCAACTTGATAAAATGGAAAATGCAACTATTATAACTTTAGAACCAGTTTCTGATCCACAATCTGCAACTTTTGAAGAAGCATTTGGGGAGTATTCAAATTTATTTGGAAAAAAAGCAAGAGCTCGTAGATCAAAGAGAAAAGCTTCCAGGCGTGAAGATCGTGCTAAAAAAAGAACTGCAAGACGAGAAGCAAGAAATGCTAACAAAGCAGAACGAATTGCAATGCGTGATGAAAGAAAACGCCTTAAAACAGATACAAGACAACAACGTAGAGAAGATCGCAAAAGAAACAGGCAAGAAAATAGAATTGCCAGGAGAGCAGATCGTAAAAGAGCTCGTCAAGATATGCGAGACGAACAACAACAAAGACGTCAAAACAGAAAAAGATTTAGAGTAGAAGAACGAATGGCTAGAAAAGCTATGCGTCAAGGGCCAGAAGAAGAAGATTACTTATTAGAAGATGGCTATGACCAGGGTTATGATGACGGAGGTTATGATGACTATGAAGAAGTAGGTTATGATGACGGAGGTTATGATGACGGAGGTTATGATGACGGAGGTTATGATGACGGTGGTTATGATGACGGTGGTTATGATGACGGAGGTTATGATGACGGAGGCTATGAAGATCCAGGTACTTGGGGAGATAGTGGTCAAGAATATATTTATGATTCTGGAGACGAGTGGGGAGGCGGTGGCTATGACGGGCCTTCTTGGGAAGATGCACCAGATGAATATGTTTATGAAGATAGTTGGGGAGATGGCGGAAATGATCAATATGGTTGGTTTAGTGGTGCTGACGGAGTAAAAAGAAAAGTATCTCCAAAAGCAATGCAATTAGCTAAAAAAATTGAGTGGAATAAAATGCTGACTAATCGTTTAGGAGGAAAAGCATTACAAGCAAAAGCTCAAGGTAGAAATCCAAAAGGAATTTTAAAAATGATGCGATTGAGAAGAAATCGTATTAATGATTTAAAATCCCAGGGAGATGCATTTTGTAAAGATTGTCCACCAGCAGAAAGAAGAAGCCGAGTTGGTCAATTAATGATTGCAAAAAAATTAGCAAGAAAAGACAGAAATGATATTGAAAGAGCTCAACAAACTCAACAATTAGGTAGAGCAGCAAGAAGTTATGCATTATCTAAAAAAGGTTTAATGGCTCCTGGAGGAGAAGAAACTCCAGTTGAATCTGATTTGAATGCTGATATTAGTACACAAAGAATTGTCGTACCAGCAGCATCAAGATCTTCAGCAGACGGTTTAGGAAATGGTTTAGGTACTGGATCTTGGACAATGGAAGATGAAGATTATATGGCTACTCCTCCACCAGAAACTGTTGTTAATTTAGGTTTTGACGGATCTGAAGATGACGGATCTGAAAAGGGAGGTAAAATCAAAGCAATGGTTAAAAAGATTAATTGGAAAGCTGTTGGAGTTGGTGTATTAGTTGGAGGTGCAGTAATTTTTGCATTACATAAATCTAAAATGCTGAAAAAATAATGGATTCAGATGTAAAAATTATATTATCTGATTTAGGTAAATGTTCTGTTACCAGGAAAAATGATTTTATTGACTTATTAATAGAATCGGGCATTCCTGTTTCAAACAGTTTGACATCAGAAGAATTAGTTGAAGTTTTTACTGACAACATTGATTCAAATAAAGAATTACTCATAGGTGCAGCTTATTTATGCGCTTTTGATACATCTTCTTTGTCATTTGACGGAGAAAGAGTTGTTGATAATAGTCAAGTACATAAAATTGGAAAATCCCTTTTTAATTACTTTGATATGGGTAATTCCTTATTAGATTCAAAATCTGAAACACCAGAAGAATATTCAGAAATTGCACCTTTTTTGGTAGCAGCAGCATCAAAACTAAAGAATAAGTTTGGTAAAAATAGAAGTGGATCAGGAGGTGGAGTTGGTGGTTTTTTAAAAAGAAAACAAGAAAGCAATTTAAGAAATCAACATGACACAGTTGATATAATTAAAAAAAGAGAAGATGCGAAACAACAAATGTTGCAAGCAATTATTCAACAGCGCCAGGCCCAACAAATTGCAGCTCAACAAGCATTAGAAACTAAACGAAAAAATCAAAGAATGTTAATAATTGGAGGATCAGTTGTTGCTGTTACTTTAGCAATTATTGGAGTTGTTGTAGTTTTAAAAAGAAGAAAAAATTGAAAAAATTAGTTGGTTATATAGCAATGGCTGGTGCAGTATGGTTTTTGTACAATAGTTATAAAATTGCTACATCACAAAAAACACTAAAGGTTTACGAAAATGAGTAATTCCAGGAAACAAACATACATAGTTACAAGGGATTTTAAAACTCCAGAAGTTTATAATACGGGTAGTTCGTATCAATCAGCTCAAATTGGTTTTAAAAAATTCACTAAAGGACAAATTATAAGCGGAGAATTAAAACATTCTGGAGGAAAACCAGCTTTTGTTTTGGTAGATCGTATGACAGTAGTGCCTTTAGGAAACATTAAAAAAATGGTAACGGTAAATGTTGTTGATCGCAAATCTTCTGCTTCTGGATCAACGGAAAGACATAGAATGCCAAAAGATTATTTAAAAAAATCAAAAATTCCAAAAATAAGATACATGGACGCAATATTATTGGGTGCAGTTGTAGGTGGAGTAGGTTTTTGGTTTGCAGAAAAAAAAGAATTAATAAATGTGGATAACCCTAAAGCAAAATTGTATGCAGCCGTAGGTGGTGCAGCATTAGCTTTTTATATTGTTTACAGACATCAACAAAATAAAATTAAATTACCTAACTCAACAAAATAAGATTAATATGCGAGTAATTACAACAAGTCCGGTTAGAAAACAATTTGATCCAAGTCCAACAAATGATGAATACTGGATAATGATTGACGGATCAAACGATCTACAAGTAAGACATTTTCAAGTTTGGGCTAATAATAAAAAAAATGCTGGGTTAAAAGTTAATGGAAGAATGACCACCAAAACAAAAAATGCATATGCTGCTTTTGGAACTGAATGGTTACAAGACTATAAAAAAGCTTATCCTAATTTAAGTACAACAAATCCACAAGGACAAAAGGTAAAAGGTAAATTATGGGATAAAACAAAGAATGCCTGGGTTGTTGCTAGGGATAGTGGTTTATTACAACAAGGGCTAGACGCTTTAGGTATAAATTATCAGTTACCAACTGCACCTGTTCAAAATACAGCTATTCCAACATCTACTATGCAAAATGTTCAAACATCTGTTAATGATCTTGATGCTGAATTAGGAAAAGAAAAATCCAAAAAATTCATTAAACAAGTTATTATTTTTAGTTTAGTAATAGTTGGAGGATATGTAGGTTATACCCTATTAAGTAAAAAGAGAAAAGCAAAAAAATGAAACAAGTAATAGATATAGATAACCAAGAGGAATCAATTTATATTACTATAAAAACTAATTTACCTAATAAGTTTTTAATAACAGCGTCTGACTTTAAAAAACCAAATAGTTTTTATGCCAGGCGTAAAATTGATGTCAAAGATTCCAGGACAATATTTTTAAGTTTTCCAGTTAGTCCAAAAAAAATTGAGTTATGTGTTAAATGTTTAACTGATGTAGAAAACACACAATTTTTAGTTGATGTAAAAAGAAAATCATTAAAACATTATGATATTTTTTTAGATGCAGACACAAAAGGTTTTTTGGATTTAGCTGTACCTTTTGCACAGGTTTGTGGATTTGAAGCTCCAGCGCCTAATGGTCGTATATTTCAATCTCCAGACAAAAAGTTTAACATCAAATATTTTCCTGTTATAAAGGATTATCAAACTGGTAAATTTTTAAATACACCGGCAAGAATAGGTCATAGAACGGGAATTATTGAGGTTTCGGCAGCATCTTTTGTTAAATATACCGTTCCAATGAGAATGATGATTTTATTACATGAATTTTCTCATAAGTGGAAAAACCCAAAAATGAATTTACCTATTTCAGATGAAGTGGGTGCAGATATTAATGCTTTGTACATTTATTTAGGTTTGGGTTGGTCAAAAGTAGATGCGATTTTCGTATATGCAAATGTTTTTCTTAAAGCCCAAACTCCTCAAAACATTGATCGTATGAGGAAAATAATGAATTATATTCAAAAATTTGAACAAGGAGATTACGCAAAAGTAGCATGAGTGAAGAAAATGAAATAGTCAATTATGATTTCTTTGATGAAACGGAGGAAAATAACTTTTATAGTTTTTCTCCTAACATAGAAGATTTATCAACAACATCAAACAATGTAGTTGAAGAAGATTTCTATGATTTTGTTGAGGAGGAAAACATAGATTATGATGATTTGTTTTCAGATATTGACTTTTCAGATTTTAGTGGAAAATTTAGAGGTAATTTAAAGAGAACTTTATCTAAAAGTAAATCAATTCCTTTAAAAAGTAGAAAACGTAAAAAGGCCTTAAAAAAACCTCCTGGTAAAATTAAAAATATTGGTGTAAAATCAAAAGCTACAATAACTACAAAACCAGGTTTCAAAGGAATTAAAGAAAAGGTTTTAGTTCCAGATGATCGCAAGGTCATTATTGAGGGGGTTAATAAATTTATGTTAGATAACAGCAAAGCTGCAACAGACTTTAAAAGCATTGGTTATCACAAAGGAAAAAAATTACATGAATTAGTTTTTACATTTAATAATAATACACCTAATGAATTTATTATTGATTTGTTTGATCCAAGTTTCCCATTAAATTATTTACATAGTACATCTAATAATATAAATGATAAAGTAAAGGTTGCGGGTGGATCTACCAGTTATACAGATGTTTTGTTTAATTTGTTAGCAAATCCAGCCAGGTTATTTACTGCAAAATTTACTTTGGCGGGAATTAATAAATTACAACAAATTAATCAGCCTTTAATTATTGCAAATAAAAATATTGCTGGAGTAGAACAAGTTACTCCTTTTCAAATGCAATTGAATGTTGATATAGATCAAAATCAAAATGATATGATATACTTTGATCTTCAACAAACCTTAAATAGACCATTTATTCCAGACGGAATGGATACTATTACATATAAGGTATTACCTCATATGACTGTAACTTTTGGTTTTTTCTACAGTCAAGTTAGTTTAAAAAAGTTTTTTTATAAATCAGCCCACACAAGTAAAGGATTATTATAATGGAACAATTTAAAACTAAATATCAAAACAATTTAAGAGAAGTTTCTGGTTTATCAGTTATTGTGTGGCCAGATGATGTTTTTTTAAGTGTTGATACAAGTGTCGGACCATGTACAATTACATTATTGACTATTCCTGGTTCAAATTGGGATACTTTATATAAATTATACATTTACGACAAATCTTCAAATGCAAGTGTAAATAATATAACTATTCAAACTGCAGCTGGTCAAACTATAAACCAATTGTCATCAGTTTTAATAAATGAAAATGGTGGAGGAATTGTAATTAGAAATTTAGGAACAGATAGCTATATTGGATCATTTAGTTATGCATCTGGTGGAGGAGGTGGATCAGATGAAAAAGTAAAAGTTTCAAATGTTGATTTAAACACCAATTTTTTAAATAATAAAATTTCGGCTGGATCAGGAATTGCATTGAATATTTTAAATCCAGGTGGAAATGAACAATTAGAAATTGCCTCTACTGGATCAGGAACAATTATTCCATTGTCATTTGTAAATTACCAGGCGTTAAAGTCTGCAAACAATTTAGTTCCAGCTCAAATATATTTAATTACAGATGCAATTTTTACTCAAGGAGGTTGTTATGTTACTGCTTTAACAAATAATTCTGTTGATAGTAATGCAGTTGGTAGTTTTCTTAATGTAGATTATCAAAACACTTTAGGCAACTTTGTAGGGGTTTGGAGAACTGTTTTGGGTGCATTGGTTGCTGGAGTTTCTGAAACCTCCTGGAATGGAGAGGTATATCAAAACATAACTGGTGTGAATGGAGCAACAAACCCAAGTTTAGATGCAATTAATTGGTTGCCTTTAGATCGGGTTGCAAATCCTGGCACATATGTTAATGAAATGGATATTTGCGGTTATGATGATGTTAAAAATGAAATAACATTTAGATTAGATAAAAGAAATAATTACATTGAAAATTTCATTGTTCCCAAAACAACAAGTAATAATTTATCTACTAATATTTTTCAATGGGGAAATGATAATGTTGCCTACAATAGAGCATTTGCAGCCTCCATTTTAAATATTAATTATGGGGGTGTTAATTGTAAAGGTAATTTTGTAACAAGCCTTGCAGTTATGGATTGTAGAGAGGGAGAGGCTGACATTCGTTTTAATACATTAGAATCTGAATCTTTGCTTTCATGTTATTCTACAAATGCAGTTCAAATAACAGGTAATCGTCTTACGAAAGGTGGAACGATTAATGCATTAAATTACATAAGTGGATCAGTTCAATTGAATACAATTGATGCTGGTTACATGAGTATTACAAATGCTCAAGGAACTATGTTGTACAATTTTTTCCAGGGTAAAAATTCTGGTTTTACTGGTTCTTCATTTAATGGAACAATGTCAGAAAATACATTGGTTGGATCGGAATGTAATATTAATGGATCATCTGGTCAAGGAACTATAAAGGGTAATTATTTATTAAATGAATCAGAAATTGATGCCCGAGGAACTTTAGCTACATCAATAATTCAATATAATAAGCTAACAAATTTTTCACGAATTGAAGCAGATGAAAACGATAATATAATTGATAAAAATGTATTAGATGCTGGATCTGTTATTTTTATTGAAACACCTTTAGGTGCATCTTCAATAGTTAGAAATAATCTATTGACAAATGAAAGCACAATAACTGCAACTAGCAATAGAGGTTTAATTGAAGATAACCAATTAGACAGAAATTCATTTATTAATGTTACAACAAACAGTTCAACAGGAATTGTTCAAGGTAATATATTAACCAATGTAAGTTCTATAACAAGTCCAACTAATAGTGATGTTATTGGTCGTTATAGTGATTATTCAAAAGGAAATGTTTTAAATGGAGCAACAATTACATGCTCAATAAATACCGAAGCATTTAGTGGAAATAATTTAGACCAGGCAATCATTAATATTACTCAAAATGCTGGAAGATTTGTAAATAATATTTTAAATCAACAGGCTAATTTGACGATTTTAATAAACAACAATACAATTGAAAGAACAGTTATATCTGCTGGAACAATAAATTTAGGCACCAACAATATTGATTATATAGATTTAGTTAGAAACAATATGGGAAGTAATTGGCCTATATCTTTAGATTGTTCTGATTTAACTGTTTTAACAGCTGGTGGAGTTTTAAATATTAGTGCAAATGATCAAAATTTTGGAGTTGTAACTTTATTAAATGCCGGAGGGAAAACCATTAGTCAAATTCAAAATGTTAATGACCAGTTTCCAATAAAATTTATTAATGATAGTGGATCTGTTCAAATAACAATCACAGCAATAGCAGCAGTAACATCAGTTGGTCAAATTATATCTTCTGGAGGAGCTACATTCAATTTAGTAGGTAGATCAGGTGCTGGAGATGATTCAATGTATTTAGAAAGAAATGGTATTTATGCCCAGGTTATAGGTACTCCAAATATTTTAACTTAAATTTATAAAATGAAAAAAACAATATCAAAAGCAAAATCATTAGCTCCAAGTATGGATACAATTAAGCGTACTGCATCTGGAGTAAGTCAAGGTTTACCACCAATGGCTAAAAATCTTTTAGCATTTGCAGCTGTAGGTGCAGTTATTTATGTAGGTTATCAATTGCTTTCAGCACCAGGAAAAATTAAAGGAAATGCTGGAAATAAAGATGAATTATCAGATGCACAAAAAGAATTGGATAAAGTAAACAAAACAGCAACATTATCAGCAAGCCAGGCTGGAGGAATTGCAAATGCAATTTTTGCTGCAATGGACGGATATGGAACAGATGAAGATGCAATTGTTTATCAATTGGGTAAAATTAAAAATAATGCAGATTTTTTATTAGTTCAAACGAAATATGGCATTAGAACAATTAGTTCTGGAAGATTTAATCCAGAACCTAATTACAAAGGAAATTTAGCTGGTTCAATAGGATCTGAATGTTCATCATATTGGATTAAAAAGATTAATAGTGCTCTGTCAAAAAAAGGAGTTACATACAAAGTATAAAATAAATAAGTATAAATATAAACGTCTTAAAACAAGAAAAAATGGCGGGATTAATTAAAACACAATTTACAAAAGTAAAGACAAATCCAGTAGGCGCAATTGCTGGTGGTGTATTATCATTTTGGGCTTTAGGCAAATATGGTAAAGTAAGAAATATGTATGCAAAAGTTGGTTTATCAATTGTTGGAGCTGTTGCTGCAGCACATGCTCATTCGTACGTTAGATCAAAAATTGCATTGAACAAGTCAAAACCTAAAAAATAAAAAAAGTCATGGACGCAAAACAAAAACGCAATTTACTAATAGGCATTTCTGCTACAGCTATTTTAGGAACAGCTGGGTATTTGATTTGGTCTATGAGTAAACCTAAAAAACCAAAGGGATCAGGAGAAACTGATAATGGTACAAATGACGAGACAGTTACTCAACAGGTTATTGATACAAGCACATCTTCTGGTGGTAGCAGACCAGATGATGTATTACATTTTCAAAAATGGGTTATTTATTCAAAAAACGATAAATCTATTTTAGGAAGTGGAGGTCAATCTGGAATGGGAGATGACGGATCATTTGGAACAAAAACGGCAAACGCCTGGAATAAATATGGAGCAGAATACAAAAAAAGTGGTTTAAATTTTACTCCACCAACTACTACCATAACTGCACAGCCAACAACAACAACAACAACAGGTTCAACTGGAAGTCAGTCAAGATCGGAATTAGCAACTAATTATAGAGCTTGGGCAAATTCAACAACTGAATTAAGTAAAAAGTATGGAAAGCAATCTCAATATGATTTAGACGCAACAGGTTCAGCAAATGCATTTTTTGATAAAAGTTATGCTGCGGGTAAAACAGAATATGAAGCCTACTTATTATCTTTAGCTGCAATCACAGCAAGTTCATTGCCAGCTGTTTTAAAAGGAGTTA
>Ga0315331_10000392_pt1 | contig 29889 bp, 27 predicted proteins | sample M160m34915metaG_FD_203456 | JGI IMG/M metagenome (GOLD analysis project Ga0315331, IMG submission 203456) | Ammonia-oxidizing marine archaeal communities from Monterey Bay, California, United States - M1 60m 34915 | ecosystem: Environmental > Aquatic > Marine > Intertidal zone | place: USA...
TGATTCTAGTTGCAAACAATGCTGAAGGGGCAGGGATTTTCTATCCCTGCCCCTTTTTTTGAAGAGAACTCAGTGCGGGTGCAACTTCATGGATTACTTATAGCAAGAAGCGATGCCCGAGAAGAAACCTAACACTGTTCCTGTGAGAGTTGGAAGCAAATCGTTTGGTCTGGATCCATCGTTTCTACCGCCATCGGAGGCGCCTAGAATACGTGCCACTGCAAACCCAGCCATTGTCCCACCACCAGCTCCTTTGATGATTTTCTTTCGGCACTCACCAGGTCCAAGTGGAGTTCGGACGGAACCAACCCTATTCCTTGCTAGATTGAACTCTACTATTTCAATTACATCTCCTCCTGGCGGTTTGCTGGAACCAAATCTTAGGGTCGCGTCTCCAGCGAAGATTCGGCGCACAGCACCAATTTCGTTAGCCCTTCTTGTCTCTAGGTATATTAGAGGATGGTGCTGATTGTCCGCATAGACAGAAGGCACGGATTGATTAAAAGTGCTAGGGCGAGACGTGGTTCTGATCCAGTTTGGCCGCAAGGCTCCGATTGCTTCCATAACAGACATTTGGGAATAGATTCCTTGACCAAGTTCTTCCTCAGTAATTTCATTTGGGTTTGTGCGAGGACCTGAAGTCCCTCCTCCAGTTGATGCACAGCTGTTAGCTATGAGGACAATTGCAACCAAGAGGCAGGTCTGTTGCTTTTTCATTAGTCGGTCCTTGTCGGTATTCTGGGTGAAAAATGGCAACTATAGCTGATGTATTTTAATTCGTACTGTGGTGAATTTTAACTTGCCAACGTATAGTTTAGCAATTCCCAATGTCAGATCGACAGCATGACGACATCGTTTATACTACTGATGTTGAAAACCTGACAGACATCGAATGGAAAATTATGGAGGGGAAGGAGCTGGCGTGAATCATAAGCAGATAAGGTCCTGGATTTTATTTGACTTCGCTAATTCTGTTTATCCAGCAGTCATCACATCTGTAGTATTCCAGACATTTTTTATTAACTCCATCGTAGGCAATGAGGCTGGGAAAGGGGATTTGTTGTGGGGCCGTGCGGTAGCATTGTCTGCACTCCTAGTGGCGCTACTCTCTCCAGCATTAGGTGCTATTGCCGATCGGTCTGGAGTAAGAAAGAAGTTTATGGGATTTTTCGTCGCACTCTGTTTAATGGGAGTGGCACTTTTCCCAACCATTGAACCAGGGATGGTTTCGTACGCTTTTGCGCTATTTGTTCTAGCGAATGTGGGCTTTGAAGGCTGCCTGCCATTTTACAACGCATACTTGCCAGAGTTAGTGCCGCCAGAACAGCAAGGTACCATATCAGGCAAAGGGTTTGCGCTAGGATACCTCGGTTCTGCCGTTGGTCTGGCTCTAGCTTTGCCTCTCTTGGGTAACCTTGATTTAGTATGGTTGATGGTTTTCGTAATGTTTCTTGTGTTCTCTATTCCATCGTTCCGGTTTCTGCCAGCTGATGATGCTAGAGGTAAAGAAAGTATTGGGAACTCAGCTAAATGGGGGGTCAGTAACTTTGTTGGCCTCTGGAAAGAAGTAATGGCAGTGAAGCCAGTGAGGAATTTCCTAATCGCATATTTCTTTTATATAGATGGGGTTTTGACGGCTACATATATGGCAGCAACATTGGCTTCAACTACATTCGGGTATACGCAAAATGAACTGATTTATCTTTTCTTTTTGATTCAATTGTCCGCATTAATAGGAGCCTTTTTGTTGGCCAAGCCTACCGATCGCCTTGGGCCAAAAAAGATTCTGAATGGTGTGTTGGTCTTGTGGATCTGCGTTGCTTTAGGGGTTTATTTTGTTCCGGATAGCTCCAAGTTAGGATTTGCCGGCCTTGGATTGTTAGCAGGCTTCGGTCTGGGTTCAGTTCAATCTGCTAGTCGAAGTTTTATGGCTAGATTGACGCCCAAAGGCAAGGAAGCTGAAATTTTTGGATTCTATGCATTCTGCGGAAAATCTTCTTCAGTGGTGGGGCCCCTTATGTTTGGGTATGTGGCCTTTCTCACAGGCGGAAATCAGAAGCTGGCTATCATGGCAGTCAGTATACTTTTCATAGTAGGGTTAATGTTGCTACAACCCGTCCCAGAAAATCACAATAAAGAGTTTGCTGATAAATCTAGACACTAGTGTCATGGAGTTCGAAGAGTCACGAGTGTTTTCATCTTCCGATTACGTAGTCACTTTTTGCTGGGGCGACTCCTCCATGCATGACACCCGTTTCTGGATCGATCATGATCATCTTTACTGCACCGGCTCCTGATATGCTTTGTCGATAGGGTTGCTGAAGAGGGAGTACTTCGATCTTGTGACCTCTGTTTGCAAGATTATCGGAAATACGATCCCCCAAACTCGCAGGCATTGTCAACATTCCTCTATTCGTACCAGGATAATTGGAAGATGTGAACGCAGAGCTTGTGACTGTAGGGGATTCAACGGCCTGCTGGACATTGGCTCCGAATAGAGCTACAGCCAGAAAAGACTGTAGCATTGCCTGCGGTTGATTATCACCACCTGGCGTATTCCAAGCCAAAAAGGGTTTTCCGTTTTTAGTGGCCAACGCAGGATTAATAGTGTGTCTAGGCCTCTTCCCTGGCACCATTTCATTAACGTCGCCGTCTGCCAAAGAGTAGTAAGGCATCCGATTGTTTAGCACGATCCCTGTGCCGTCGACATACATTCCGCTCCCAAAACTACCATTAACACTATGAGTCACAGAAACTAGGTTTCCGAATTGGTCAGAGATAGAAAAAGATGATGTTTCACCGTCGTTTTTGGTCCAATTGTTTGGATAATGAACTTCCTCTGCGTTGGTTGCATACTCCACCTGGTTTCCTGCCAGAACCGCTTCACCGTTTATGGGGTCTCCAGGTGGTGGGGATGTCATGGCCTTATCTAGGCGGATCAGACTACGTCGGGTCTGCGCATAATCTTTAGATAGTAATTCATCTACTGGTATATCCACGTATCTGGGGTCAGAGATCCATTTGTTACGGTCTGCAAAAGTTAAGTTCATTGCTTCTGTAACAACGTGAATGTAATCGGCTGAGTTGTGTCCCATAGCCTTCAAGTCATAGCCCTCCAGGATATTGAGTGCCATTAGCATGACTATCCCCTGCGAATTTGGTGCACTTTGGTAAACTTCCAGTCCTTCGTATTGAATCTTTATTGGGTCTAAAAGCTCAGCTTGGTATGATGCGAGATCCTCGTATCGTAAGCGACCTCCAGCTTCCTGATAAATTTTGTCGAATTGCATCGCGAGTTCCCCGCGATAAAACACATCTGCACCGCCGGTTACTATTTTTTCCATAGAACTGGCGAGATCTCTTTGTACGAAGAGTTCACCTGCTACTATAGGTCGACCTTCGGGCATAAGCACAGCTACAGAACTGGGGTAATCACTAATTTTCTCAACCGCACGTTCGTGATATGTGGAGGCCCAAAAATCTAAGGGGTGTCCCTCTCTTGCAGCACGGATAGCGGGCCTTAGTACTTGGGAGTACTCCATAGTACCAAAGGTTTTCTGAGCAAGATCAAATCCAGCCACTGCACCAGGAACGTCTGTAGCATCGGGGCCCGAGCTAGGAATTGATCCCAGATCTTGGAAATAAGATTTCGTGGCCAACTGAGGTGCTGTTCCAGTTCCATTTATAAACACTACTTTGTCTAAATCTTTTACGTAGGCCAGCATGAAAGCGTCTCCACCCATTCCAGCTTGGTGCTGCTCAACGACTGTGGTCATATAAAATACTGCGGTTGCCGCATCAAAAGCGTTTCCACCAGCTTCGAGTATTTTCCATCCTGCCATTGCTTCTAAGGGGTGTTCCGCTGCTACCATCCCGTGGGTCCCCATTACTACTGGCCTCCAAAAAGGACGCTCATTCGGTTTTTCTTGGCTCATCAGTGGAGTAGTGGGCAGGGATATGCAGCCTAGCATGATGATCAACAAGGTGCGTTTCATATTCTAAGTTCCAGGGTTGCAGTGTCTAAGATTAAGTAGATGTTGATCCTACAACTGAGAATCTACTCTGACCATAGTGGTGACTGTGGCATCTTAGCTAGCTTCCATCAATCCGAAGCTATTCTGCTTTAAGGTTTTGAGCATTTCCTTGGTTTGAAGGAGATTATAGGCTATGATCTTACGCTAGCTAACCCTTGAGGCAAGGAACGGAAATCGGAAATGGAAGAAAGTAGAAATACTATTCTGTTGATCGTATTTGCTGTGGCTTGTGGTCTTCTAGCTTTCCAGTCTACTCCATTTATCTTGTTTATTGACGGGGAGCAGGCTCAAGGTTTCTCATACTGGTGTAGCAGAAATGCATGGATCCAGTTGACACCTGATGTGCCACAACTGGAACTTGGTAACTCTGTACATCCAGGGTGCAGACGAGATACCCCGATGGCACTGATTCGGTTTGCACTCGCTTCCTTACCTGTTTTTATGCTAGGGAAAGTGTATCTCAAGAAAAAAGAATCCTAAGAACAATAGTTGCTTCGATATCTTTACTTTGAATAAATACAGACATAAGTCAGCTCTAAAATCAGAAATGAAAATACGTCTGAATTTTCAAGGAAAACTCTGAGGGAAGGGAGCGTAGCGCAGGATTCCAGGTGTCTACATTTACAGCAATCTTGTTGCGGCCAATGAAATGGGTGACGAATCCCAAGGTGCTTAACATTCCTCCGTCGTCTGAGATGTTTCTATCGGGGTTACCCCAACTTACTCGGACGAGTGGCTCTATGAATTCAACCAGATTGGTGTTTGGCACCGACTTCCTATAAGAAAGAATGGTCTGAAAAGAACTGAAAGCACTTGGCTTACCCAGAGAGTCCAGTTTTTTCCAGTTGTCACCCAAGATCATTCCAGCCTTTAAATGAACGCCGGCGCTACCATAACTACCCCATTCCAAGTCAGCTCCCCAGGCCAGCCCATGTTGATCTTTTGAGAGGACAGGGTTCAAATAATCGTGAGCGCTAAAATTGGGTGATAGACTGAATTTTCCTGCAATAGGAATTTCCAGTCGCCCTGAAAAAGATTTTGTCCCACTGGCTTCTTTATTGTTCGCACCAGCGCCATTTGTGATGGCGAAAGAATAGTAAAGATCCCTGCTGGATATAGTGCCATCCAAGATTGCTCCAATATCACGGTCCGAATATCCTAAGTTTTCCGTGAATCTACTATAGGAACAAATACTCTTAGTCCTAGGACCCATGCAGGAATCAACTCCCCTGATGTCACCACCTCTTTCAATTACCAAGGTCTGGGTTGAGCTAGTCAGTTCGAAAATATCAAATGCTCTTTTGAATTGTCCAGATGTTACCCTGAAATGCGGACTAAATGACAATCTTAGGTAGGCGTCCTTGAGAGAAATCTTCCCACCACCAAAGTCTGGCTGCACCTTACCTGATACGAGGTCATTTACAGTCACCTCCGCTGTTAATCGAGTCCGGCGAAGCAAAAATTCAGAACTTTCCTCTCCGGAGACAGAGGTAGTATTGAACTGCGTGTGAGTTCGACCAGTGATGGTGAGTTCTGAAGCTCTCGAGTTCAAAGTCACCTGAGCTGATAGCGGGGGAGATTTGATATTAAATAGGAGGATAGCAGTTAAAACTATAGCCCCCCAAAATTCTCTTACCCGCATTGATTGTTTGCTTTTGTTCATGCTAGTAAGGTAATGTAAGTGTCATTGATTTCCCAGTCGAAGCGTAAGGTAAACATTGTGAAAAAAAGTGCAAGCATCGGTTATGTGGCAAATTTGCTTTTTTATTCTAAAGATTGTACTTTTTTTCACAAAGCCCAATTTACCTGTGAAATGGAGTTGACTGGGATAAAATGTTCAGAAAAACAGTATTTTTAGTGATTTTGTTGCTGGGTTGTGGAAGAGGATCAGATAGACAGTTGGTAGAGAATAAGGGGTCTGATACCTTGGTAAATGTGGCTCAGGCCTGGGCAGAAGAATATAGTGTTGTAGATCCCAGCGTTGCTATTGCAGTAACGGGTGGCGGGTCGGGAACCGGTATTTCTGCCATGATAAACGGTACAGTAGATATCGCTAATTCCAGTCGGGCGATGAGAGATGAAGAAATCGAGGCAGCTCAGGCAAATGGAGTGAGTCCCGTCGAGCACATAGTTGGCTTCGATGCTTTGGCTATTTTTCTTCATCCAAACAATCCTATCCAATCCATCTCTTTTTTTGATTTGGGTCGTATTTATGGGGACGGCGGAGATTTAGATAATTGGAGCCAGTTGGGGATCGATATGCCAGATTGTCCGAGTGGAGAGATAGTTAGAGTGAGTCGTCAGAATAATTCTGGTACATATGCATATTTCCAGGAAGCGGTTCTGGGAGAAGGGAGAGATTTTAGGTTGGGATCGAGGGATATGAACGGATCGTCCGAAGTGGTCGATCTCGTGGCAAGTACTGCTTGCGGGATTGGTTATAGCGGTCTAGCCTATGCTACAGAAGAAGTGGCAATGCCTTGTGTGATGGTAGAAGAAGGTGCTGAATGTGTGCCGCCGACCGTTGAAACGGCTATAAATGGTAGCTATCCAGTAGCTCGGCCCTTGTTTATGTATACTGCTGGGGTTCCGACTGGAGCCGTGGGGGCCTACATGAACTGGATTAAGGGGGATGAAGGACAATGTATTTTGCTAGATAAAGGATATGCTCCAGCAGGGACAGTCGTCTGTAGTTAAAAGGAATTGTGGAATGGAAAATCAACACTACGCTCAGCGTATTGAGAATGATCTGGAAGAAATTGGTGTGCACATTGATAACGTTTCAAATGAAATTCTAGATCAGATTGGGAAAGTCCTGCACTCTTTTGTTCACCGAGACTTTGCCGGCGCGAATGAAGTTGTTTTGGGTGACCGTAGGGTTAATCGAAAGATACAGAAGATTGATGAAATGGTGCATTCTTTTGTGGTGAGGCATGCACCAAGTGGCCGACACCTGCGATATGCTTCCGCCGTTTTGCGTTTGACCGTCGCCTTGGAAAGGATCGGTGATTATGCTGGTTCGATTGGGCGTCAGATCGTAAGAATCGAATCTGAGCCACCTGAGAGGATAGTTAAACAAATTGAAATGGTCGCCCAGCAGGCTAGGTATACGCTCGAAAAAGCGATCCAGGCTTTCAAAAAGGGAGATGTGGAGAGCGCTAGAGAGACTTACTGGCACTCTGAACGCTCTGATCATGCGTTGAGTCTAGTCTTCAACGAAGTTTTGGATTTAGGGACCACCGCGAAGATTGGAATGTTGGACATATTGGGATTAAGTCGGGTATTGCTGCTTTTCAGAAGGATGGAAGAACAGGCGGAAAATCTTTCTGAACAAACAGTATTTGCATTTTCAGGAGAACAGAGAAAACCTAGGGTGTTTAGAATACTGTTTTTGGATGAAAAACATGACCGCGAAGCGCAGGTGGCAGAATCCTATGCTCGCAAAGCTTTTTCCAAGAGTGGCGTTTATGAGAGTGCGGGTTGGAACGTAGAGGGGGATCAGCTGCTCGAGGAAAATTTAGTAAAACATATGGACGGTAAAGGTTTAGACCTCCGGCACGCGCGTTCAAAAGAAATGGTTCCGATTTCGGAGATGTCCAATCATTTTCATGTTGTGGTCGTTTTCTCAGGAGAGGAGAGCTTCGATTTTCTGGGAGAAGTACCTTTTAGAACTACAGTTTTAAGGTGGGATCCTTCTGATGGTAGTGACTTAGACGCAACTTATCGACATGTAGCTGGTTCTATCCAAAAATTGATGACAATTTTATCTGGAACGGATGCCAGTTAGCAAAATGGACAGGGCGGAGAATATAGTAACCGATCAGAGGCTAAGTGAGCATCTCGACTATAGAGACAAGGCCTGGTTTTGGGACAAGTGCTTCGAAATTATGATGTTCGTTGCAGGTGTTTCAGCAATCTTTCTGATAATTAGCATTTTCTTTTTCATTACCAAAGAAGGATTTGGTTTTCTATTTGAATCTTTCAGCTTCAGCGAATTCTTGCTGTCTGTGGAATGGAGGCCTACGTCTCTTTCTAACCCCAACTATGGTATTCTTGCTCTGGTAATAGGAACAGCTAGTGTGACTGGGTTTGCGATGCTTCTGGCTGTACCCTTTTCATTGTGTGCAGCCATTTTTATCTCCGAATTTGCATCTGGTCGAACGAGAGAGATTTTGAAAGTGATGACTGAGCTTCTTGCAGCTATTCCTTCAGTAGTCTGGGGATTCATAGGGCTCTCGATTATGAATCCATTGATCATAGACCTTTTCAATGTACCTGTTGGCTTGGGAATACTTAACTCGGGGATAATTCTTGCTCTGATGGCAGCTCCGATCATGACAACTATTGCTGAGGATGCTCTTAAGGCTGTTCCAGATACATACAGAGAAGCAGCAGAAGCACTTGGGGCTACAAAATGGCAGGTAACTTTTCGGGTTGTCCTACCAGCAGCAAAAAATGGTCTTGTTGCAGCTATTTTACTGGGAGTGGGCAGAGGGTTTGGAGAGACCATGGCAGTTCTTATGACCAGTGGTCACTCGATTAATTTGCCAACAAGCCCCTTCGATTCAGTAAGAGCGCTGACTGCGACTATAGCTGCTGAATTAGGTGAAACAGCCGTTGGATCCGAACATTACCGGGCATTGTTTACACTTGGGATACTCCTATTCTTGGTCACATTCATAATAAATCTGACTGCGGATATAGTGGTTAAAGGTAATAAGGGAAACTAAGTGTTTGATTCCACTGAATTGAACCGCCGAAATCATCGCACTCAAAAACTATTATCCATTCTGTTTGGGTTGGTAACCTGTCTTCTGGTAGTTCCTGTGATCACCATTTTGAGTGTGTTGATTTATAAGGGCGGTCCAAATATTTCTTTTGAATTTCTTTTCAGTGCTCCCACTAATGGAATGACTGCTGGTGGAATCTTTCCAGCTCTTTTAGGTACGATTTGGCTGGTAGTTGTCGCCCTTGTATTCTCGGTTCCATTAGGTGTGGCTACGGCCGTATATCTTTCTGAGTATGCTAAAGACACTTGGCTAACCCGGATCATCAATTTGGCCATCATCAATTTGGCGGGAGTTCCTTCGATCGTACATGCCTTATTCGGTTTGGGGGCGTTTGTAATTTTTGCGGGGTTTGGGACTAGTATACTAGCAGCAAGTTTAACGCTGGGGATTATGACTTTACCTGTAGTTATTGTTGCTACGAGGGAGTCCCTTCAGGCCGTACCTGTGGAATTTAGAGAGGCATGCTGGGGAATGGGTGCAACTCGCTGGCAGACTATCAGGAAAGTTGTCTTGCCTAATGCACTGAGTGGCATTCTGACCGGAGTGATTCTCGAAGTTTCCAGAACGGCGGGCGAGACCGCCCCAATCATGTTTACTGGTGCGGCATTTTTTCTTCCCTTCCTTCCGCAGGGGGTTTTAGACCAAACTATGGCAATGTCGTTGCACCTTTTCGTAGTGTCTACTCAGGTTCCAGGTGTTCCAGAGGAACTTCCATATAGTGTAGCCTTGGTTCTTGTCACTATCGTTTTAGTTATGAATGCGTCTTCGATAATGCTTAGATCTTACGTCAGGAGCCAGAAGAAATGGTAACCCCGCATCCAGAAATCTTGGTTACTGATTTGATCATTAAGTATGGGGATGACCTAGCACTTAAAGTGGACGACCTAGAGATTCGGAAGAATGAGATATTCGGTATCATTGGTCCTGCTGGAAGCGGAAAGACAAGTTTTCTTAATGCTATAAATAGAATGGATGAATACAGGGACACAATGGATGTCCAGGGGTCGATAAGATTTGGTGGATTGGAAGTCAGGCAAGTGAAAAATGTTTATGCTTTGCGGAAGAGAATAGGCGTCGTTTTTCCTTTGCCAGTTGGACTTCCCATGAGTATCTATGAAAATGTTGCCCTATCTCCTCGTCTCACTGGTATAACCAAGAAAGCTGAGTTGGATGAGACGGTAGAGCGTTGTCTGACAAGGGCTGCGCTTTGGGACGAAGTGAAAGATCGACTCCATCAATTGGGAAGCTTACTGTCAGGGGGACAACAACAAAGATTGACGATAGCAAGGGCGTTATCTCAAGATCCTGAGCTCCTTCTTTTGGATGAATTTTCGATAGCTGTAGATCCGGTTACGACGATGCGAATCGAAGATGTGTTGAAAGAACTCAAGAATGAAATGACCGTGGTTCTAGTTACTAATTTGGTGCAACAGGTTAGACGGATCGCGAATAGGACAGCGTTTTTTCTAAACGGTGAATTAGTGGAAGTAGGTGAAACTGAAGATTTTTTTACCGGTACTGTCAAAGACCAGCGGACTCGTGACTATGTGGAGGGGCGTTTTGGATAGTATAGAGACTTCGGAACTAGCCATTAAAGTGGACAAATTGAACTTCTGGTACGGGGATTTTCAGGCTCTTTTTGATGTTGACTTGGAAGTGAAAAAGGGTTCTGTAACTTCCCTGATCGGTCCGTCTGGTTGTGGAAAATCGACATTATTGAGATCAATCAATCGTATCAATGAACGATTGGGATCATATACCAAAGTGTTGGGGTCCATCAGAATTTTGGATAATAATATTTTGGACGAAAGAGTAGATCTGGCACAACTAAGGAAAACTGTGGGCATGGTCTTCCAGCGACCCAATCCGCTTCCTTTGTCTATTCGAGACAATGTGCTTTTCGCACATCGGATTCATGGGTCAAGCGGAGGTCTTTCAAGGACACAAGAGGAAGCAATCTTGGAGGAGTCGCTCAGGACGGTGTTGCTGTGGGATGATGTGAAGGATCGTTTAAATGACTATGCGACCGGGCTTTCTCTTGAAGCTCAACAGAAGCTATGTATCGCGCGTCTCATTCCTCTTAAGCCATCTGTTATTTTGATGGATGAGCCTACCTCAGCATTAGATCCTAAAGGGACCGAGGCTCTGGAACAGATGATTTGGGCTCTATCAGGGCAATATACAATTTTGATCGTTACCCACAATATGGCTCAGGCGAGACGGGCAAGTAGTGAGTCCGCCTTCATGCTACTGGGGAAGTTGATAGAGAAACAGAATACTGATGATTTGTTCCTAAACCCCCTTTACGAGGAGACTGCGGATTATATTGAGGGCAGATATGGCTAGGACTGTAATTCAATCTCTTTAGGTTTCTTAATGTATTTTGAGGGGATAGAATTACTAAGAAATATTGCTTGAGCGAGTTCATCCTCAAATAGAGGTAGGTTAGAGTGAAGAGAAGAAAATTTATTGTTTCTTCAGCGTTGGGTTCTATGGCTTTGAACTCCGATGATCTGAGTTCTGTGGGTACTGAATCTCCGAAAGATGGATTTGACGGAAGAAAAATCTTGATTGCAGGTGGTGGGTTCAGGGAAGCATTCATCCGCTACATGGCTGATCTGACTGGTAAAGATAGACCGAGAATATGCTACTTGCCCACTGCCTCTGCGGATCGTCCATCAGGTATTATCAGTTGGTTCCAGAATTGTGCGAACCTGAACGTTGTACCTTTCGTCCAGGAGAGTTTCATCAGCAGTTACAGGATGGATCAGAGCTTTGAAGATGTTTTGCTTTCGATGGATGGAATAGTTGTATCTGGAGGGAATACCCTAAACCAACAGGCTATTTGGAAAGTCCAGGGTATTGATTTGATTTTGAAGGAAGCTTGGGACAGAGGAATTGTGCTGGGAGGAGCCAGTGCTGGCTCGCTATGTTGGTTCGAGGAAGGAACCACGGATTCAAGGCCAAAGGAAGTGACAAAAATTGAGTGCTTAGGGTTTCTGAAAGGAAGTCATTCACCGCATTATGATGCTGAAGCAGCTCGAAGACCCCTATACCATAAGTTGATCAAGTCGGGTGAATTGATGCCTGGATATGCTTGTGACAACGATGCAGGAATCTACTTCGAAGACAATGAAGTAAAACGAGTGGTTTCTACTCGAGAAGAAGCCAAGGTTTACTATGTAAGCAAAGTAGGAAATGATGTTGTGGAAAAAGTCATGGAGCCAGAACGGATAGACTAGTTCCCCACCACCAGTTTATTTGTCTTTGAGAAACATTTGGGCGATTGCTTCACCGTACCTGGCCGAATCGAAGGGTAGGCTATTTACCTGAAGTGCGACTATTACACCTTGATCAGAAAAATTGGCGAGGAATGAACGAGTTCCTTTCACTGTTCCAGTATGGTTAGGGTAACGACGTCCAGCCTGGTCCGTCCTTATAAACCAAGCCAAGGCTTGTTCGTGACCTAGAGGTGTTTGCGAGCCGTATTCTTTAATTGACGGATCGATTTGTGGCCTGTGCATTTCTGTTACAGTTTCTGGAGTTAACAATCTCCCCTCGTTAATCGCGAGGGCTAGCCTGACCATATCTTCAACATTCGATAGGATGCCGCCTCCGGCGTATTTGTAGCTAGTGTCCTCATTAGGTGCATTGATAAAGTGCCCAGTTGCGTTTCGGACATAACCCTTTCCCCGGTGATTTACTACTCTGGATGGTACGTCGAATTGGGTGGCTAGCATTCCTGCGGGTTCGAAAACGTTGTATTTGAGGTATTCTTCGTAATCTTCATCGGTTACGGATTCGACAATGCCATGCTGGAGGTTGTGAGCGTGGGATGAGTACATCCATGCAGTGCCCGGGTCATAGACCAGAGGGTCATCACGCCATAAACGGGTGGCTTCTTCAAAGTCGTCATAATGTCGAAATCGCAATAGTCCGTGTGGTCCAAATTCACCGTTCCGGTAGTGGCGAATGCCAGACGTGTGAGTGAGAATATGTCTTACGGTTATTGGGAATGGTTGCTCAGTGTAGTAGGGCATATATCGTTGTAGGGTAGCGTCCAGATCGACTTTTCCTTGTTCTACCAACTGCATAAGTCCGACAACTGCAAAAACTTTGGAGACGGAACCAATGTTATGGACAGTGCGTCCGGTCGCAGGAGTATGATTATCTAATTCAGCGTAACCGACCCCTTCGGAAAATACGATTTCGCCGTCTACGGCCACTGCAACTGAAATTCCCGGAAGATCGTGGTCAGTTCTTAACTGCTGCATGTAATCAAGTAGCTGATCACGAGATACTTCCTGTCCAGTTAGTGGATTTTGAACCGTGACAACAACCGCTAGGATACTAAGTGTTGCAGTGAATGCCTTGAGGAAAAGTCGCATCTATTATCTCCTGTTAATTATTACTTCAATTTGTTGCTAACCATTATAAGCATTGGTGGGATCTACTGAGATGACTCAATCGTTTGGGCTGCTCGCAATAGTAATTCTTCCTGCCATGGCTTAGCAACCAACTGGATTCCAAGTGGGAGACCGTCACTATCTCTACCCACCGGGACACTCATAGCTGGCCATCCCAAGATATTGAATGAGTTCATGAAACGCGTGGATGAAGGTTCATCTAGAAGAGGAGTTTTTTCTGGTTGAGAATGAGTGACTAAGAGATCAAAGTCCTTCAGTAGGTGATTCCACTTACTTCGGATAGTGTGACGTATCTTTTGGGCTTTGACGAAATCTCCTCCACTGAAAGCAAAGGCGGAAAGGAGTCGATCTTTACAGAACCCCCCATAATCTGAGTAATGTTTAATCAAGTAGGGTGTATGGAAAGTAGCAGCTTCCACTGCTAGTATGACATTGCTAGTTAACCACAGTGTAGCGATTTCGGTTAAATCGATTTCTGCCAATTGAGCACCTGCATCTTCCAGGACTTGGAGAGAGCCTTTCCAAGAATTGAGCATGTCGGGATCTTCAACGGGTGTTGAAAATCCATCTTCTCTCAATATGCCTATACGAAGCCCTTTAATTCCTGCGTTCAGGTCTATAGTTGTCTCAAAATCACTATTTTTACGGGTTCTAGAGTCCAGAGGATCATGGCCGGAGAGGACACTTAACAGTAATCCAGAGTCTTCTACGTTGTGAGTTAGGGGTCCAAGGTGATCTAGGGACCAAGCAAGAGGTGTACATCCGGCGAGACTGACCCTTCCGAAGGTTGGCTTCAGTCCGACGAGTCCACACAAAGTTGCTGGTATCCTGATGGAACCCCCAGTATCTGATCCCAAGGCAGCGCTCACGATACCAGCGCCTACTGCAGCTGCTGACCCACTGCTGGATCCGCCAGCATCGTAGTCTGGGTTGTGGGGATTTCTAGTGGGACCATAGTGCGGATTGCTTGATCCTGGCCAGTAAGCGAATTCAGACAGGCGTGTTTTTCCGACGATGATGGCACCTGCCTCTAGAAGGCGGTTTACTGCTGTGGCACTGAAGTCGGTCGCTTGTTTGTCTAGTATTTTTGAACCAGCCGTTCTCGTGGTTCCAGTCATGGCTAGTAGATCTTTGATTGCAACGGGAATTCCGTGCAGGGCTCCGCGATATTGTCCATTGGATATTTCAGCTTCCGCTTGCTTTGCGGCATCAATGGCTTGCTCAACTAGGACGTTCTGGAAAGCATTGAGCTCTGCATCTTGGCTCTGAATAGAATCCAGGGACTGTTGGGTCAGTTCAACGGGTGATAGGCTTCGGTTTTTTATTTTGTGACTGAGGATGCCAATGCTCAGTGGACTTCGTTCTGGAGTATCCTCTGCCCTATCAGTGGTTAGTGTTTTACAAGAGGTTGAGTGATTAATCGTTTGCCCTGGATCCCAATCTAGCAAGTAATCTGGATTGGCAGATGTTTCCACTATTTTCGCCATTTTATTCAGGGAAACAACTTTATCTAAACAGCCTTGATCAATAACCTTTTCAATATCGTTGGAACTAGCTGGAATGCTGGAGGAGTGAATATTGGCAATTAATCGATCTTTAAGCTTTTCCGTGTCCATCTGTTTTTAGTTAGCCTGTTTGAGAGATCCATAAGGTGTAACTGCAACCATAAGGGACTAGAAGATAATGCGCTACAAGTAGCATCTATGATAGTTTATATGTGAAAACAGGGGGCGTTATTGTTGATATGAAAAATGGAAATTATACTTTCTTCTAAGACGTTGATCATGTGCAGCTTCTTTAGACTTCGGATTTGTTAGATTTCAAATAATTGTTAATAAAGGTGGTTTGAAGTATGAGATTTCTAAACTTCCACAAAGATGGTGAGTTCAAGCTCGGACTGAAGACACAAGAAAGTGTTCTTGATGTGGAGAAAGCTTCCAGTATGCTAGGGATGGAACTTCCCTGTACCTATGATACGGTAGTAAATAGGAGTATGGGAGGTTTTCCCCAATTGGACAGTCTGATCGAGGAAGCTTTAGAGATTCCAGAATGTTGTTTAGACGAGAATAGTTTGAAAGTAGGTCCAGCAGTGATCAATCCCCACAAGGTTATTTGTGTGGGCTTGAATTATCGAGAACACGCCGCTGAAGCAGGAATGGATATTCCCAACGAGCCTGTACTGTTCAACAAGTTTAATAATTCTATAGCTGCACCGGGTCAGGATATAGATATCACTGGCCTGGTTAGGGTTGATTATGAGGCCGAACTGGCTTTCGTCATGGGAGAGCAAACACGGAGAGTTTCCGTAGACAATGCTTTAGATAAAGTCTTTGGCTATTGTACTTCAAATGACATCAGTGAGCGCGAACTTCAATTCCGATCGGGTCAATGGTTGCTTGGAAAGGCGCTGGATGGGTTCTTACCTATAGGGCCTTATCTAGTGACTAGTGATGAAGTTCCAGATCCTCAAGATCTTTCTATTCGGGGTTGGCTGAATGGAGAGATTCGTCAGGACAGCAATACCTCAGACATGATTTTTACGGTCGCAGAGATCATTAGCTATATCAGTCAATACGTAACTCTCGACCCAGGTGATGTCGTTATCACTGGAACTCCTCCTGGAGTCATCATGGGCAGGGAAGATAAGGCATGGATGACCGACGGGGATAGTTACGCAGTGGAGATTGGCAACCTTGGTAAGCTCTCGAATACTATGCGAAGTGGAACCTAGTATTAGTCCTGATTTCCAATCTTTTCTATTACACTACATCGGTTTTAGGGTCAAGGTATACTGGCCATTTCGTTCTACCGCTTCTCTACTAAAGGAAAGAGGGAAGTATTCTTGGTTACCCCAGCTTTCAGCCAGGTTGTCATAGAATGGACTTCCAGGTCGACCAGACTGTCCTGGGCTGATCGTAGCCTGTGAGCCGTCCAGGTCAGAGAAGTCTATTATTTCTCTAAAAGTTGCGCCGGTAGCAGCTACGGTTCCCGCTCCTCCCCGCCTTTCGACGGGTTCGATATCATATGCAGATATCAGATCGTGGGGGAATTCACTTCTTTGGATTCTACCCCATCTCCACTGATCAGAGTCTTCACCCTGTTCTTGCTGGATACTGTTGAGAGCTTGGATAAAGACGTCTTCTGTGATCGGCTCGTCCTGGAGAAGTCCTTGTAGATGGCTGAAAATTGCAGCTGGCCGACTATCCCGTCCATATATTCCGTCCCAAGACTCTACTTCTTGGCGTAAGGCTTCTACTTCTGGGTCACTTGCAACCCAGCCTCTCAGTAACTCAAGAGATGCAAAGGAAGAAGAAGAGTAGGCGTCGTGTTGAAGGTCTTTGGAATCTTGGATTGTGAATTGACTCCCGTTATTCAAGACGTCCTGCACTCTCAAGATTCGAGGAGTGAGTGCAGGAGCCGTCTTGAAGAAAAGAGGAGGGTCATAGTTAGCCGGATGGATGTCATGGTTGGCGGTTCCTATCCAGCCCCGAGAGGGATTGAACTCCGTGGGTAGATCATTCCGGAAACCATCCCACTCATATTCGCCCGTTCCAGGGACTGGTAATCTACCGTGCCAGCCATTTCTTTTTGGGGATAAGGCAGCAGCTTGCCAGGCTATATTCCCTTGAGTATCACCGCAGATCATGTTTTCGGTAGGTGCCATCCAATAATTCATGGCTTCAAGAAATTCGGAGCAATCATTAGCCACATTTAGTCGGAGAGCTGGCAAGTAGCCAGTCGTACCAGGTTCGTGCATGGTAGAACGCAGCGCATAAGCCAAATCATTTTCTTGGTCTTCAAAAAAGATAGGTCCGTGACGTGTGAACCTTAGGTCAACCAATTGGGGTTCTGCATCCCTTATGTGAATGGTGTCCACTTCTACACGTACCGGTTCCCATTCACCGTTCCATAAAACTTCATTTGGATTTTCTGGGTTCACTGTTTCTTGGTATACGTCTGACTGGTCTGTTCCCACGATAGTTAATCCCCATCCAATTCTTCCGTTGTGTCCGATAGCAACACCGGGAAGTACTGGTTCTGTAGAACCGATGGCTGTCCATCCTGGAGCATCCAGATGAACCATGTAACGCAGAGAAGGATTTGTGACGCCACGGTGTGGGTCATTCGCCAGGATCACTTTTCCAGTAGCTGTTAAATCGCCGCTAATCACCCAGTTGTTACTTCCGGGAGAATTCTCGAAGGGCCCCAGATTTACTGATGCTTGTCTATTATCCCATGAGTTGTAAGGTTCGATCACATTCGGCCTGACTATTGTGCCGCGGAATCCTCTTAGTCCATTTGCAATGTCTTGATGGAGTACTGGAAGATTAAGTCCCTTGGGGACGACTAGGTCTCTAAATGGCGTGGGCCGAGCTTGGCGATTTGCTTCTGCTGGGCCCAGGTCTAACACACTTTGGGCGAGAGAGATTTCCCTCATGCCATCTCGAGTGGGCATCGCTGTTGCAATCCTTAAGAGTGGTGTTTCAGGTGTCCATGGTTCTGGCTGAATCCCAGTCAAAGTAAATTCGACAGGCAATTCTCCCGAAGAGGTAGCATGATCTATATAGGCATTCACCCCAGAGGAGAAGGCTGTCAGGATACGGTATCCCTCTGGATGGTAGCTACTGAATTCTTCTTCTGTCCATGGACCCCTGTATTTTAGCAGCCTGGCACTGCGATCATGTTCCACCCATTCTTCACCCATTATTTCTGCGAGTCGACCTTCACCAGCCCTGCGGTACATATCCATTTGCCATAATCTGTCCTGGGCTTGTACAAACCCCTGGGCGAAGAATAGATCGTCTGTATTGTCAGCGTAAATGTGCGGTACTCCCCAGGAATCCCTAATTACTTCAACTTCAGAAAGAAGACCAGGAATGTTGATTTCACCCTCTATCTGTGGCAGGTGATTTTCCGCTAGTTCTTCAAAGTCAGAGGAGGTGGACTCGCAGGCATTCAAGCTTATTGCGAGGAGCAGTAAGATCGCACCTCTGTAGTTAGTCATTAAGGGCTTTATTTTCCTTTTAATCATAGGTTCCTCTGCAAGGCACATTAGGGTTAGGGATGCTAATGATGTGGATCTAACGATGTCGTTATATCCACATCATACTAGGGCCAGGACGGGTTCCCGTCATCTGGTTAAAGCTTTTCTGCAAATAAAAGAGGAAACAATTGCAGCTTTTTTTGCTTTTTTTGCTGGATGTTCTAATGATTCTTATGATCTCTTGCAACAATAAAAGGAGGCGGACAATGTATTTTTCTGGCTTAGTTAAGTCTGGGTTTGGTGTGGCTGGCTTTTTGTTTTTAGCCTTTTTTACTAGTCAGGAATTAATGGGCCAGAGTGAGATAACACCCGCGCCTGGTCAAGAAGTAATCTTGGTCACTGGATCTACAGGAGGTCTGGGTAGGGAAGTAGCTCGGAGGCTGGGATCTCAGGGCGCACATGTAATTGTTCATGGACGCAATGCTCAACGAGGCAATGAATTGGTGGAGGAAATCGTTGCCGAAGGTTCTGGAACCGCTCGTTTTTATAGAGCTGACTTCTCTTCTCTGCAACAGGTAAGGGAGTTTGGAGATAAAATCCTGGCAGACTATAGTCGGCTGGATGTGTTAATCAATAATGCAGGTTTCGGTTCCGCCCCAAACCAGAGAATGGTTTCTCAGGACGGGCACGAGTTGCGGTTTCAGGTGAATTACTTGGCAGGATTTCTTCTGACTAAAATGCTCATGCCGTTGATAATGGATAGCCAGCCATCACGTATTGTAAATGTTTCTTCAGCTGCTCAGACCGCGATTGATTTTGATGATGTAATGATAGAACAAAACTTTTCTGGTGGCCGGGCATATGCTCAGAGTAAGCTTGCGCAGATACTGTTCACGCTTGATTTAGCGGAAGAACTGGAAGGATCGGATGTTATCCCTGTTTCACTGCATCCGGCCACCTACATGGATACAGAAATGGTCCGTAGGGCCGGAGTACAACCCCGGACCACTGTGGGTGAAGGAGTCCATGCAGTGATGAATCTTGTCCGGTCAGAGGACATTAAGCCTGGCCAGTACTTTAGGGGTATAGAAGTTGGTAGAGCCCATGATCAAGCGCATGACAGGATAGCCAGAAATTTACTTAAAGCCTTGAGTGAGGAATTGACTGGAGTGAGATGAGCAAGAAAGAAGTTGATGTATCTAACATCAGAATGGTTTCAGATGGTTCTTCCCACAGTTTTTTCGGTTACTACGATAAGTGTCCTTGGGACGAATCAAATCGGTACTTGTTGTTCCATAGCGTGGCTGGCACTGGTATTCCTCCTGGAGATAGCCTCGCTACTATAGGCTACAGCGATCCGCAGAGGGATAAGAGCTTTGTTCCTCTGGCAACTACAGACAGTTGGAATTGGCAACAGGGATCGATGCTTCAGTGGCTTGAGAATCGCTCTGAAAAGAAAATTCTATTCAATCGGTCCATACCTGAGGGTTATGGAACTGTGCTTTTAGATATAGATAAGAATCAAGAGAGGCACTATAAAAAACCATTAGCAGCAGCCTCCCCAAGGGGCGACTTTATGGTTTCATATAACTACAGTCGGCTGGCAGTCACGCATTCAGCGATCGGCTACTTCACTCATCCCGTGGACTATGATTTAGAGTGCTGTCCCGATGACGATGGGCTGTTCCATGTCGATTTCGAAACGGGCAAAGAGATGCTCATCTTCAGTTATAGGGATGCGTCCAATATTTCTCCTGAGGATTCTATGTCGAGAGCAACTCATTGGTTTTCGCATGCTGCGATCAATCCGAGTGGGACTCGCATTTTGTTTCTGCACCGTTGGTCTGAATGCGTGGCTGATGAAAATCAATGGTTCCATCGCCTACTGACCATTAGCCCTGATGGGACCGATGTGAAAATTCTGCAGACCAGTGAACATCCACTGCTAGAAGAACAAGTCGAGGGGATTTGGACCTATGAGTATGAAAAGAATGTAAATCAGATCTCCCATCCGGTTTGGCTTGATGATATAAACATATTGGCTTGGTCAACTCGAAAAAACAGTAGTCGATACCATCGCTACACAGATAGGTCTTCTGATGTTGAAGAAATAGGTGGACATGTTTTACGGGAAAATGGACACTTCACTTGTAGTCCAAACAATAAATGGTTGCTTACAGATACCTACCCAGATCCAGATAGCAATAAAAGGAGTCTCTTGCTTTTTGACATGGAAACTGGGGCAATCAGTTCGCTGGGATCTTTCTACGCAGATCCAGCGCTCACCAAAGACGCTAGGTGCGATTTACATCCTCGTTGGGATCGAAATGGAAAGGTTATATGTATCGATTCGGTCCACGAAGGAATGGTTCGCCAAGTGTATACTCTGGATGTTTCTGATTCGCTAGCCTGACATAGGTATTGGTATTGAAGTGGTCAATCTTTTTTTCATTAGGCACTTGATGAGGGGTATTTTTTCACTAAATTATATGAGAATGATTCTCAATCACATTTAAAATATTTTATAATTTGTTGCAAATTACATGTTTTACCTAACACTAGCGCTACTGAATTTACTCAGCCCACCAATAGGGCAATTGGAAGAGCCATCCATTCGAATTGAGAGGGAGGCTTGGATAATGGGCACTAGTGTTGGAGTAGTGATTGAGGCTGACTCGAGAGAGTTTGCCATTCAAGCATCGGAAAAAGCCATTCTGGAAATGGAAAGGGTTGAATCCTTGATCAGCACATGGAAGGCCGATTCCGAGTTGAGCAGTGTTAACAGAGCCTCAATAGGTGTGGATCTGCCCATTTCTGATGAACTGTTTCTAATACTGGCTAAGGCAGAGGAATTATCACGAGAGACCAGAGGATCGTTCAGTCCTTTCATAGGTCCATTAATTGAGGCATGGGATTTGAGGGGTAGAGGACGAATTCCAGCTAGTGAGGAAATCGAAAATGCGATCCAGCATTCACAGAAAGGTGCCTTTAAGCTGAATATCGAGGATCAGACCGTGACCAAGAATTGCAATATTTCATGGATAGAAACTGGTGCATTCGGTAAAGGGGTAGCGCTTTATGGTATTGCAGATGTGCTAGGTCCTTCCGTTAGTCATGCAGAGATCAACTTCGGTGGTCAGGTCTGGATTTATCATAGGCTGCCCTACGATGGACCAGGTCGTGTCGTCCAGATTGCGCATCCCAGTAATCGATCAGAGGGCGTACTAAAGGTGAAGCTCATCAACGAATCAATTGCTACTTCGGGCATGGGCGAACGATTTATCGAAGTTGAAACGGAAAAATATGGACACATCATTGATCCCCACACGGGTATGCCAGCAGAAGCATGGGGAAGTGTCTCAGTAATTTCTCAGGATCCGTTCGAGGCAGACGCTCTCGCAACGGCGTTGTTCGTCATGGGTCCTGATGAGGGTTTAAAGTGGGCAGAAGAACAGCAGGATATAGCCGCTTTATTTGTCCGTGATAGTCACGGAAAACTGTCGATTGAATCGACTACATTTTTTCAAGATTCTTTTATAGAATCACAACTGAACAAAGAGGGTATTCGGAATGACCAAAGTAATTAGGACGTCAATAATCCTTCCAGTTTTGAGCTTCTTACTGGTGTCCTTTAGCCAGTCACAAGAGGTGGCCGCACAGCAAACTGATGCAGAGCGGATTGCAGAGATAGAGAGAAACATTGAGGCTCTAGCTGCTGAATTGGAAAGGATGGACTTAGGTGACGCAGTGGTAGACATCGACTCTGGAGAAAGAGGCTTCGGTCCAGCTGCCTCAAGGGTTTATAAAGTCGAGAGCGGATTATCCATCGGGGGATATGGAGAATTTCTTTACGAGAACTACGCCGGAAGTAAACAGGACGGTACGTCTTCGGGGAAAAAAGATCAGTTCGATGCCCTAAGAGCGATACTTTATACTGGGTACAAGTTCAATGATCGTCTACTATTTAATTCGGAAATCGAAGTTGAGCATGCTAAAGAAATTTATTTGGAATTCGCTTATGTGGATTACATGTTCACTGAGAATGTAGGTATGCGTGCTGGTATGCTTTTGGCACCTCTGGGTCTAACAAATGAGCTCCACGAACCTCCGATCTTTTTGGGGACTGAAAGGCCTTTAACCGAAAATAAAATTATACCGACTACCTGGAGAGAAAATGGTATCGGATTGTTCGGAGAAACGGAAACAACTTCGTGGCGGGTATACACGATGAACTCACTCAATGGGGCTAAATTTACTTCGAGTGGTCTTCGTGGCGGTCGCCAGAAAGGTGCAAAAGCACTGGCTGAAAACTTTGGTATTGCTGCTCGCTGGGATTATATTGGTACTCCAGGGCTGCTATTAGGAGCGTCCATGTACACTGGCAATACAGGGCAAGGGATGGAATTGAATGGTTCTGAAGTGGGAGGACGGGTAACAATTTTTGATGTCCACATGGATTACAAAGTGAATGGTTTTGATCTTAGAGCTCTTTGGGCACACGCTTCTGTAGACGAAGTAGATGAATTGAATCAGGCCAATGGCTTCACGGGATCCGCGGGAATCGGTGAAGCAATGGGTGGTTGGTTTGTTCAAGCAGGATATGACTTGCTGAGAACTAAGACCGATACCGAAGCAGCATTTATTCCTTACGTACGTTACGAGAGGGTCAATACGCACCAGGGAGTTGCAGCTGGTTACAGTGCCAGTGCCAGTAAAGACCTGACTGCCACTTCGATTGGATTTGCTTGGAAGCCAGCAACGCAAGTGGTCTTTAAGGGTGACTACCAGATACACGAAACTGGCAGTAATTCAGGGATTAACCAAATGAACTTTGTTGTAGGATGGCTCTACTAGACTCTATAAGAGGCTTTTTCTGGGTAGCGGTGATTTTATTCACCGCTACCCAGTCTTTATCTAGTCAAACCTTAAGTATTGATGAAGGTATTGAACTGGCATTCCCTGGATCAGAATTTGAAAGAAAGACAGTATTTCTAAATGAGGACCAGAAGGAAGAAGCGAGAATTCTAGCTGGAGAAAATATCCCTATAGATAACAATCTGGTCAGACCTTACATGGTGTCCAGAGATGGGGAACAAATTGGTGTGGCCTATTTTGACGCTCACAGAGTGAGAACTTTGCAAGAAGTAGTTATGGTCGCAATTGACAGCCAGGACCGTGTGATTCGAGTCGAGACAATGCGGTTTCAAGAACCTCCAAACTACCGTGCTCCGGGAAGGTGGATGACTCAGTTCATAGATAGAGCCCTTGATAGGGACTTGTCTCAAAAGGGAGATATCGCCACCATAACTGGTGCAACACTGACGGCTAGAGCTGTTACCGCAGCGGTCCGGCGAGTTATGGCTCTGCACCTAGTTATTGATCCTTTCTAAAGCCATTTATTTTGACCCAATTTCATCGTTGGTTTCTATACACCACTACCATTGTGACTGCCTTAAGCGGGATGGTCTACGTATATATGAAACGTTTCATGGAGACCGATGACCCCTGGGCAGTAATAAACCATCCTCTAGAACCGTGGCTCCTGAAGTTGCATGTATTGTCGGCACCAGCAATGCTGTTTGCGGTAGGTTTGATTGCGACTAACCACATATGGAGAAGTCTCAAGTCAAACCTACCAACAGGGAGAAAAAGTGGTGTCTTGGCTAGTTACACTTTTTTCCCTCTAGTGTTGACCGGTTATTTGATTCAGGTAGTTATCGATGAACTATCACTGGAAATTCTTTCTTGGTCACATTTGGGACTGGGAATCCTTTGCACTTGGGCGGTATTGGCACATCGTTATGTGCTCAAGCCCTTCTTCAAAAAGAAAACTCGCAAAGGGACTTTACCAGTACAGATCAAAAAAAACAGTCTTAACTCTTAGGCTTCTTTGATCCTCTGATGGATATTCCCAATCATTATCTTAAGAGGGAAAGATCTACTCTAGCGAAGTTCTTTCATTACTGACATTGTCATGTGTTTTTCGCAGAGGTATCTCGGGAATCCTTAGGGTGGCGATATTGGCTAGTATCATAATAATGAAAGTCAGTGTGTATATTCTTCTAGTGGCTGAAGTGAAGCCCTCTCTTACTTTACTGCTAAGTTGAGTAGATGCGTTGTCCCCGTAGGATCTTAGAGATTCGGCAATAGACGAGATGTCTCCCCGGCCAGAATTGCTGAATTCTTCAATTTGAGCAGCGAAGCTCTCTGGCATGTCTGGATCAGAACTTAGGGTTGTATAATTTTCTTGGTCCGGACGACTTAGTTCCAGTCGGTCCCCTAAGCTCGAGTATATTTCTTGAACTTGCTTTGCCAGTCCCGAACTACCTGTAGAGGCGATATTACGAACTGACTGGTTTTCCAAAGATGCGGGTAGGTCCAAGGTAGAAAATGCAATTCCTAATGTGGTTCCAAGGACTGTGCCCATTACAGCAGCTCCTATAGTGGAACCGATTTGGCGAAAAAACTGTGAAGCGCTGGTCGCCTGTCCGATCAAGCGAACATCTATTGCATTTTGTATGGCAAGCGTGAGCAGTGGAAGGGATGGACCGACTCCTATTCCACAGAGGACAGTGTAAAGCATCACTGTTAAGTATGACGTGTCAATGTCCATTTGTGCCAATAACAGGATAGAGCAGGAGAATAGGAGCCCCCCACAGAAAATCTGATTCCTGTAATAACCATATTTCGAAACTAGTTGACCACTCACGGTGGCAGCCAAGCTTATTCCTATAGAAAAGGGAATCAGAACAGCGCCAGCTCTTGTCGCAGATACTTCCAGTACGTTTACGAGAAATAGGGGAAGGAAGATGACCACGGACATGAAACTGGCTCCGTAAAAGAAAGCAGCCAAGTTGGCTGCCCTAAAGACACGGTTCTCAAAGAGACGAAAATCTAGAACCGGACTATTAGACTGTCGGGAGCGTTTAATAAATATTGCAAGGAGAAATAATGTTATGACCAGCAAGCCTAGGGTTAACCATGAGTGCCAGAAAGGTGAAGTGGATTCTTGTGGAATAATCCCGGGCATCCAAGGATAGATTTGCTTGTCAATTTGTAGGGCTAGCATGAGCGGTATTAAAGCGCTCACTAGCAATAGAGCGGTGACAAAATCAGGTCGGATTGGCTTTCCTGGAGGCTCCAGTGAAGGCATGTGTTTCCCTATGAACCACAAAGCTATGGCTCCAAAAGGAACGTTGACATAAAAGACCCAACGCCATCCTTCGATCCCAGGGATTAAATTGCCAGCATGGTCGGTGAGCAACCCTCCCATCAGTGGTCCGAGAACGGATGCGATTCCCCAAACTGCGCCAACGAATCCCTGATAGCGTCCTCTTTCAGAGGGTGGGTATAAACTGGCGATGATAATGAAAGTCATCGCGAAGATGCCACCACCACCAATTCCTTGTATGCCCCTGAAGAAGACTAGCTGATTCATTCCATCTCCGATGATTGGCAAATTGCCAAATTCACCAGCCAATCCACAAAGTATGGATCCAAGTAGAAAAAGAACTACTGACACAATTCCGATTTTCTTACGAGAGTATGTGTCTGCAAGTTTACCGTATATTGGTGCAGAAGCTGTGGAGGTTATTAGGTATGCTGTTGCTACCCAAGTGTAGCGCTTGATTCCTTGCAGATCTGCCACGATCCTAGGCAATGCTGTGGAAATGATTGTCTGGTCTAGGGCTGCCAGGAATAATGCTAGAAGAACAGCAAGGAGAACTAGGGATCTGCCATGATCAGTAATCTCTGGTTGTTTTACTTGCTCGGCTGTTCCCATAGATGTTTGCTCTTCAAATAAGGTGCAGTAGGAATCTAGGGGCTCTAGAACCGAGGCAAGGCATCATAATTAACTAGAACCAATGATTTTAGAGAAGTTAACATGGAGGTAAATGAACTCCAACGGTTTAATCTAACACTTAATAGATGAAGTTTTTAGGAAAGCGATGTGTTCCAACATCTATGGAGTTGGATGCAGGCGTATTTCAAGGATTCGATCAGCATAGAGGCTGTGGTCTAAATTAGAAACTGTCTGAATTTGCAACCCATCTTCATACCATCGCACGGTCAAGTCGACGAGTTCAATACCACTTGGAATGCCGAAATGTACAGGGGTTGCGCCCTGAGAGCTGTAGCCCCCTCCAGTATCAACCACTCGTGAACTGACATAACCCGGCTGTCCTTCCATAGAATCGTTCCAGGTTGAAGCAGATAGAGTGACTGTAGCGCCTGCTCGTGTCCAACGTCCTTGATTGTCTAATATGGCCAATTGAAGAGAGTTTCCAGTTCTTTCAGGGCTAAGCTCGTTCCTATATAATGTGTGAGTTCCTTCTAGGTGGTTGTTAGCAACTGCAAGGTCAACGTCACCGTCACCGTCATAGTCTGCCCAAGCAATTCCATGACTCGTTCCTTTTTCCAATAGTAGACTCGGTGTCACTATATGAAAATCTCCATATACGTTTTTAAATAGGTAATCGGGTTCTTCGGCGATCGTACTGATAAAGGTACCGACATACAGGTCTAGCCAGCCGTCATTGTCGTAATCTGCGAAGGTGGCGGCAACGGAATGGTGATCTCCGTCAAAACCTTCACCAGAAGATCTTTTGACAAAGCCTAAGGTGTCATTTTGGTTTTCCCAGATTAAATCTGGACCATAAGATGCAACATACAAGTCCAGGTCTCCATCGTTGTCGTAGTCACCGACAGCAACCCCGACGCTTCCTTGCGTTGCAGTTCGGCCAGGTTGATTTATACCTAGGTCTGCACCCACATCTTCGAATGAGCCGTTGCCTAGATTAAGGTAAAATCCGTCTTCATCTCCATTCTGATTTGCTGTGAACAGGTCTAGATCTCCGTCGTTGTCTGCATCGAACCATGCTGCTCCTACTGTACGTCTAGGATCACTGATTCCCGAGATGTCAGTAACATCTATGAATGCTTGAAAATCATTACGGTACAGTCGATTGGACTGGTCCCTGAAAGCCACAAACAGGTCTAGATCTCCGTCACCGTCGTAGTCGATAAAGGAAGGTTGGCGTGTGGTTCCAGACCGATCCATTCCCTGGCCGTATGCTATATCTGTGAAGTACTCTCCGTTGTTATGGTTTTCGTATAATTTGTTATGAGTCGTTGGGTCTGCGGTGAATCCAACATATAAGTCCAGGTCTCCATCTGAATCATAATCCCCCCAAGCAACAGCTCTTGTTTCTTCTTCGTCAGCTAAGCCAACCTGACTTGCTATATCAGTGAAAACGCCGTCAGTGTTTTGGTATAACCTATTGGCTCTGCCACGGAATCCAACATATAAGTCCAGGTCTCCATCTGAATCATAATCCCCCCAAGCGTTGGTCTGCGCACCGTCATCAGAGAATACTTCAGGTTGATGTCTCGAAAAATTGGGAAATACAGGATGTTGGGCCTCGTAAACAATATCATGGGCGGTATCTGAGGAGCTGCAAGCTACTAATAGGAGATAAAATCCCATGAACCACAAATTCATATGCCTGGTCTGATTGAGTGCGTTCATGTCAGTTGAGCTCTAATGGTCCTCTGCGATGAGAAAATATTTTTAGGATTAATTTAGGTCGCGACTACCTAGATTTATGTCCGAGAGGAGTATAGTGGTTGCTACTCTTTCTATCAAAGCACCACTACTAGATTTATGGAGTCCTTCTCTATAGGGTTACTCCATAAGGATGTGTAACGATCCAAAAAACTAAATGGAAATAAAATGCAAAACGAAAGATCTGATATTGATCCAGGAGGACTGTTAGAGTACTCGGTTGTGTTTTCTGATCGCTCTTTGAACCATATGTCTCAATCTTTTCAAGAAGTCATGAGAGATATTTCCGCAACCCTTAAAAAGGTTTATAAAAGTCAGTCAGTAGTTCTTGTTCCTGGCGGTGGAACATATGGGATGGAAGCAGTGGCTAGGCAATTTGCAACTGATAAAAATTGTCTGGTGATTCGCAATGGATGGTTTAGTTATCGCTGGACACAAATTTTTGAGATGGGTTCTATTCCGTCTGATACTACCGTTTTGCGAGCAAGTCGAGTTTCAGAGGTCAAGCATGCACCTTTTAACCCTCCACCGATCGACAAAGTGGTTGAGTCCATCAAGCGGAATCGGCCAGAAGTGGTTTTTGCTCCCCATGTAGAGACATCAGCGGGAATAATATTGCCTGACGATTACCTCAGAGCTGTTGGGGATGCTGTACATGATGTTTCGGGAATTTTTGTTCTGGACTGTGTGGCTTCGGGAGCGCTGTGGGTCGATATGGAATCTACTGGAGTAGATGTTTTGATTTCAGCACCGCAGAAGGGTTGGAGTGGGTCGCCGTGCAGCGGTCTTATAATGTTAAGTCCTCTAGCAGTTGAAAAACTCTCTTCTACAAAGAGTACTAGTTTTGCCACTGATCTCAGAAAATGGAAAGAAATAATGGAGGCCTATGAGGAAGGCGGACATGCGTATCACGCTACCATGCCTACTGATTCGTTACGTCAGTTCCACAGGGTAATGAACGAGACAGAGAGGTTTGGCTTTAACGAAGCCCAGAATAAGCAAGAAGAACTAGGAAGAGGAGTTCGTGATCTACTTAGGAAAGCAGGTGTTCATAGTGTAGCAGAAAGGGGCTTTGAAGCTCCTAGTGTGGTGGTCAGCTACACTGATGATTCTCAGGTTCAGAACGGAGCAAAGTTCTCTAATTTGGGGGTTCAGGTAGCTGCGGGAGTTCCTTTGATGTGTGATGAACCGGTGGATTTTCAAACCTTTCGCCTTGGATTGTTTGGCTTAGATAAATTAGCGAATGTGGATCGCACGCTGGAAAGATTGGAAAGTGTACTAGTTCAGATTTTTGATAGCTAATGTTGGCGTAAACTGAAGTTGTTGTGCCTCCACAGTTTCATTTCTCCATTGCCGACTTCCTCAAAAATAATTTCTTCTCCTAATTCACCAGTATCATTTGATAAAATTCTTCTAAAAGTATTTCCTTCTATGTGCTCTAGTTCTGTGATTGAGTTTAGTGGATTTCTAGAGGGTAGGCTCAGCATAATTAATGTGTTGCCTCGCTGGAGGACCGATGTTTCTCCTCCCAGAGGTCGCTTGTAAAGGCCAGTGAATCCTTTCAAATTTTTAGATGTCTGCCTATCAGTTACAACATCTGTACCCGGAATTTCGGTTGCATTTTTTATGGCGGGACTAAGGATATCGAATGCGATTTTAGTAAAACTTCCCGCGTTAACACCTTGGCCGTTAGTCATAAATATTGTAGCAATTTTATCCTCTGGACGAACAAGAAAATGACTTCTGTATCCTGGGCATGAACCCCCGTGTCCGACGAATCTTTTCTCATCGTTTCGCCAGACGGAAAATCCAAGTCCATATGTAGTAGAAGCATCTGGTTCCATGAAGTGAACACGTTGCATCTCACGCAGGGTGTTCTTCTCGAGGATGGTTTGTTCCGCATTTCCATCGAGTGTTCTGAATTGCCAGCTGGCAAATTTAGCTAAATCTTCGACCGTCGACAGCATTCCAGCTGCGGGTGCGATTCCACGGACTTGGTAGGGAGGTATAGTGGCAATTGTACCGTCTCTCTGGATCGCCGAGTATCCAGTGGCCAGTTGATTGTCACGGAGCTCATCTAGATGGTCGG
>Ga0315331_10000393_pt1 | contig 29889 bp, 24 predicted proteins | sample M160m34915metaG_FD_203456 | JGI IMG/M metagenome (GOLD analysis project Ga0315331, IMG submission 203456) | Ammonia-oxidizing marine archaeal communities from Monterey Bay, California, United States - M1 60m 34915 | ecosystem: Environmental > Aquatic > Marine > Intertidal zone | place: USA...
GTCGCTCGTAGACTCGTTGGGGAGAGTCGGTAGTTGGGGAACGAGTCGACGCGTTCCCAAGTGGCAAATCACGATCACGACGCCGGCGAGTGCTCCCATGAACACACCGAAAGCCCCGTAGCCCGAGGGGTCGAGCATTCCATTGGGATGGCTCTGGGTCGGTGGGAAGAAAAGATTCAGCCCCAGCACTGAAGTCGCCATGCCACCCGCATACATGAAGAAGACCCGGTAGGTCACGATCTGCGTGCGTACCTGATAGTCGGGGGAGAGTTCCGCCCCCAGCGATAGATGAGGTACGAAAAAGAAGGTCATGGCGACCCTGACTCCGACCGAGCCGATCGTCATCCACAACCAGAGACCGGTCTGACCGAGACTCTCGGGTGGATTGAGGAGTGCCGCGAGCCCGATCGCAAAGGGCAGGGCAGATCCAATGATGAAGGGATGACGACGCCCCCGAGGCGAGCGCCACCGGTCTGAGAGATGGCCTACGAGGGGGTCGGTGACGGCGTCGACGACGAGGGCCACGAGCGCCGCCATGCCCGCGAGTGATGCAGAGACGCCCAGCACCTGGCTGAAGTAGAAGAACACGAAGGTGTGGAAGACGGTGTTCTTGATTCCGACGGAGAAGGCTCCGACGCCGTAGGCAAGCTTCGTTGTGCGCGAGAGCTCCAGAGGCATCGTATGACTAGCGCTTCCGGACGTGCCCCAGGCGCTTCGCTAAGTCTCCGTAGAGCGCTCGCTTCACCTGGCCAAAGATTTCCCGCTTCTTCGATGCGAGGGATGCGCTCTTCTCGATCGCGTGCGGGAGGAGGTCGTCCTCGGAAGCCAGTCTGTCGGCCCGGCTGCCTTGTAAAGCCTCGATTCCGCTATCGCGGTGGGCCTCCAGAATCGACGTGCGGACGTTCACGGTGGGTGGGGGGAAGACCAGCAGGCATCCCATATGGCGCATGAGGGTCGCGCAGAAGAGAGCGAGTTCGTCTTGAGGCCGCTTCGAGACGTCCGGCAGGCTCGGGCCATTGCTGAAACATTTGACTGCACCGGTGAGTACGAGCGCGGCGTCTGTCGTGCTGGCAGCCTCGACCTGACCGAGCACCTCGTCGAACTCGTGGAAGAATTTTGAGTCCATCAGGTCCCGGCCATCATTCAGGGTCAGGAGATGTACGGCGCCGCCGCGAGTCAGCTCAAACATGACTTCTCCTTTCTCGAGCATCGCACAGCTTGCGCGGGTCGGGACCACTCGCCTGGTTGGATTGCAGTGGGCGGTTGGATGTAGGCCCCGCTCTGGGGAAGCGCGGACTTGCTACGGAGCGAGGGCCGAACTTTGATACGCGGGCCCTGTGGAGCGCCGATTCGAGAGCCGGTTGCCCTGAGGCCATACTTGGTCGACCTTTTGCGACCGATCGAGAATCTATTCACGGTGGTGGAGCCGTAACGTTCAGAATGAGCAGAGAGGTTACGGCTCCATAGGAGTTCAGTGCGGAGGCGAGATGGCGAAGGTTGTAGGCAAGAAAATTCTTCTCACCGGCCCGGCGGGCCAGATTGCTTTCCCCATTGGTCGAGAGTTGGCCAAAGACAACGAAGTCTGGGGAATCGCGCGTTTCGGAAATCCAAGCGATCGTGAGCGGGTTGAAGCGGTTGGGCTCAGGGCTGTTTCTGTCGATCTTGCGAATCCAGATTGGGGCGGAGTGCCGGACGACTTCGACTACGTCCTGCATCTGGCCGCGGCGATCAACCCAACAATCAGTGATCACGATGCGATTCGCGTCAACGCAGAGGGGACCGGTCACCTGATGCGCCATGTTCGGAACGCGAAGGCCTTCCTGCTGATGTCGAGTAGCAGCGTATATGCCGATCAAGCGGACCCTGATCATCTATTGGTCGAGTCCGATCCACTCGGTACGGGGGTACGTCCGGCATTTGGGCCTTCCTACCGGGTGTCGAAGATCAGTCAGGAGGCGGTCGCGCGGTTCGCTAGTGAGGCCTTCGGCGTGCCCACAGTGATCGGTCGGATGAACGCAGCCTACGGTGCGAATGGTGGACTGCCGGCGATGCTGCTCGATCAGATCATGGCGGATCAGCCCATCGGGTTTCCACCCAACGGAGCGGACTATTTCAGCCCGATTCATGAAGAGGACATCTTTTCTCACATTCCAGGCCTGCTTGCCTGCGCTTCGTTACCCGCGGTGATCACAAATTGGGCCGGAGATGATCGAGTGGATCTACGCGACGTCTGCGCTTATATGGGCGCGGTCGTGGGGAAAGAAGTGAAATGCGTCGTGGACGAGCAGGCCTTCCCGCATGCGGCGCTCGATCCGGCGCTGCGTCGAAAGCTAGGCGGCCCGTGTAAGGTTCCGTGGCGGGAAGGAATCCGACGTATGATCGGCTCGCGTTACCCCGATATCGAACTGGCCGAGCCCTCTTCGATCTAGGGAGTGGAGAGGTACTTCTGGGATGGAAATCCGGATTGAGCCGCTGAGTGCCGCGTTGGGCGCTCGCGTTCGAGGCGTTGTAACAAAGGACCTCATCGAGGTGGATCGTGAAGTCCTGCGTCAGGCCTTCGACGCTCATCAAGTGCTTTTTTTCCCGGAGCTCGCGCCCGACTCCGAGGACCTGGTCGCTCTCGCGCGAGTATTCGGTGAACCGGAGGTGCATGTCGAGGGTCGCGAAGTCGATCGGGCGAATTCTCGTTATGTCGATGACGACCATTTCGTCCATGTGATCGACTCGACCAGGAATGCCGCAAATTTCTGGCATACGGACGCGACCTTCAAGGAGATGCCGCCGGCCGCTTCCATGATCGCCGCGCGCGCGATCCCGCCGAGGGGAGGCGATACGCTCTGGCTCGACACGTATGCGGCCTTCGATGCCCTCGCGACTCCGCTGAAGGCCCTCGCCAGGAGCCTGCGAGCGGTTCATGGTCACCCGGGTGCTTCGGAACTGAACGCGCATCCCGTCGTTCGGACGCACCCGCGGACGAGACGCGAGGCTCTTTGGGTCAACCGTGGATGGACGACGGGGGTCGAAGGCATGCCTCCTCGGCAAGCGGCACCCTTGCTGCAGTTCTTCTTCGACACGATGGAGCAACCGGAGTTCACTTGTCGATGGTCGTGGAGCGTGGGTGATGTAGTGGTCTGGGACAATCGTTGTACGATGCATTATGCGCTGCGTGATTTCGGTGACGAGTATCGAGAGGTACACCGGATTACAGTGAAGGGGGACCGCCCGAGTTGAGGGGGGAGGGCGGGAATTGCCAGTCTCCGGGCCGCTCCTACGGCGCTGTCGAGGCTTCTCTGCCGAGTCTTTTCGGTGGAGCCATTGCTTTGGTGCTGAAGCCCATAGACGGGCCCACTCATACGACACTCCGACGCTGGGGATCTGACGGGTGATTCGGCCCGGGGGACGCAGCCGCCGAAGACTTGCCCTTGCGGCATTTCCCTGAGAGGATGGGGAGGAAGCCAAGTAGAGGCGGGAGTCTCCAGTGAGCCACCCCTATCCGATCATCGACGCGGACAACCACTATTACGAGCCGGATGATTGCTTTACGCGACATTTGGAGCCCGAGTTCGCGGATCGCGCCTGCCGGATCGTGCGCGAGGAACCCGACGCACCCGGCATCCCCTATATCGGTGAGGAACCTTCGTATTATCTGGCTGCGAACCCCGCGGATCGGATGGGTCGGCCGGGTGTCCACGCGGCGGCCAAGGATCTGCGCTACCGCCCGCTCGCCGACAGGGAGATGCTCAGGCCCTCCGAAGTCCCGAGATTCTACGATCGCGACGCGCGACTGCGCTGGATGGACGAAGAGGAGATCGAGGCGGTCGTGATGTGGCCGAGCCTCGGCCTGGGGGTCGAGTGGCAGCTTCGTGACGATCCTGAAGCCTGCGTCGCGAACCTACGGGCGTTCAATCGCTGGATCGACGAGGCCTGGGGCTTCGCGCATCGCCGTAGGATCTTTGCGGTTCCGACCATTTCACTCGTGGACCTCGAGGCGGCGTTGGAGGAGGTCGACGCCGTGCTCGCACGCGGCGCTCGGGTCGTTCACGTGCTCTTCACGACCGTCGCGGGCCGTACGATCGGACATCCGGACTTCGACCCCTTCTGGGCCCGCCTCGAGGAGGCTGGCGTCCCTGTCGGTTTTCATGGCGCAGAGGCAGGATATTGCGACCTCTTCTCCGAGGCGTTCGGAGAGGAGAGGCGTCCTCAGGCGAGCCGTCAGTCGGCGTTCCAACGAGCCATCTTCTGGGAGCGGCCGATCATGGATACGCTCGCGGCGCTGGTCTTGCACAATGTGTTCGGACGCTTTCCAGGTCTGCAGGCGATGAGCATCGAAAACGGTTCGGCCTGGGTCCCGTATCTTCTCCGGGTAATGGATAAGGCGGAGCAGACCGGCGCGTACGGAGATTGGCTCGGAGGGAAGATCGAGGATCGGCCCAGTGAGATCTTTCGCCGTCATGTTTCGGTCGCGCCCTTCGATGATGACGAGATCGCGGGTCTCGTCGCGATGATCGGGGCTGACCGTGTCCTGCTTGGATCGGATTATCCCCATCCGGAGGGACTGGCGGAGCCACGCCTCTTTCTCGAGGCGCATCGGCTCTCCGAGGCCGAGGTGCGGCTCGTTTCGCGGGACAATACCGCACGGCTGCTGGGGCTCTGAGAGTGGGGCGCGTCGACGGCAAGGTCGCGATCGTGACCGGGGCGGCCTCAGGAATCGGCCGGATCACCGCGGAGACCCTTGCGACCGAAGGTGCTCGGGTGGTCGTTGCGGATATCGATTTCGAAGGGGGTCGCGCCGTCGCCGAGTCGATCGGATCGACGGGTGCGGAGGCGATTGCGATCCGGGTCGATGTCGGGGAGGAAGCAGACGTCGTCTCGATGGTCGAGGGCACCCTCGAGGCCTTCGGCCGGATAGACGTACTTCACAACAATGCGGCCCTCACGAGTCCCGATCATCAGCGTCGTGACGGCAGCTTGCTCGATCTCGATGTCGAGGTCTGGGACGAGACTCTCCGCGTCGACCTGCGTGGTCCGATGCTCGGCTGTAAACACGTGATTCCCAGGATGATCGAGTCCGGTGGCGGATCCGTGATCAACACGACCTCCAATTCAGCGCTGGCTGGGGACTTGACACTGACCGCGTACGCCGCGGCCAAAGGCGGCTTGAACACGCTCACCCTCTCCGTCGCGACGGCTTTTGGTCGCCAGGGAATCCGCGCGAACGCGGTCTCTCCAGCACATATCGAGTCGCCTTCGCTCGCCTCCGTCGTGCCGTCGGAGGTCGTCGACCTGCTCCGGGCACAGACGTTGACCCCCCGGCTCGGCACGCCCCAGGATGTCGCGAACGTCGTCGTGTTCCTGGCCTCGGACGAAGCCGCCTTCGTGACGGGACAGATCATCCGGGTTGATGGGGGTGCGCTGAGTCACCTCGCGCACGTCGGAGCGCTGCGGGAGTTGGGGAAGACGACGAACTCGAGTTGAACGGGCCTCGCTCGTGAGCGGCGGCCCGATCCAAGGACAAGGAAGGGGGACAGGGTGACTTTTTCGATCGAGGGTGCCGTGGTGCTGATCACGGGGGGCAATACAGGGATCGGCAAGGCGACCGCGATTGCGCTGGCCCGTGCAGGGGCACGTGTCGCGATTACCTCGCGGGACGAGAATCGAGGTCGACACGCACGCGACGAAATCCGCAGCATGTCGGGTCGAGACGACGTCGAGCTGATGGCGCTCGACCTCGCGAGCCTGGCGTCGGTCCGCCGTTGCGCGGAGGAGTTTGGCTCGCGTTTCGACCGACTCGACGTGCTCTTGAACAACGCGGGGGTTGCGCTGACCCGGGGACCTCGACAGATCACGCATGATGGGCTCGAGATGCAGATCGGGGTGAACCATGTCGGTCATTTTCTGCTGACGATGCTGTTGCTACCCATGATCCAGCGGAGCGCGCCCGCGAGGATCGTGAACCTCTCGTCGGCGGGCTATCGGATGGCGCCAGAGGGGCTGAACTTCGACGACCTCCAGATGGAAGAGGGGTACCGGGGCTTTCCGTGCTACGGGCACTCGAAGCTTGCGAACATCTATTTCACGACCGAGCTGGCGCGGCGACTCGAGCCGATGGACGTGACGGTGAACGCGGTGCATCCGGGGTACGTGGATACGGAACTGGGCCGACTGCGGCCCGAGGATAAGGCGCGCTTCGTTCGAGAAGAGAAGAAGCCGGGGAAGAAGAGCGGGGCAGCGGGGCCTGATCTTTCTTCGCTCGGAGAGCCGCTGACGGCTGAGGTGGGCGCGGCGACTTCGATTCTCGTTGCTTCCTCGCCCTCGGTGGAAGGGGTGACGGGTCGGTATTTCGCGGATTCCGAAGTGGAGGAGTTGAGCCCGATCGCAGCGGACCCGGCGGCGGCGGCTCGTCTTTGGGTCGAGACGGAGAGGCTGCTGGATCGGCTGGGTGTTTCTCGGGACCTTGAAGGGCTTCGGGCCTGAGCCGTTATTCAGCCCCTTAGGCCGGATTGGTGGCTCGTGTCAGTCGAGCCGAAGGGTCTTCATCTTGACGTCGACGAGATCTCTCTGAGCCGGCCGCAGGACCGATTCTTCTCTCTGCAGGCGACGCACGAGATAGCGGACCAGCTCGGCGTCACGCTCCCCCCGGTTGCCGTGGATCAATGCGGAGAGCGCCTCGTCGCGGTCCTGCCAGGAGGTCGGGCGGCGACCCAGTAACTCGGCCGCATCATCGAGGTCCTTTGCTAGAAGGTCGGGGCCGAACCGATCGGATTGCCTCAGGTAGAGCGCAAGCCGTCGCAGACTGTCGCTTTCGTAGGCCTGGAACTCGCCCTTCGATTCGAAGGCACCGAACTTCTCCTGGAGGGAGTCGTGTGCGACGGCGTAGGGGGAGAGGCTTTCGGTGGGGAGTTCGGGCGCCTCCAGAGCGTAGCCCTCGCGGTGGGCGATCAGCTGGAGCGGCGTACGGGAGTAGACGAGGTACCAGGTGAGGTATTGCACGTATTCGACCGCGACGTGCGGCTCCATCAGGGCGAGGCCCGTCGAGACCGGGGTCGTCAGGGCGAAGCGGATCGCGTGGTAGAGCACGACTCGTCGGTCGACTGCCCGACCACTTGCAGCAGCGTAGCGGTCGACGACGACGTCGAGGTCGCCCATGTCTTCGGTGAGGTCACGCGAGAAGAGGCCCCCGAGATCGGCCAGCGGGTCGCCGAGATAGCCGAGCTCCATGTCGAGCATGGCCGTGACGCGGCCCTGGTCGAAGATGAACTGACCGGAGTCGCAGGTGACAAAGGTATTCTCCGCTCGATCGGCGGGGACGTTGCGTTCGCACCAGTCGATCAAAAACTCGATCACGGGATCGGGTCGGGTTCTGCGCTCGAGGAAACGAGCGATCCCATTTGCGGTGTCGCCGAGGGCGAGGTCACGGGGCGTTCGTTTCGGTTCGAGTCCGAAGGCCTGAAAATCCTCGATGGGCAGCGCGTGAATCTGGGCCAGAATCTCGATGAACTCGTCCCGCACCGCCTCGAACTCGGCGGGGCTTTCGGCGGTCGCGAGGTCGTGACGCCCGGGCGACTTCTCCATGACGAAGCCGATGGGTCGTTCGCAATAGCCGTAGATCTTCGGGACCCGGATGCCGTTTCGCTCGAGGACACGAAAGCATTCGTACTCGTTTCGGATGGTGTTCTCTTCCCCTTGCTCGATGCGTCCGCCCCGGAAGCAGACGGGGAGGACCTCGCCGTTTGCCGTTTCGACGTCCAGCCAGAAGACGGGACGCCAGCGGGCTTGTCGCTCGGCACGGAGGATTCGGCCCCCCACCGATGCCTCGACGACTTCGAAGGCGGGCCTCCACTCCGGGCCAAAAGAGTCGAGATCGAAGGTCATAGGGGTCCCTCCGCGCCCCATCGCGCAGGTCCTCAGGCTAGCGCGCGGCAGCGGATCGCGTCGCCGCGAAGGCCTCGGGGTGATTTGCAGAGGGGGTCAATCGTGGACCTGAATCTCCGAGAGTCGACCGTCGCCTCGTTCGGCCCCCTAGCCGTCGAGCCCATCTGCGTAGAAGGGGAGGGACTCGTGGCGCCGGGTGTGCGCCCCTCCGGCAAAGCGAGCCTGCTCTGTGTCGACCCCAAAGCCCGGACATCGAGCGAGTAGTTCCTCGAGCGCGACCGTCGTTTGTAGGCGAGCGGCCGCGGCGCCGATGCAGAAGTGGGGGCCATAGCTGAAGGAGAGGTGGCGCCGAATTCGGCGCCCGACGTCGAGCTTGTCTGCGTCGTCGCCGAACTCTCGAGCGTCGCGGTTGGCAGAGCCGTAGAGGAGCAGCGCTTTGCGGCCGGCTGGAATTTCGACGTCATGGATTTCGACGTCTCGGGTCAAGGTTCGGGCAAGGCCCTGGACGGGTGAGGTCAGGCGCAACATTTCTTCGATCGCGTTGGGAAGCAGGCTCGAGTCCTCGATCAGGCGCCGGCGTTGTTCGGGGAAGAGCGTGAGGAGTTCCGCAGCACCACCGAGCAGTCCTGTGACCGTATCGTTGCCGCCTGTGACCATGGTGAAACCCATGCCAAGTATCTTGGCCATTGAGACTTCGTTGCCGTCCGAAAGCTGCCCATGCACGAGAGCGGACAACATGTCATCGCTCGGGGTGTCGCGACGGTCTTGGATCAGCTTGCTGAAGTAGACGACGATCTCTGCGATTGCCTCCTTGGCATCGAGAGCGTCGCCTGCCGCGTTTGCGGCGACGATGCTCTGGGTCCAGCGATCGAAGAGTCCGCGGTCCTCGATGGGAACGCCCAGGAAATGGGCGACGACGAGGCTCGGCAGGGGTTTGAAAAGCATCTCGATCACGTCGGCTTCGCCCATTTCGCGCATTCGCTCGACCCGTTCGATCACGAAGGCGCGGATCATGGGCTCGAGGGCCTGGACCTGTCGCGGGGTGAACTGCTTGATCGAGAGCTTGCGCAGCGAAGTGTGCTCGGGCGGGTCCATCATGACGATCGGGGAGTCGAGACCGAGAGCCTCCATGTCGCCGTAGTCGAAGGTGAGGCCCGAGGCGGAAGAGAAGGTCTTGGCGTCCACCGCTGCGGCGAAGACGTCGGAGAAGCGCGAGAGGACGTAATAGTCCTCGCCCTTTCCATTGTCGGGGACACGATGAACGGGGTCATGGTCCCGCAGCGCCGCATACATCGGAAAGGGGTCACGCCAGCGCTCCCCGCCGCCGGGCTGGAAGCATGCTTCTTTCGGTTCTCGCATCAGGCTTCGCTCGCTCTCGCCGAAGGGCAGGGCGCTCTCCCCGCCTGGGATGCGCTCGGCCGGTTGATTTCCCCTCACTATAGGGGGTTTCGATCGAGGCGCGCCCCCACGCCCCTGATCGGGAGGGGGCAGGCATGGAATGGATCTCTTCGAGTGTTAGGTCAAATCTTCGATAAGTCGAGAATGGCTCCGGATGAGCTGGGGTGGCGATGGATTTGGGGATGGCGAGGGGGGGTGTCCTTCCCGTCTATCCCCCAATGGGCAGATCCTCCTCGCAGCCGGTCTCGATGTGTCGGGCGCTGCCAGTGTGAATTGCTATGTCCCCTTCGGATTTTGGCGGGATGACTCCCCTGGTTGTGTTCTGGATGAACCAAGGGGCCCGTGACGACCTATGATTGGACGGATGTGTAGGGGCGACCGTCGAGGCTGCCTTTTTTTGTGGAGTGAGCCGTGAGGGGCCGAAGGGACGAGTCCGTGTGTTAGGTCGGGGCGGGTGCTGTCGGGAAATGTAAGCTGAGAGATCAAACGGCGACGACGGGGAGGGGCGAGGGATGGCAAGTCGAGAAGCTTGGGACGCGGAAGTCGATGTGGTGGTACTGGGTTTCGGGTCCGCGGGCAGCGCGGCGGCGATCTCCGCGCGCGACGCAGGGGCGAGCGTTCTGTTACTCGAAAAGATGCCCGAGGGTCGCGAGGGCGGGAATACTCGGATCTCGGGGGGGATCTGGTTTCACAACCCAGACGTCGAGGGACAGAAGACCTATCTGAGAGCCCTGAGCGAGGAGTATCCGATTCCCGAAGCGATCATCTCGGCGTGGTCCGAGGAAACGGCACGGAACACGGATTGGATCGAAGAGATTGGCGGCCGGACCGGCGTGCATGGCGATTACGCTCCGGAATATCCCGAACTGACGGGGAGTGAGGCCTATGGGGGGTACCGCGGAATCGACGGTGAGATGGGCGGCGGGCGGCTCTACTCGGTTTTGGCCTCGGCCGTTCGGGAGCGGGGTGTAGACGTGCGGCTCGAGACTCCGGCCCGGGAGTTGATTCAAGATCGAGAGACGGGAGAGATCCTGGGAGTGGTGGCGGAGTCTCAGGGAGTGACGTTGCGCTTTCGTGCGCGGCGCGGCGTCGTGATCGCGACGGGTGGCTTCGAGGCGAACCCCGAAATGGTGCGGGATTATCTGAGGCTACCCGCGGCACCGGTCTGGGGTTCGCCGGCCGGGACGGGTGATGGCATCAAGATGGCCCAGAAGGTCGGGGCCGACCTATGGCACATGGACAACATGATGACGACGGTGGGGCTGCGAGCGCCCGGCTTCGAAAGCGGTTTCTATGTCGCCTTCATGTTCGCTTTCGGCTTCCTCTACACGGGCGCGGACGGCACGCGGTGTGTGAACGAGCTGCCGCAGGTCGGGCACGGCCAGGCGATCTTGCACGGCAACTACAAGATCTTCCCGGACCAGAAGATGCATGTGATCTTCGACGAGGCGACGCGCCGGGCCGGCCCCCTGTCGCCGCCGGCAGAGCTCCTGGACGTGGGCTGGAACGTTCGTATCGAGGGTTACCAGTGGAGCCGGGACAACCAGGTCGAGATCGAGAAGGGCTGGATCCAGCGAGCGGACACGATCGCCGAGCTGGCCGGGAAGATCGGTCTGGCGCCCGAAACGCTCGAGAAGACCGTCAGTCGCTACAACCGCGCCTGCGAGGCGAAGCTCGACGAGTCGTTCGGCCGCGATGCGTCGACGCTCACCCCCATCCTCGAGCCCCCTTTTTACGCTTTCGAGTCAGCCCCTCTGCTTGGTTGGAGCAACGGCGGTCCTCGACGGGACGAGCGAGCCCGGGTGCTCGACCCCTTTGGCGCCGTGATCCCCAGGCTCTATGCGGCCGGCTGTGTCAGCTCGACCTACAGCTGGAACAAGGATGGTGGGATGCACATCGCGGACTCCCTCGCCTTCGGTCGCGTGGCGGGTCGGGAGGCTGCGTCCGAGCCCCGGAGCTCGGGGGCAGGCTGAGCCCCTCGCCCGGCTGCGGGGGCGATTTTGGCGCGGGCCTGCCCTGAGCTCGGCTGGGTGGATGTGGTTTGAATCGCCTCGGGTGGATGCTCCTGATGGCGCTCCAGGATGTTTTCCGAGGGGAACCGATCCCGCTCGGTGATGGCGCTCACGAATCTTCGGGGGCAAAACCCCTTCGGACGCAGGCTTCGGGCTCAATTTCTGCGTCTTCATGCCGATTCAAGAGGTGGGGATGGACTTGCCCTCGCTCTGCCGCCCCTCGAATCGGAGTGCCGCATGATTCTGGACGCCCTCGCTGGACTGTTTTCCCACGATCTCGCGATCGATCTCGGGACCGCCAACACCCTGGTCTACAGCAAGGACAAAGGGGTGGTCTGCTCGGAGCCGAGCGTGGTCGCGGTGACGAACGAGTCGGGAGGCAAGGCCGCCCGGGTTCGCGCCGTGGGACACGAGGCGAAGGAGATGCTGGGCCGGACGCCCGGCAATATCGACGCGGTTCGCCCGATCAAGGACGGCGTGATTGCCGACTTCGAGATCACGGAGGCCATGCTCCGCTACTTCATTCATCGTGCGCATAACCGGCGCACGCTGGCTCGCCCCCGAATCGTGATCTGCGTGCCGCCCTGTATTACGAGTGTGGAGAAGCGCGCGGTCCGCGAATCAGCGATTTCAGCGGGCGCGCGCGAGGTCTTCCTGATCGAAGAGCCGATGGCCGCCGCGATTGGGGCCGGGCTCGACGTGACCGCACCGACCGGAAATATGGTCGTCGACATCGGCGGGGGGACCACCGATGTCGCAGTGATTTCGCTCTCTGGCATCGTCACCTCCCGCTCCGTTCGGACCGGTGGTGACAAGATGGACGAGGCGATCATCAACTACGTGAAGCGTAAGTACAACATGCTCATTGGCGAGCGGACGGCCGAGGAAATCAAGATGACGGTCGGGACCGCGTCGAGCGAGAGCGCGCTCCAGGAGATGGAGATCAAGGGACGAGACCTCGTCGCGGGGATCCCCAAGGTGATCACGACGTCTTCGGAGGAGATGCGGGAGGCGCTGATCGAGCCGATTCACGCAATCGTCGAGACGGTGCACCTAACGCTGGAGAAAACTCCGCCGGAGCTCGCCGCCGATATCGTCGATCGGGGCATCATGCTCGTCGGGGGAGGCTCCCTGCTCACGGATCTCGACCACCTGCTCCGCCAGGAGACGCGGCTGCCGATCATGCGCAGCGAGGACCCCTTCACCGCGGTGGTGCACGGCGCGGGTAAGGCGCTCGATCGGATCTCTCTGTTGCGCGAGGTCGCGCTCACCTGAGCGGACGTGATCGCGAGATCAGTCGGGAGCAAGGGCGGTCAGGGCGAGGTTGATTGCCATCGCCTCGTCGCCGCGCACTTCGATCGCGTCGGAGAGGAAGGCTTCCTGCGGATCCATCGTGCCGCCGCGGAGCGCTCGATGGGTCGCTTCGTCCAGTCGGATCGTGGCGCGCGGTTGGGGCTCCGGAGGGCCGTCACCGAAGTGGGCTTGGAGTCGGAAACCATCGGTGCCGGTGCGTTCGAGGACGAGGCTGCCGGCCAATTCGCGGAGGCTGCGAACCCGCTGGGAAGTCAATTTCAGCTCGTCGCCGAGCCCCGCGAGGCCGCCGAGGAAGCCGAGCACCGAGTCGCCGCACTCTCGCCGTAGGCTCTCGAAATCGCTCCTTTCGTGGCTGAGGGTCAAGAAGGGGGCCCAGGAGGGGGTGTCGACCGACCGCATCTGCCCGCGGTCGATGTCGAGGGCGACACGAGTCGCGTGCCCCTCCACATGGACGTCCACGAGGATCGATGCACGGACTGCCTCCATTTCTTCCAGGACGACGGCCGCACGGTCATCCTGGATGGCCGCGTCGCGTTGGCGTGCGAGGGTGTGGTTGAACTGCGCGGGCACTCGCTCTCGATAGAAGGTCCCGATCTCCTCGGGGAGGCTCATCGCCGCCGGCGCTTTCGTTGGAATGCATCGACGTTGGCCTCGTGCTCGCGATAGGTCTTCGCGAAGACATGGGTGCCATCGTTGCGAGACACGAAGAAGAGGTAGGGCGAGTTGGCGGGTGTGACCACGGCGCGCAGCGCCTCCCGACCGGGACTCGCGATCGGTCCCGGTGGCAATCCGGAGATCTTGTACGTGTTGTAGGGGTTGCGCCCGTTTTCCAGGTCGACGCGCCGGAGATTCCCGTCGAATTCGGGGATGCCGTAGATCACGGTTGGATCGGTCTCGAGGCGCATTCGGCGCTTCAATCGATTCAGAAAGACTGCGGCGATCAGTGGCCGCTCATGGGCCGCTCCCGTCTCCTTCTCGACGATCGAGGCGAGGGTCGTATGCTCGCGCATGGAGAGGGTGGGCTTGGGGCTCACGTTGCGCACTTCCGTGTAGACTCGCAGGAACTGGTCGACCATCGCGCGAGCGATGCGCGCTTCCGGGACGCCGCGGGCAAATCGATAGGTATCCGGGAAGAGATAGCCTTCGAGGGTGGGCCCCTCGACCCCGAATCGCCCGGGCGACTCCGGGTCGAAGACGACTGCGAGGAAGGCTTCTCGGTCCGCGAGCCCCGCATCCGCCAGGCGGGTGGCGATGTCCGTCGCGCGGAGGCCTTCGGGGATCACGACGGCGTGGGTCTCGACGCGACCGCGAACCAGGACGTCGACGATCTCCGGAGTCGATTGGTGGCTCGAGAGCGCGTACTCGCCGGTCTTGAGGCGTGAGGCGAGGTCCTCGGCCTCGACGAACCAGCGCGCGACGCGTGCGCTTCGGATCAAGCCCTGGCGCTCGAGGCTCGCGGTGACGCGCCAGAAGGAGTCTCCGGCCTCGACTTCGAAGTCGATCGTCTGCGCTTCGTTGGGAGAGGCCGAGACCGGCGAGAGGGTGCGCTCGAGCCAGACCCAGGTCGCGCCGACGGCGACGGCGGCGAGGAGGCTCAGCAGAGCGAGCGCGATCCCGAAGCGCTTCAGCATCCTTTTTGGCGCTCCGAGTCCGCGGTCTCGGGGGCCTTGGTCGGCGCAGCGTCAGGGGGACGATCATCGTGCGAGCGCTGGTCGAGATAGGTCCGGAGGATGATCGATGCGGCCATCTCGTCCACTTTGCCCTCGCTTCGGCGACTCCGTTTGCCACGCCGAGGTGCCTGCTCGAGGAGCCGTTCGGCCTCCATGGAGGTCCAGCGCTCATCGAGCGTGTCGACCGGGATGCTCGCGGTACGGGCGAGTTCTGCGGCGAAGCGCGTGGCCTCCTCGGCTTCGGGGCCGCGTCGGCCATCGAGATGCAGTGGGAGTCCGACGACCGCGCGCTCGATACCCCGCTCGACGATGAGCGCGCGGAGTGCGGAGAGGTTCCGCTTGCGGCCTCGGCTTTCGAGGACGCCGGACGGAAAGGCGATCACGCCCTGCTCGTCGGAGACGGCGAGCCCGATTCGCTTGCTCCCGAGGTCGATGCCGAGGATGCGCACGGCAGCCAGTGTAGCGGGCGCTCGAGCAAGGGTGGATACGGGCGCGGGAGAGCCGTGTCGCGCGTATCATCGGGCCATGAAGATCTACACCACGGCACCCCTCGAAGACCCTCGCGAGGCTCGGACCTGCTACCGGCTGCTGGAAGAGGTCGGCTACGACGGCGCGTTCAGCTTCGAGGCCAAGCACGACCCCTTCCTTCCATTGGTACTGGCCTCGGAGAACACACAACGGCTGCGATTGGGCACCGCGATCGCGATCGCCTTCGCTCGCACGCCGATGACGCTGGCCAGCGCGGCCTACGGGGTCCAGGCGATCAGCGGCGGTCGTTTCGTGCTCGGCCTCGGCTCGCAGGTGCGTCCCCATATCCAGAATCGCTTCAGCATGCCCTGGTCCAAGCCGGCCCGGCGGATGCGCGAGATCGTGCTGGCCATCAAGGCGATCTTCGCGCGTTGGGAGGGGCAGGCGGAGCTCGACTTCGAGGGTGAGTTCTACCGACACACGCTGATGATTCCCGCTTTCGACCCCGGTCCGAATCCCTTCGGTCCGCCGCCGATCTACAGCGCCGGAGTGGGGCCTTTGATGACCGAGGTCGCGGGGGAGGTCGCGGACGGCTTCTTCGGCCATCCCTTCAACTCGAGGCAGTCTTTGCTCGAGAACGTCCTGCCCGCGATCGAGCGGGGGCTGGCAAAGTCGGGGCGCGCGCGGAGCGAGATCGAGCTGATCTTTGCGACGCTCACGGTCACGGCGGATACCGAGGAAGAATTCGAGCGGGTCAAGCTCGCCGCCCGCAAGCAGCTTGCCTTCTACGGCTCGACGCCGGCGTATCGCCCGACTTTGGATCAGCACGGGTGGGGCGACCTGCACCTCGAACTCAACCGGATGTCCAAGCAGAATCGCTGGGACGAGATGACTGATCTGATCGACGACGAGGTGCTCGAGACGATCGCCGTGGTTGGCGAGCGGGGGGAGATCGCGGGCAAGCTGAGAGAGCGACTCGCGGGCATCGCGGATGGGGTGAGCCTCACCCATAATCGGGCACCGGACCCGGAGCATTGGGCGGATATCGTGGCCGAGCTGCGCGCCGAGCGCTGAGCCTGCAGCGTCACGCGCAAGGGAAGTGGAAAGGCAGGGGCCGCGTTGGGTCGGCTGGGATCTCCTCTTTTCGTCGAATTTTCGCCTTTTTGATTGACGCCTCTGGAAGCCCAAAGCTACTTTCGGGCTGGTTCGACGCCCCCCCGCGTAGAAGATGCCGCGCGACCCCAGCCGCGGTCCCGAAAAGACGAAGGTCGGAAGGTGGGATTTCCCATCAAAAGCCCGGTCCAAACGATATCCAAAGCCGATGATGGCCTGGCGGCTGCGAATCCGCAGGCGGCAGGTCTGGGAGCCTCTCGCGTTGACGGCTCCATCCCGTGTCTGGGCGGAGTCGACCGCATCGCGCTCTGGATCGCGGTGGGAGGTGGCTCGGGATACTTCCCTGGTGCGCCCGGCACGGCGGGCTCCCTTTGCGCGGCGGCCATCTTCCTGGCGATGGGTTGGGGTTTCCTGCGAGGAGGCACTTCCTTCTCTTCATGGCCGGCTGGGGTTTGGGTTGGGGGCTTCTGTGCGTTGGTGACGCTGCTTTTTGCCCTCGGTGTCTGGTCCTCAGGGCGTGCTGAGCGACTCCTGGGACGCAAGGACGATGGCCGGATTGTGATCGACGAGATTGTCGGGCAGCTGGTCACGCTCTCCCCGATTGCTCTCTTTTGGCCCTTCTGGTCGCCGGGCCGTCTGTCCGGGGACGACTTTCTGACGTTTTTTTCGATGGTCGTGACCGGATTCGTCCTCTTCAGGGTGTTTGATATCTGGAAGCCGGGCGCGGTCCGCTGGGCGGAGCGTCGATTCAAAGGAGGCTGGGGCGTAATGGCGGATGATGTCGTGGCGGGCGGATATGGCGCCGGGGGGCTCGCCGTGATCTTCCTCTGTCTCTTTCTCTCTGGCGAGACGGGGCTCGGGCCGCTGGGCGCCGTCCGGAGTGGAGTCGCCGAAGTGATTTGGCTCGGGAGTGGCGCGGCGTGAAGGCGGAGATCATCACGATTGGCGATGAGTTGATGCGGGGCGAGATCGTCGATTCGAACAAAGCGAGGATCGCGGAGCGTCTCCTGCTCCATGACCTCGATACGCGTCACCAGGTTTCGGTCCTCGATGATCCTGCAGATATGCGCGACGCCTTTCTTCGGGCTGCTGAGCGCAGTGATTTCGTGCTGGTGTCCGGTGGGTTGGGGCCGACGCGAGACGACCTGACGACCGAGGTGTTCGCGGAGACCTTCGGTCACAAGCTGGAGATCCACGAACCGTCGCTCGCGGCGATCGAAGCCTTTTTTGCCCGGGTGGGTCGGGAGATGGCTGAGACCAACCGTAAGCAGGCACTCTTTCCGGAGGGAGCCGACATCCTCGAAAATCCGATCGGGACGGCTCCGGGATTCTCGACCCGAGAGGGACAGGCAGTCTTCTTCGCGATGCCGGGGGTTCCTCGTGAGCTCGACCGGATGATGGATGAGCAGGTCCTTCCGCGCATCGCCTCGCATCTGGCAAAAGTCGAAGGGGGAGCCGAGCGGAGGATCGTGCGCGCGGCTCTGCTTGCGACCTTTGGACTCGGAGAGTCGACACTCGAGGCGGAGCTGCTCGACCTCGCTCGCGATGGTGGCGTAGAGCTCGGCTATCGGACCAGTTTTCCCGACAACTTCCTGCGGCCCGTGGCTCGGGCTGCGACGGCTGAGGAGGCGGACGCGCGGATCTCTGAGGCGGTTGAGGCGATTCGAGAGCGGCTGGGCCCGGTGGTTTATGGGGAAGGGACGGACACGATGGAGAGTGTGGTGGGCCAGCTGCTCACTGCGCGGAGCCTCACCGTAGCGACCGCAGAGTCCTGTACCGGAGGTTTGATCGCGGAGCGCTTCACCGACGTCCCGGGTTCCTCCGCCTACTTCCAGGGCGGGGTCGTGGCTTACTCGAATACGGTCAAGAACCAGCTGCTTGGTGTGTCTACCGACGTTCTCGAGCGCGAAGGTGCCGTTTCAGAAGCCGTCGTGCGGGCGATGGCGGAGGGGGCTCGTGCACGGTTCGGGAGCGATTTCGGGTTGGCGACTTCGGGGATCTCGGGGCCAGGGGGTGGGACGCCCGACAAGCCCGTGGGCCTCGTCTGGATCGCGCTGGCTTCGGCGAGCGGTACACACGCTGACTCTTTCGTCTTCGAGGTCGACCGCAGCCGACACCGCCGCTTGACGGCGCAAGTGGGCTTGGACTGGATTCGTCGCAGCCTGCTCGGTGCGGAGCTGGTTGGCCCTTCTCTGCTGAGGCGAGGCGGCGGCGGTTCGGCCCCCGGGCCGGGTGCCTCGCCACGAGGGCGGGCATGAACGGATGTGCAAATGCAGGTGTGAGTGCGGAACGGATACGGATACGGAAATCAGGTCGGGTTCGACAAGTGGAGCGGGCGCGGCGTGGACGAGAAGATCTACAGATGAGTAACGGAGGGTAGAGACGATGGCACGAGGCAAGCAAGCAACACCCAAGGCGAAGGTCGAGCGAGGAGGCGTCGCGGAGGACGCCAAGGCGAAAGCAATCGAGCTCGCGGTATCGAGTATCGAGAAGCAGTTCGGCAAGGGCGCGATCACGAAAATGACCGACGACGCGGTCGATCACGCGATTCCCTATTTCTCCAGTGGGGGTCCGAGCCTGGATATCGCGCTCGGGATCGGCGGGTATCCGCGGGGGCGGGTCGTCGAGATCTATGGGCCCGAGTCGAGTGGGAAGACGACGCTCACGCTCCACGCGATCGCCGAGATCCAGAAGGTGGGTGGAGTCGCCGCCTTTATCGATGCCGAGCATGCCCTCGACGTGAACTACGCCCGAAGATTGGGGGTGAACGTCGACGAGCTGTTGGTCTCTCAGCCCGATACAGGGGAGGAGGCTCTCGAGATCGCGGATGTCCTGCTGCGCTCTGGAGCGATTGATCTCGTCGTCGTGGATTCGGTGGCGGCGCTCGTTCCGCGCGCTGAGATCGAAGGCGAGATGGGAGACACCCATGTTGGACTTCAGGCACGGCTGATGAGTCAGGCGCTACGTAAGTTGACGGGGACGGTCTCGAAATCCGGGGCCACGGTGATCTTCATCAATCAGATCCGTATGAAGATCGGCGTCATGTTCGGCAGCCCCGAGACGACGACCGGTGGTAATGCGCTCAAGTTCTACTCCTCGGTGCGGGTCGATGTGCGCCGGATCGCGGCAATCAAGGAGGGGGATGAGGTCACGGGCAACCGTACGCGAGTGAAGATCGTGAAGAATAAGGTTGCGCCCCCCTTCCGACAGGCGGAGTTCGACATCATCTATAACGAGGGCATCTCGCGGGAAGGGGATCTCATCGACCTCGGGGTCGATGAAGGCATCGTGGAGAAGAGCGGGTCCTGGTACTCCTACGATGGCGAGCGGATCGGTCAGGGGCGCGAGAAGGCGCGGACCTTCCTGAAGGAAAATCCGGAGGTCTCGGCCCATCTCGCCGAGGAGGTCTATCTCGCCAAGGGCCTCAAGATGGCAGTGCGTGCCGATGCCGAGGGCGGCCCGCCGATGGAGGTGGAAGGGGCTGAGAGCGCCGAAGAGGCGAACGACTGAGGCTCTGTCTTCGTGTCGCGAGTGGCTGATCGGGGGTGAATTCACCACTGCTCCCATGAGGCGACTCGGGGGAAACCGGAATTGGCATCAGCCTTTTCCCTGGGTTGCACGGGGATCGTCTAAGCCTGATCTCGTCTGATAGGGCGATATAGGGCCTCTCGGGGGCGGAGAGAGCTGGAGGCCGAGGGCCGCGGGGAACCGCGGCCCTCGCTGTTTCTGGGGGAGGCTCGCTGGTGCAGCTTGCGCGGCCCTCGTGCGGCTTGGTCCAGAGGTGATTGCTGTACCTCAAGCGAGGCCTCTCATTGGTCGAAACAAGGGGGGCGACCAGGCCGGCTCCGTACGCCGGTGGGACCCGAAGACACACGAGAGCGTAGGCTTTCCCGAGGCCAAGATGGAACTGAACGAGATCTTGAAGGTGGCCATCAAAGGTGGCGCCTCTGATATTCACTTGAAGTCGGGCCTGCCGCCGATGTTCCGGGTGGATGGTGCGCTCGTTCCCCTGAAGCATGGCGAGCGCATTCTTCCCGACGAGCTCCAGCAGATTGCTTTCTCTGTCATGAACTCGGTTCAGAAGGCGCGCTTCGATGAGGATCGGGAGGCGGATCTGGCCTACGGGATCCCCGGGCTCGGTCGTTTCCGCGTGAATGTCTTCCAGCAGCGCGGGACGATCGGAATCGTCTTTCGGGTGATCCCCTTCGGCGTCAAGACGATCGAGGAACTCTACCTGCCGAAGGTGATCGAGAAGATCAGCCGAGAGCAGCGTGGCCTCGTTCTGGTCACTGGCACAACGGGTTCAGGTAAGTCGACGACGCTCGCAGCGATGATCGAGCACATCAATGCCGAGCGCACGAGCCACATCATGACGATCGAGGACCCGATCGAGTTTCTCGTTCGGGATCGTCGTTCGATCGTCAATCAGCGCGAGATCGGAGTCGACACACACTCCTTCTCCTCTGCTCTGCGGGCGGCGCTTCGCCAGGATCCCGACGTGATCCTGGTCGGCGAGATGCGCGACTTCGAGACCATCGAGACGGCCATCACCGCGGCCGAGACCGGCCACCTGGTGATGAGCACGCTCCATACGCTCGACGCGACGGAGACGATCAACCGGATCATCTCCGTCTTTCCACCCTACCAGCAGAAGCAGGTGAGGTTGCAGCTCTCCACGATCCTGAAGGCCGTGATCAGCCAGCGCCTGGTGCCGCGAGCAGATGGAAAGGGCCGGGTTCCAGCATTGGAGGTTCTGGTTTCGACGGCGCTCACGCGTGAGCTGATCGCGGACAAGGATCGTACGAAGGAGATGCCCGAAGTGATCGCCAAGGGGCATACGACCTATGGCATGCAGACCTTCGATCAGTCGCTGATGAGCCATGTGAAGGCGGGCCTCGTCTCCTATGACGAGGCGCTCAAGCATGTGTCCAATCCCGACGATTTCGCGCTCCGCTTCCGCGGCATCGCATCCACCTCCGACGCCGAGTGGAGCGATTTTGCGGGCGACGAGGAAGAGGACGAGGAAGCGAAGGCCGAGGCCGAGGCCGAGAGCGCTTTGGAGGAAGGCGCGGACGATTTCAGCATCGACCGCTTCTAAGCGCCCGCAACGCGATCGCGCGCGGGTCGCTGCTCTGCGCGGCGAGTGGCGCTAGCGTCCTCCCCAGCGAAGGGGGGGGCGGATGCCGACTTCGGAAAGCCGGATGGGGCGTGAGTTGAAGCGAGGGAGCCGGTCCGACCTGTGGAGCCTCGGCGGACCCGTCTCGTTTGTCTTGCTCGCCGGATTTGCGCTCGCATATTGGTTTGCGGATCCGGCGCCGCCGGGTCGGATCGTGATGGCGACCGGGCCGGAGGGAGGAGCGTACGCCGCTCTTGGAGAGCGCTACCAGGCCCACCTCGCGGCGTTCGACATCGAGGTTGCGCTCGTTCCAAGCGCGGGCAGCGAGGAGAGTCTGGCTTTTCTGCGTGCGGGTGAAGTCGACGTCGCTTTTGTTCAGGGGGGCCTCGCCAGGGCGAAGGATCGGGCCGCCCTCGAAAGCCTGGGGAGCCTCTACTACGAGCCTCTTTGGGTATTCCTGGGCCCTGGCCTCGAGATCACCCAGCTCGCGGAGCTGACGGGCCGACGGATCGCCGTGGGAGCCGTGGGTAGCGGGACGCGGGCCGTCGCGCTGGAGTTGCTCGCACGCAACGGGGTCGAGGCTGAGTTGCTCGATCTATCGGTGAGCGACGTCCCGGAGGCACTCTGGGCCGACGAGGTCGATGCAGCCTTCCTGATCGCTTCGCCAGCCTCCCCTGTCGTCAGATCGCTGCTGCTCGCCGAGCAGGGCGTTCCTTTCTCCTTCTCGAGGGCCGCGGCGTATAGCCGCACCCACCGGTTCTTGTCCCCGCTGCTTCTGCCGGAGGGCATGATCGACTACGCGCGCAATATTCCCGATCAAGACATCCGCCTCGTGGCGCCGACCGCCCACCTGGTGGTCGAAAAGGGGCTGCACCCCGCGCTTGTGGATCTGCTGGTCCAGGCGGCAGAACGTATCCATGGGGGTGGGGGGGTCTTCGAGGCCCCCGGCGAATTCCCGTCCCCGGAGTTCCTGGACCTGCCCCTCAACGCCGAAGCGCGTCGTTTCTACGAACACGGGCCTCCCTTCCTACAGCGCTACCTGCCCTTCTGGCTGGCCACGCTGGTCGACCGGCTGAAGGTGATGCTGATCCCGCTCGTCGCGCTGCTAATTCCGGTCTTCCGGCTCTTTCCGCCGCTCTATCGATGGCGGGTGCGGTCGCGGATCTATCGCTGGTACACGGAGCTGAGGGAGATCGACCCGCGCAACCGATCGGATTTCCCGGTGCTCGAGGCGATCGAGGAGGCGCGGCGGATCGAGGACGAGGTCGCGGAGGTCGAGGCCCCGGCCTCGTACGCGCAGGAGCTCTATCACCTCCGGCTCCACCTGGAGTTCGTCCAGCGGCTTCTGAACGAACGCCGGCGCCGGGCGGAAAGTCTCACGAAGGCCGCGGGCGAAACCGCCGGCTAGTCCGACACTCGGGCCGCGAATCCGAGCCCTGGCCCGCTATCTTCCCGCGCGAAATCAGCCCCTTGCTTCCTTTTTGAGGTGTCCCATGTCCCTCCCGTCCCGGGAGATTCGCGAGAGCTTCCTGCGCTACTTCGAGGAGCGTGGTCACCGCCGGGTGGCGAGCGCCCCGCTCGTGCCCGACTCCGACCCGACCCTCATGTTCGTGAATGCCGGTATGGTGCCCTTCAAGCGGACCTTTCTCGGAGAGGAAGTGCGTGACTACACACGCGCCACGACTTCCCAGAAATGCATGCGCGTCTCAGGCAAGCACAACGACCTCGAGAACGTGGGCCGCACGCCTCGCCATCACACCTTCTTCGAGATGCTCGGCAATTTCTCCTTCGGCGACTATTTCAAGCAGGAGGCGATCGAGTTCGCTTGGGCGCTCCTGACCGAGGGCGTGGGCTTCAGCCCCGATGACCTGTGTGTCTCCGTGTTTCAGGAAGATGACGAGGCGTATGAGATTTGGCGTGACCGGATCGGGCTCTCGGAGTCGAAGCTCTATCGCCTCGACGAGAAGGAAAATTTCTGGTCGATGGGAGACACGGGGCCCTGCGGTCCCTGCTCTGAGATCCACTACGACTGGGGAGCGATGGCGGAGCACCCGGACGACGATCCGTCGAGCGAGACCGGCCGCTTTATGGAGATCTGGAACCTGGTCTTCATGCAATTCAATCGCGATGCCTCGGGCGAGATGACGCCCCTGCCCAAGCCCTCGATCGATACGGGGGGAGGGCTCGAACGTTGGGCGGCTGTGTTGCAAGGCAAGCGCTCCACCTGGGAGTCGGACTCGTTCACGCCCTTGATCCAGAGAGCCGGCGAGCTCACGAATGTCAATCCGGGCGAGGACGATGAGCGCGACGTGTCGCTCCGCGTGATTGCGGACCACGCGCGGGCCGTCGCCTTCCTGATCGGAGACGGGGTGCTACCGAGCAACGCCGGGAGGGGCTACGTCTTGCGCCGCATCCTGCGCCGTGGGTCTCGGCACGGCAAGCTTCTCGGGCAGGATACGCCCTTCATCCATGCGGTCGCGGACAAAGTCATCGATGAGATGAGCGAGGCCTACCCGGAGCTCTCCGATCGCCGGGCATACATCACGGACCGGATCCGGCGCGAGGAAGAGCGTTTTCTCGAGACGCTGTCGAAGGGGATGGACCTGCTCGACGGAGAGATCCAGGAGCTCGAGGCGAAGGGCCAGAAGACGCTTCCGGGGGAGACCGTATTCCGGCTCTATGACACCTTTGGCTTCCCGGTCGACCTGACCGCAGACATCCTCGTCGGGCATGGCATGGCGCTCGACCAGGGGGGCTTCGACGGCGCGATGGCCGAGCAGAGGGCCCGCGCGCGGGCCTCCTGGAAGGGCAGCGGCGATACGGCGGTGCAGGAGGTCTACGGCCGCATCGCCGCCGATGTGGAGACGACTTTTCGGGGCTACGAGAGTCTCGAGTTCGAGGCTGCAATCACGGTGATGTTGTCTAAGGGCGAGTCCGTCGTGACGGCTTCCGAGGGCGATGAGGTCGAGCTCGTTTTTGAAGAGACGCCCTTCTATGCCGAGAGTGGTGGTCAGGTGGGCGACCGCGGCTCGATCACGACCGCCTCGGGCCGGGTCGATGTCCGGGACGTCCAGAAGCCGGTTGCAGGGCTCTTCACCCATCATGGGGTGGTCGTCGAGGGAGAGATTCGGGCAGATCAGGAGGCGCGGCTCGAGGTCGACGCGGATCTGCGCCAAGCGACCGTTCGCAACCATACGGGGACCCATCTACTCCACGCGGCTCTGCGGGAGACCCTCGGCGAGCAAGCGATGCAGAAGGGCTCGCTCGTCGGCCCGGAGCGGCTGCGCTTCGACTTCACCCACGACACGCCGTTGACGGAAGGCGAACTCGATACGATCGAGGACCGCGTCAACGAGATGATCGAGTCCAACCAGTCGGGGGGGACGCGAGAGATGGATTATCCCTCGGCGATCGAGGCCGGTGCCGTTGCGATCTTCGACGAGAAGTATGGCGATCAGGTTCGCGTGGTTTCTTTTGGCGATTGCAGTACCGAGCTCTGCGGCGGAACCCATGCGCGGGCGACCGGGGAGATCGGGCTGCTCAAGATCGTTTCGGAATCCGGGATCGCTGCGGGAATTCGCCGGATCGAAGCGCTGACGGGAATCGGCGCGCTGCGCCATATTCGGGAGCAGGAAAGGCTCGCGGGACAGGCTGCGGAGCGGCTGAAAGTACCGCTCAGCGAGCTCCCGGGGCGCGTGGGGAAGCTCCTCGAAGAGCGCAAGGAGGCCCAGAAGCAGATCGACGAGCTTCGGTCGCGTCAATCGAGCGGCGGTGGAAGTGATCTTTTCGATCGCGCGCGCCCGCTCTCCGGGATCGCCGGGGCCCAGGCGATTGCGGGCAAGGTCGAGGATGTCGATGCGAAGGCGATGCGCACCCTGGTCGACGACTTGCGCAACCGGCTCGGCACGGGCGTGGTATGCCTCGCGGCGGCGGACGCAGGCAAGGCCCTGCTCGCGATCGGCGTGACGAAGGATCTGACGGACCGGATCAAGGCGGGAGATCTGATCCGCGAAGTGGCTGCAGTCGTGGGCGGCGGTGGAGGCGGTCGGCCGGACTTCGCTCAGGCCGGTGGAAAGGATCCGAGCAAGCTCGACGAAGCGCTCGCTCGATTCGATGAGCTGGTGGGAGACTGATGGCGCCGCAGCCCGTCGGCGGCGACGCTCTCTATCGACCCACGCGCCGCTCGACGAGGGTGGTTCGGGTCGGCGCCGTGGAGATCGGCGGCGACTTTCCGATCCGCGTTCAGTCGATGACCAATACGGACACGATGGATACCCAGGCGACGGTGGCCCAGACGATCCGTCTGGCCGAGGCGGGGTGCGAGATCGTCCGGGTGACCGCGCCGTCGATCCGGGACGCGGAAAACCTGCGGCTGATCCGACAGGCGCTGAGAGAAGCCCGCGTCGACGTCCCGCTCGTGGCGGACATCCACTTCACGCCGAACGCGGCGATGATCGCCGCCGAGATCGTGGAAAAGGTCCGGATCAATCCGGGGAACTACGCCGACAAGAAGCGGTTCGAGGTTCGCGAGTACGACGACGCAGAGTACGCCGCGGAGATCGAGCGCGTCCAAGAGCGGTTCCGGCCGCTGGTCCGACGATGTCGCGACAACGGCGTGGCGATGCGGATCGGGACGAACCACGGCTCTCTATCCGATCGCATCATGAACCGCTTCGGCGATACGCCAGAGGGAATGGTGGAGAGCGCTCTCGAGTTCCTCGATGTCTGCGAGGACGAGCGTTATCACGAAGTGATCTTTTCGATGAAGGCCTCGAATACCCAGGTCGCGATCCAGGCCTACCGTCTCCTGGCCGCGCGACTCGAGCGGCGTGCGCCCGGGGAGCCGTCCTATCCCTTTCACGTGGGGGTGACGGAAGCGGGCGATGCCGAGGATGGCCGGATCAAGAGCGCGATCGGGATCGGCGCTCTGCTCGAGGACGGCATCGGAGACACCATCCGGGTCTCCCTGACCGAGGACCCGGTCCGCGAGGTCCCGGTGGCGCGCTCTCTGGTGCGCCGGGCCGCGCGGGTGGCCGCATTGCGCCGCGCCGGGACGGATACGCCGATTGCAGTTTCTTCGTCCCCCATCGTCGATTCCCTTCAGGCCGCTCGCCGGTCGACCAGCGCGGCCGATTGGGGGGGACTCGTGCTGGGCGGGGGCGAGCCGGTCCGGGTGGAGCTCGAGGTTTCCGATGCGCTCGAAGCCCCTGCGGCGTGCGCGGCGCGGCTCGCGATCGATCTGGCGGGTCTGCGCGACGTCGAGGTCGAGTCGCTGCTTCTCGGAGTGGGAGACGCCAGTCGCGTCGGCATCTTTCTCGAGGAGTTGGCTTCGCTCGGCCTCGAGGTCCCCGTGTCGCTCCGCGTCGACATGGGGAAGGAGGGGTCCTGGCCGGGGCAGCTTGGGGCGGGGAGGCGCTGGGTGGCCTGCGTCTCGCCCGGAGTGTCGGACGCCGAGGGGCAGGCGATCTCTGCCCTGGCGCGGGCGCACGGCGCGCCACTGGAGTGGGAGTTGGCAGGCGAGGCCCATGAACTTCCGGCGCGGGTGCGCCAGGCATGGGCCTGGTCCGAGGGCGAAGCCGCGGCCTTCAGCCTCGTGCCGGAGGCCTCCCTTCACGATTACCGCGTGCTGGTCGCCGCGCTCGCAGACGCGGGGGCCGAAGGGGTGCCCGTGGTCCTCCGGCAGCGTCTCGTGGCCGAGGACGGAGGCCAGGCGAGTCCGGCGTCGCTGGGGAGCGAGCTCCCCTCGGCGAGCGCGGTACCCCATGCCGGGGGCCGCGCGCCCATGCCGAGGGCTCTGTCCGAAGAGGGGCTGATCGACGCGTCCGTGCGGTTGGGTGGATTGCTCTGCGACGGGATCGGCGACATGGTCTCGTTACGGTCCGAGGTGGGTGCCGCAGCGGCGGTCGACCTCGGATACCGGGTGCTTCAGGGCGCTCGCCAGCGGACGACGCGGACCGAGTACATTTCCTGCCCCTCCTGCGGCCGGACACTCTTCGATCTGGAAGAGACGACGGCGCGGATCAAGTCGAGAACGGATCATCTCAACGGCGTCAAGATCGCCGTGATGGGATGCATCGTGAACGGGCCGGGCGAGATGGCCGACGCGGACTTTGGCTACGTCGGCTCCGGGGTGGGCCAGGTGACGCTCTATGTGGGCAAGGAGGTCGTCGCGCGCGCTGTGCCGGAGGCGGAGGCGACCGACCGGCTCGTCGAGCTGATTCGCGAGAACGATCGCTGGGTCGAAGCCGGCCAGGAGGGCTCAACCGAGGCAGGCGAGGAGGCGGTGGAAGCGGTGGAAGCGGCTACGTCCCGCCCGTCGTCCTAGAACCAGCTGCCGGGGGCCGCCACCGAGGGCAGCTCGATCGAGCCCTCTGCGTGCGCGGAACGCCAGTTCTCGACGATCTCCACGCTACGCGCACCCTCGGTCGTGGGGTGTTCCGGGCCAACTAGCCAGAGCGCGACGATCACGAGAATGGCGGCGATGATCGAGCCCTCTGCCAGACCGAGGGCCCCTCCTCCGATGCGGTCCGCCCAGCCGAGCCCGGCGAACTGCACGCCTCGGCGGATCAGTCGCGCGATCAGCCCACAGATGATCACGGTCGCCATGATCAGGAGGACGGCGGAGATCCAGACCGCCGCCTTGCCCGAGACCTCGCCGCCCGTGAGTTCGGTCAGGCGTGCGGTGACCGGGTCGAGGAAGAGCCGAGTCACGATGGTGCAGAGCCCGATGGCGGCGAGGGAGAGTCCTTCTCGCACGAGTCCGATCCAGACTCCGCGCACGACCGCGCCGAAGAGGACGGTCATCGTCAGCATGTCGATCAGTGGCAGGTCGTTCACGGCGTGGAGCTCGTCTTCAGGTGGGTCTTCTTCCAAGCCGTCTGCGGAGCAGCAGGCGCTTTTGGTGAGATCGGTTGGAAGGAGATCTCCGCACCTCGGTCTTCTGAGGGAATCGGCCTCGCCGACCCTTCCTCTTCGCGGCGGGGCGCGCCACTGACGAGGCGGAGGTACATCTGGGCGTCTTCGCGGCCGGGTTCTCGCTCGAGCACGGCTTCCCATTCGCGGACGGCGTCGGGCGTGCGGCCGATCGAGTAGTAGGTCAAGCCGAGTTGTACGTGGCTCTCGAGCATGCCGGGATGGAGTCGGAGGATCTGTTGGAACTCCTGCGCCGCCTGAGCGGGCAGGCCCGCCGCGCGCAGCGCGAGGCCGAGTCGATGTCGGATGTCGTGAAAGGTGGGACAGCGTTCGAGCGCACCCCGGTATTGCTCGATCGCATGGCGTTGCTCTCCGGCGTCGGCCAGCGCGTCAGCGAGTTCGGCCTGCTGGTTGGCAAGCTTGCCCTGGGTCGTGCGGTCGAGCCCGCCGCCGTTCGGGCGTGAGAGCTGGCTGGCTCGTTCGGCGTATCCCTGGGACTGGTCGAAGTCGCCTCGTCGCTCGAGGAGGCTGGCGAGGGCGAGCAGGGCCTCCACGTAGGAGGGGTTGATTCGGGTCGCCTCGCTCAGCTGGGCGATCGCCCCTTCGAGGTCGCCGCGCCGTTCGCCCAATATGCCGAGCATATAATGCACGTCTGCATAGCGAACGCCGCGCGAAACCAGCCGCGTGAGGCTCTCAAAAGCGGCCTGGTCGTGCCCTCGATCGAAGGCGCGCTGCCCATGGAGGAGGCTCTCTCGGTCCGTCGCGATCGAACCAAGCAGGACGCTCTGGCCGTCCTGGCGTCGCGTTCCCCGCTGGTCCTCGAAGGGTTCCTGCTTCGTCGCTGCTTGCTCTCGAGAGCTCGGCAGAGGCGCAGTGGAAGAGAGAGTCAAAGTCCGATCCATCGCGATCCCCCCGGAGCCGCTTCGGTGCATACGGTCGACGCGCCCGAGGATGGCACCTCGCCCCTGGCAAGTCGAGTGTCGTCTGGTCTCGCTCGTCCGAGACGCGAGGAGCGCTATTCGGACCGCGCGATACGCCAGCGCGCTCGCCGCGCGGCGTCCGAGTTGGCGTAGTTTTCGACCACCACCTGGTAGAGGCGAAGGGCCTCGTCCAGCCGGCGCATATTCTCGAGGCAGACCCCCAGGCGGTAGAGCGCTCGCGCGTCGAGTCCCAGGCCCGGATACTCATCGAGCACTCTTCGGTAGCGGGCCGCGGCCGACTGCCAATGGGTTCGGTCGAGGTAGAAATCGGCGATTTCGAGCATGTTGAGCGCGAGGCGGGTCCGGAGCTGGACCATCATCTCCTCTCCGGTTCGAGTCTCCTCCGCGTAGGGATATTCGCGGATGAGTTTGTCGAGCGCGGCAGTGGCCTCGAGGGTGGCGCTCTGGTCGCGGTCGATCGACTCGATCTGCTCGTAGTGGCATTTTGCGGCGCGTAGCAACGCGTAGGCGACCCGAGGGTGTTGCGGGTGGAGGTCCGCGAAATCCTGGTAATAGGCGAGCGCTTCGTCGTAGCGCCCGTCGGCGAAATAGGCGTCGGCGATCTTCAGCTGCGCCTTGACCTCGAACTCGCTGTAGGGGTAGTTGTCGATGATCGCCTGGAAGCTCTCGATCGCCGCGTCGTAGTTGACGATCGGGAAGAGACCCAGAATGCGCCGCCCGGCCAGGGTCTGAAGGCCCTCTGCGTAGAGCTCGTCGGCGGGCAGGATGTCCTCGAAGGTGGCGGTCTTCGTCGCACAAGCGCTGGGTAGCAACGCGAGGAGGGCGAGCACGGCGACGCTTGCCCCGGCGCGGGGCTTCTTGGGTAGACGCAGACGGTCTGTCATTCTCAATGCGAGGCGTAGCGGTAAGGTCAAAGAGGGACTCCCGGGGGCACCCTATCCAGGGCTTTCGTCGACGTCAATTCGAGGCTGGCCGGCGCGGGCGGGTTTCCACCGGGCCTGCTAGCCTGCCGCGCCGCAAGGCGGGGGTGCCATTTCCAGGCCTCTCTGCGCCGCCTGGCGGGTTTGCCCTTT
>Ga0315331_10000394_pt1 | contig 29874 bp, 27 predicted proteins | sample M160m34915metaG_FD_203456 | JGI IMG/M metagenome (GOLD analysis project Ga0315331, IMG submission 203456) | Ammonia-oxidizing marine archaeal communities from Monterey Bay, California, United States - M1 60m 34915 | ecosystem: Environmental > Aquatic > Marine > Intertidal zone | place: USA...
ATTCGCCCGCCGCTGTTGCCCAACAGCGCGACCCACCCGTGTATCCTGTCCGTTCGTTGACCCAAGGAGTCGCCATGTCGTCCCCCACAGACCTCGCGAGCCTCGGCTTGCCGCCGATCGACCAGGTCGGCTTCGTCGTCCGGAGCCTCGACGAGGCCGAGGAGCGCTACGGCGCGCTGTTCGGCCCCTTCAGCCGCATGGACGGCTCGGTCGACGCCGCCACCTACCGCGGTAAGGAGGCCGACGCCAAGCTCGCGCTCCTGTTTGGTCACTCGGGCGAGCTCGAGATCGAGTTCATCGAGTGGCAGGGCGGCGAGAGCCCACACCGCGAGTTCATCGAAGCCGGCCGAGAAGGGATGCACCACCTCCGGTACCGGGTCGATGACGCCGACGCCTGGATCGAGAAGGTCGCGACCGTCGGTTACAGGCCCATCTGGTACAAGCAATACAGCGAGGACACCGTCTTCGCCTACCTCGAGCGCGAGGGCGACCCGCTGCTGATCGAGTTCCTGCAGATGCCGCGTGCATACCCGATCGAGGAGACCCCGAGCGAATGAGCCCCGCCAAGAAGATCCGGATCGAAGACCTGCGAAACCCCGTCCTGAGCGACTTCCAGAAGGCCGCCCTGGCCTACGCCGAGACCCAGCCCGTTGCGCTCAACCGCAAGGCCGTCCTCGAGGCCGCGATCCAGGCCACGGAGCTCGAAGACTTCGGCCCCGAAGACTTCCACGAGCGGCTCGACCTCTGGCTCGCCGAGACGGACGAGAACCCGGACCGAACGGCCCTTGGGCGACTCGGTCTCTTCAACGACTGCGTCCTCGCCGCGTCCACCCGCCTGCGGATGCGGGACCTGCTCAAGCGCCACCCCGAGATCCACGACATCGAGATCCAGCAACCCGTCATCGTGATCGGCTTGCCCCGCTCGGGGACGACGCACCTGGTCAATCTCCTCGCCGCGGACCAGCGGTTCCGATCGATGCCTCTCTGGGAGAGCAAGGAGCCGATCCCGGACCCCCGTGAGGAGCCGGACGAAAACGGGGTCGACCCCCGATGGCAACGCTGTGAGGACGCTTGGCAGGGCTTCAAGGCCAGCTCGCCGCTGATCGCCTCGATGCACCCGATGAACCCGGACCACATCCACGAGGAGCTCGAGCTCCAGATCCCCGACTTCACGAGCTACAACGTCGAGTGGATCACGCGCGCCCCTCGCTGGCGTGACTACTACTTGGCCCATGATCAGACCGAGCACTACGACTTCTTGAAGACCGGCCTCAAGATCCTGCAGTGGTACCAACCACGCGAGCGGTGGGTGCTGAAGTGCCCGCAGCACCTCGAACAGATCGGCCCTCTGATGAAGACCTTCCCCGACGCGACGATCGTGGTCACGCACCGCGACCCGGTGTCGGTCATCCAGTCTGCCGCCACGATCCTGACCTACGGGGCGCGGATGACCTACAAGACGGCGGAGCCCGACTTCTACTTCGAATACTGGAGCGATCGGATCCACCGACTCCTGTCCGCCTCCGTCCGCGACCGACACCTCCTGCCTTCAGACCGGACGGTCGACGTCTTGTTCCACGAGTTCATGGCAGACGACGTGGGGACGATCGAGCGGATCTACGAGACCGCAAACCTCACGATGACCAACGAAGCGCGCGCCCAGATCGACGGCTACATCCGCGATCACCCGCGCGGCAAGGAGGGTCAAGTCGTCTATGACATCCGGGCCGACTACCTCTCCGAGCCCGAAGCCGTGCGCGCGCCCTTCGACTTCTACCTCGATCGTTTCGATATTCGGAAGGAAGTGCAATGAGTATCCAAGATGAAGTCGATCGCCTGATCGACGAGAGACCCGGACGCGAACTCCTCCATCCAGACTACGACGAAGAGGCTCTCCTCCTCGCGGACGGCATCTACCGGTCTGCCGGGGCCACCGCGAGCTACATGCTCGTCACGAGTGAGGGCCGCGTCATCGTCAACACCGGTATGGCGTGGGAGGCACCGCACCACAAACACCTGTTCGACGCCGTGCACACGGGGCCAACCCCCTTCCTCATCACGACACAAGGGCACGTCGACCACGTGGGCGGTATCTCGCAGTTTCGCGAGCCCGGGACGCGTTATGTCGCGCAGGCCAACAACCCCGCCTGCCAGGCGGATGACGCACGGCTGCCTCAGTTCCGAGCCAGGACCGCCATGACCTGGTTCCCGAACCTGCCGGGGCGAATTCGGGAGTTCGCCGAGCGGTACCCCGGCGTCGCCAAAACGCAGGAGGTACAGCACCCGGACGTCACGTTCGAAGAGCGCATGGGTTTACGGGTCGGCGACCTCGAGATCGAGCTCATCTCCATGCCCGGGGGTGAGACCATCGACAGCCTCGCGGTGTGGCTGCCAGAGAAGCGCACAGCCATCCTCAGCAACCTATTTGGGCCCCTCTTCCCGCACTTCCCCAATTTCAACACGCTGCGGGGCGACAAATACCGCTTCGCGGTGCCATACCTCGCCAACGCTCAGCGGGTCCGCGCTCTACGACCCGAGGTGCTGATCACCGGCCGCGGGATGCCGATCGTCGGCGCCGACCTGATCGACGCCTGCCTCGCCCGGATGCACGACGCGGTCGACTACATCCACCGCGAGACGCTCAACCGGATGAACGACGGGCAGGACCTCCATACGATCATGGCTGAGATCGCCCTGCCCGCTCACCTGCGGGTGGGCCAGGGCTACGGGAAGGTCCAGTGGGCCGCGCGGACAATCTGGGAGTCGTATACCGGCTGGTACACGCGAGAGTCGACGGCCGACCTCTACCCGGCCTCACCAGCCGTCGCTGCGGCAGATCTCGCGGCGCTGGCCGGCACCGACCGAGTGGTCGAACAGGGCCGCGCTCGGCTCGAAGCAGGCGAGGCCGCCACCGCTATCCGCCTCGCAGAGGCCGCTCGAGCGGTCGAAGGCGACCATCACGGCGCGGCGGCGTTGATGTACGACGCCCACCAGCACCTGCTGGAGCACGGCGGAGATGTGAGCTTCTGGGAGAACGGGTGGCTCGAGACCGAGGCGGCTCGCTGGCGCACGCTCGCGGGCCGCGACTAACGGGGACCCGGCTCCCGCAAGTGAAACGATTTCGGGCGCGTGAGGGTCTCGTAGCCGAGCGCAGACAAGGTAACACCGCGCCCCGTGTCCTTGACGCCCGTCCAAGCCAGCGCAGGGTCGAGATAGTCGCAGCGGTTCAGGAACACCGTCCCCGTCTCGATCTGCCGCCCCAAAGCTTCGGCGACCTCGAGATCTTCCGTCCAGAGGGAGGCCGATAGGCCGTACGGGCTGTCATTCATCAGGCGGACCGCCTCTTCATCTGAGGTCACGGGCATGACGCCCACCACCGGCCCGAAGTTCTCCTCGCGCATCAGCTCCATCCGGTGGTCGACGTCCACCATGACCTGCGGCGCCAGGTAGGCGGAACCGCGCACGTCCGCGGCGAAGGCCGCCTCCGGGACCCGAGAGTGCCCGCCCGCCGTGCACGCCGCCGCCACCTGATCCCGAACCAGATCGGCCGCGCTCCCCTTCACCATCGGCCCGAGCGTCGTCGCCGGGTCGAGGGGGTCTCCGAGCTGGTGCTCCGACGCCACGCCGACAAGCCCCTCGACGAACGCGTCGAAGCGATCCTCATGAACGTAGACCCGTTCGATCCCGCAGCAGGACTGGCCCGAGTTGAAGAACGCCCCATCGGCGACGTTTTCGATCGCGAAGGACAGGTCCGCGTCTGCCCGGACATACGCTGGGTCCTTGCCCCCCAGCTCCAAGCCAACGCCCAGGAAACCGCCCGCTCCTGCCCGCTCGATCGCGCGGCCGGCCTCCACGGAGCCCGTGAAGTTCACCTGCTGCACACGCCGGGAGGCGAGGATGGCCGCCGTCTGTTCGTGGCCGAGCACCAGGTTCGAGAAGACCCCCGGCGGCAAGCCAGCCTCGGCGAACGCGCGCTCGAAGCGCTCCCCGACGAGCAAGGTCTGCGCGGCGTGCTTGAGCACCACCGTGTTCCCCGCCATGAGCGCAGGGACGATCGAGTTCACCGCGGTGAGATATGGATAGTTCCACGGAGCGACGACGAAGACCGTGCCCAGCGGCTCCCGCCGAACGTAACGAACAAACCCTGCCTGAGGTTCGGGCACGTGATCGGCCAGGCAACGCGGCGCAATGTCGATCATGTGACGGGCGCGCTCAGCAAAGCCGCGCAGCTCACCGCCACCAAACCGAACCGGGCGACCCATCTGCCGCGCCAGCTCCGGCACGATCTCCGGCTCCATCGCCAACATCGCGTCGACCGCTGCTGAACATCGGCGCGCACGCTCCTCGATCGGCGTCTGCGCCCACGCCGGCTGCGCCGCCTTCGCGGCGTCGAGCGCCGTCGTGACCTCAGACTCCGTCGCGCGCCGCCGCTCCGCGATGACGGCGCCGTCGATGGGAGAGATGATCTCAACCATGGGAACACTCCTCTCTCGTCGTGATGCCAGGGAGCGGGGAGCGCGCGGGCCGCCCCCGGCCGTTCTGTGGCAAACTGACCGTGTGCCCCGGGTGATAGGTGGAATCCTCGGTCACCGCCAGCGCGACGCCCTGGGATCGAAGCCCCACCGAGGGGAGCGACGCCAATGACCGCCCAGATGCCCCGGAACACGACGCAGCCCGGCCTCCCGCCGGGCCCGCGGTTCGCTGCGCTCCAGACCGCGCTCTATATGCGCGACGCCTATGGCTACACCCGCCGCTTGCGCCAGCGCTACGGGGACACCGTCACGATGCCCTCGATGAACGGGCAGATCGTGCTCACCATGACCCCAGCGGGCGCTCGCGAGATCCTCGACCAGCCCATCGACCACTACGGCGAGTCGTTCGCGTCAAGCGCCCTCACCCCAATCCTCGGAGAGGCTTCGCTGTTCCCGATCTCAGGGAAACGACACCGCACGGAGCGGAAACTCTTGTCCCCGACCTTCCACGGGAACCGGATGCGCTCCCTCGCGCCCGCGATGCTCAAGGCCACGCTCGAGCGCAGCCGCCAGTGGTGCGAAGGGGACCGCCTCGTCCTCCTGGACGAGATGCAGGCGATCTCGCTGGAGGTCATCATCGGGGCGGTGCTCGGGGTCACCGACCCGGAGAGACGAGAGCTCTTCCGCGCCGCAGTGCTCAACACGATGAACGACGCGATCAACCCCGCGCTCATCTTCTTCACCAGTTTGCAGCGCCCCTTCGGAGGGATCGGCCCGTGGTCGCGCTTCCTTCACAACCGCGACCTCTTCCGACGGTTGATCGCGGAGGAGATCGCAGTCGCGCGCCGAAGCCCTGCGGGCGAGCGGCCCGACATCCTCGCGCGCCTCGCACACGCGACCCGCGAAGACGGGGAACCCTTCCCGGATGAGACGATCCGGGACCACCTCGTAACGCTCCTCATCGCAGGCCATGAGACCACCGCGAGCGCGCTGGCCTGGACCTTCTCCGAGCTCAGCCGAAACCCGGACGTGTGCCGTTGGCTGCTCGGGGAGGTCTCCGCTGCGGGGCCCGAACCGTCCCCGGAGCACCTCGCGGGCCTGCCTGCGCTCGAGGCGACCTCCCGCGAGGGACTGCGCCTTCACCCGATCGTCGCGGAGTTCTTTCGGACGGTCCGACAACCGACGTCCTTCCAGGGCTTCGAGATCCCCGTCGGCTCCGTACTCGCGGCGTCGATCCTCGAGATCCACCAAGACGAGTCGCTCTATCCCGAGCCCCAGACGTTCCGGCCTGGCCGCTTCCTCGAGCGCAAGTTCGCGCCCCATGAGTTCTCGGCGTTTGGCGGGGGGCACCGCCATTGCCTCGGTTCGGCGTTCGCGCTCGCCGAGATGGCGGTCGTGATCGGGACACTGCTGCCGCGGTTCCACTTCGAGTCCGCGTCGAGCGAGCCGCCCGCGGTCGGGCGACGCAACGTCACGCTTCCGCCGAAGGGGGGCGCCCCCGTTCGCGTTCGATTCCGCTAGCGGTTCGGCCGCTCTCGGGTCCGATCAAAACTCGGCATAGCCGGGGACCCGCGGGAAGGGGGAGACGTCTCGGATGTTCGCCATCCCGGTCATGTATTGGATGAGCCGTTCGAAGCCCAGCCCAAACCCCGCGTGCGGCACCGACCCATGACGGCGCAGGTCCAGGTACCACCAATAGTCATCGCGGGGGAGCTCGAGCTCGGCGATTCGCGCATCCAACCGCTCGAGTCGATGCTCTCGCTGAGATCCCCCGATGATCTCCCCGACCTTCGGCACCAGGACATCCATCGCGGCGACCGTTCGGTCATCGTCGTTCTGAAACATATAGAACGCTTTAATGTCGCGTGGGTAGTCCGTCACGACGACCGGGACACCAAAGTGATCCTCGGCCAGGAAGCGCTCGTGCTCGCTCTGGAGGTCGATCCCCCACGTGACCGGGTACTCGAACTCCCGACCCGAAGCCTCGAGGATGGCAATGGCGTCTGTGTACGTGACGCGCTCGAAAGGGCTCGCGGCGACATGGCGGAGGCGCTCGACGACACCCTTCTGAATGCGCTGATCGAAGAAGTCGAAGTCATCCGGGCACTGTTCCAACGTCGCCTCGATGACCTGCTTGAGGAAGCGCTCCGCGAGGTCGGAGAGCGCGGGGAGCGCGCAGAAGGCCACCTCTGGCTCCACCATCCAGAACTCGGACAAGTGACGAGAGGTGTTCGAGTTCTCGCTCCGAAAGGTCGGTCCAAACGTGTAGACCCGGGACATCGCGAGAGCCCCGATCTCTGCCTCCAGTTGACCCGAGACGGTCAGGTACGCCGGCGCCCCAAAGAAATCCTGCGTGGAGTCCACGCCTCCGTCATCGCCCCGCGGCGGCCGGTCGGGGTCGATCGTCGTGACGCGAAACATCTCCCCGGCACCCTCGGCGTCGGACAGCGTGATCACGGGCGTGTGAAGCCAGAGGAAGCCCTCTCGCTGAAAGAAGTCGTGGATCGCCGCGGCAGCCGCGTTTCGCACTCGCAGCACCGCCCCGATGGTGTTGGTGCGCGGACGCAAGTGAGCAATCGTGCGCAAGAACTCGAACCCATGCCGCTTCTTCTGGAGGGGGTAGTCGTCACCCGTCCCGCCCACCAGGTCGACGCGGGTCGCGTGAACCTCGTAGCGCTGACCCTTTCCGGGGGAGTCGACCAGCTCACCGACGATCTCGACGGCGCATCCGGTCCCCAGCGGCGCGACCGTCTCGTCGTACCCATCGAGGTCCCGTCTCGCGACGGCTTGTAGGCCCGCGAAGCATGACCCGTCCGTCACCTCGAGGAACGACACGCTCTTGGAGTGGCGCGCGGTCTTCAACCAGCCCCGAAGGACCACCTCGCCCCCGGCGCTCTCACGCGCGAGGATCTCACGGATCGATTCGTACACAGCGTTTCCCCCCTGGCGACGTCCCCTCGACTGTCGCCATTCGGGCGCGGGCCGCGCAACCCCAACCCGGGAATTTGGGCATGTGGGCCTGCAAAACCCGCTGGTTCAAGCGCGACGCGCTCTAAACCGCTGCCAACCGATCCCGATCGCCCCGAGGAGCATGCCCAACGCAAGGCGCACAGCGAACCCCAGCGTACTCACCGTCGGTGGAGCACACGAGGACGGCTCGCCGGCACACGACCACCCCGACTCCACCTGGCACGTCGCGTCACAGCCGTCTCCAGGCGCCGTCCCGCCGTCATCACAGGTCTCTGCGCCCTCGACGACGCCATCGCCACAGACGCCAACGGTGCAAACCGATGGCACGCCGGCACACGACCACCCCGACTCCACCTGGCACGTCGCGTCACAGCCGTCTCCCGCGACCACGCCCCCGTCATCGCAGGTTTCACCACCGACCACCGCGCCATCACCACACGCGCCCGCGCAAACGGACGGGACGCCAAGACAGCCCCAACCCGGCTCGGTCTCGCACGTCGCGCTGCAACCGTCGCCCGCGACGACGCCGCCGTCGTCACACTGCTCGGTGGCCCCGAGCAACCCATCGCCACAGATCCAATCGCAGACGGAAGGCTCTCCAACGCAGACCCAATTGGTTTCCACCTCACAGGTCTGAGAACAGCCGTCGCCCCGGTCGACGTTGCCGTCATCGCAGCCCTCAGAGGGCTCCAAGATCATGTTCCCGCAGGTCTCATCGTTGAAGAACCAAGAGAAGCCGGTGTTGAAGAAGATTTCGGCTGCGGTCACGCGGTAGTGCGTGGAGAAGAAACCCCCGATCCGCTGCGTCGTGGCCTGACAGACCGCGAAGCCCGTTTGGACGTCATCGAACGCGACGTTGATGTCACAGCTCGGGCTCGAACTCGAGCCTGCGTAGTTGAGCTGCAACGTGTAGTCATCACTCGTCCCGGCCAACGAATCGATGCCGCTCTCCGCATACCGCACGGCGGAGACGTCATCAGCGGTCAGGAGGCGCTGTTCCTCTCCTGAGCGCGTCCCCTGGTTCATGACCGCCTCGGTAAATGGAGTCCCGAACGAACTCCCGTTCATCCGCTCCGCCGTGGCCGCAAAGCTCTCCCCCGGCGGCAGATTCGCGAGGGATCGCGCGTAGGTCGTCGAGTCCACGACCGACGCGTTGATGACATAGGGGTTGTTTACACCCTTCTCGTACCAGAGGAGGTTGACATCATCCCCGCGCTGATCGTCGCCCGTCGCGGTCAAGCCATCCGAACCGGGCGCCAGATCGAAGACGTTCGAAGGTCCGTTCGCCGACTTCGCGTAGTCCTGGTCCGCCGTCGGGACCCCCGACTCGGACGCCAGGTTCGCGTGCGACAGCCCGATGCAGTGTCCAATCTCATGTAACAGGACCGACTCGAAATCGATCGTACCGATCGGGACACCGCCCGAACCGAAGACGAGGTTGACCGAGTGCACCTCTTTCCGGTTCCACGTATCGATGGCGTTCTGGAGCGACCGCTCCATCTGCGCCGCGTTCGGCCCATTCGTGTCGATGCAGACATCGACGATCAGCGCCCCGCCAGTGCCGTCGTAGCCCGAGGGGTGTGTCACACGGTCGGGTGCGCTCTCGGTCGCGCTGAGAAAGGCGCCCGCGTGCGCCATCGTCGCCGAGAGCGCGGCGAACAGCAGAAGAGCCACTGACCTGACCCCGCTTCGCATCAGGGGAACTTCCCCTCACGCTCCAGATACGCGGTGCCCATCGCGTCGAGCTCATCGCGTAACCCCATCAAGCGCTGGAGGCGATCATCCTGCGGATGACGAGCGCGGTCGCTCCGCAGCCCAATCCACTTCACGCGTCGCCTCAGCCGGGACCAAGCCGCACCCGGCGCGGACCGATATCGCGCGACGTTGACCTCAAACTCGATGACTTCATCGTCGAAGCGGTAGGTCTGACCGAGAGAGTCGTCGACGACACGCGACGCCCGAAGGCTCGCCCGAAGCGCGGCCGGCTCCAACACATGGACTCCTGCGGCGAGCGCCTGCTGCGTCAACGCCTCGACCACGTCCGGAGATACGTCCCACTCGTAGTGACCCGCTCCCCGCATGATTTCGGGCACGTCTAGCTCGCAGTGGCCGTCCGCGAACACCCGGAGTACTCGCGGGGGCACGTCGACCAACTCGGTAGGGGTCTCGCTCAGAACCAGCACCGGCTCGGACGCGTCGGGCGAGAGGGAGAACTCCGGACCACCGGTGTCTTGCGCGAAAGCCAGGATCGGCGCCGCCGCAAGCAAGGCGAACCCGAGGAGCACCGTCCAACCAAGACACCAGTTTCGAGCGCGGAGTAAAATCATGGGCAAATCACAACATACCCCGATCTCTCGATTCGTTCTCGCCAAACGCATTACTGAGATCGGCCAGCCTCTCGGTACGAACACTGCGGGATACGACGCCGCCTGCCAACCCGGGGTTCTACGGACCCTGGAATGCCGCAAAAACGACGCCTCTCCACCCACCGTCGAGCGGGCAAATTCGGACACGCGCAGAACCGGAACCAATCACTTGTTCTACTTGAGAAATATCAATTTTACCAAACAGATCGTGGCCCAGGGCGTTGAAAATGACATTGATTTTCATTTTCAGACCGATACAATGATCCCTGTCGGCCCCCCCCATGTGAACCTGGGCCTTGGTGAGAAAGTCCATGCTCGTCTGTCAGTGCAACGGAGTCTCAGACCGCCAGATCCGGAAAGCAGTCCGGAAGGGTGCGACCAACGCATCGCAGGTCGGGATGCGCACCGGCGCCGCAACGTGTTGCGGCGGTTGTCTCGACTCCGTCAAGGCGATCATCCGCTCCGAGAGTTCACGCGGCGAGAACAAGGCAGACACACAGGTTCGCCTCCCCATCGTTCCTTCCTGACCCCTCGCCTCGAACGCTCAACGGCGCCGTCAAACAGGCCGCCAGTTGAAATCCAATGTCACTGTCAATTCGTTCGACGAGTTGACGATGCGTGCCTAGTCTTGCCCTCACGGAGGAAAATATGAACGGCGATCCTGACATCATCGAGGCCCTCAACGAGGTGTTGACGGCGGAGCTCACCGCGATCAACCAGTACTTCATCCACCACAAGATGTGTGACAACTGGGGCTACAAGAAGCTTTCGGCCAAGAAGCGGGCCGAGTCGATCGATGAGATGAACGACGCAGACGCGGTTATCGAGCGAATCTTGTACCTCGACGGCATCCCCAACATGCAGCGGATGAACCCGATCCGCGTCGGGGAAGACCCCATCGAGCAGCATCGGCTCGACCTCTCAGTCGAAACCGAAGCGATCGAGCGCCTCAACCGCGCGATCGCGCTCTGCGGGGAGCGCGGAGACCACGGCACGCGCGAAGTCCTCGAATCGATCTTGAAGGGCGAGGAAGAGTCTGCTGATTGGCTCGAGTCACAGCTCTATCTCATCGAGAAGGTCGGTCGCGAGAGCTACCTGTCGGAGATGATCCACGAATAGCGAGCTATGACCGGCACACCTGGATGGTAGACTCCTCGGACCGACTACTCTGAGGAGCCTATGATCCAGGTGCACCGATTGTTCGTCACCCTGCTCGTCCTCGGGGCTGCACCGGCTCTCGCTGAAGAGCAGCCTACAGAGCGGCCGTATCCCATCACTGAACAGCGCGAGGCCTGCGCGGAGTACTCACCGCTCCGAAAGCCCCTGTTTGGCGACACGCACGTCCACACCGCATTCTCGTTCGACGCCTCGATCCAGGACACGCGAAATACGCCCCGCGACGCGTATCGATTCGCACGAGGCGAACCGGTCGGCATCCAGCCCTATGACGCGGAGGGCAACGCGACGCGCGGCGCCCAATTGAAGCGCCCGCTCGACTGGACGGCGATCAGCGATCACGCGGAGATGCTCGGCGAGGTCCGCGCCTGCAACGACCCCGACGCCAAGGGGTACGACTCCGACATCTGCTGGGTCTATCAGAACCTCCGGCCCGTGGCGCTCGGCCCCTTCGCGCTCCGAACGCTCTTGATGAAGCAGCGAATGGGCTTTTGCGGAGCCGACGGCGAGGTCTGCCGGGACAACGCTCGCGACGCCTGGCAGGACATCCAAGAGGCGGCCGAGGAGGCCTACGACCGAACGGCGGCGTGCAACTTCACGAGCTTCGTCGGCTATGAGTGGACCGCGACCGCCGGCCCTGGCTACAACCTTCATCGCAACGTGTTGTTCCGAAACGCGCAGGTCCCCGACCTCCCCGCAAACTGGGTAGACAGCCGCTCGGCGCGCGACCACTGGGACCAACTCCAGCGCGCCTGCATCGAGGGGAAACCAGGCTGTGATGCCCTGACGATCCCGCACAACTCGAACCTGGGCGGCGACGGTCTGATGTTCGCGACGGCGAACCTCGGCTCGCTCGCCGACATCGACGGGGAAGTGGACGCCGAAGAAGCGCGCCTGCGACAACGCTGGGAGCCGTTGATCGAGATCATGCAGCACAAGGGCGACTCGGAGTGTCTGCTCGGCGGCGAGACGACGGATGAGGCCTGTGGCTTCGAGAAGGTGCCCTACGACAGCTTCGCGGGGGCGACCATCTCGCAGTCTGTGCAGAGCGCCAACATCGCGCCCGGGGGACCGGGGGGACCCAAGCAGACCGCCATGGTGCGGGAGGCGCTCAAGAAGGGGCTCCGGATCGAACAGCAGGTCGGGGTCAACCCACTCAAGTTCGGGATCATCGCGAGTACGGACACGCACCTGGGGACCCCGGGCCTGGTCGACGAAGTGGAGTCGCGCGGACACGGCGGCGCCGGCGTCGCGGCGGGCACCGGCTTACGCAACGGACTCCCAGACAACATCGAGTACAACCCCGGAGGCCTCGCAGTGGTGTGGGCGGAGGAGAACACGCGCGACGCGATCTTCTCGGCGCTGCAGCGACGGGAGACCTACGGGACCAGCGGACCGCGGTCGGTCGTGCGGTTCTTCGGTGGCTGGGAGTACGAAGACGACCTGTGCGAGAGCGAGGCGTTCGCCGCGCAGGGCTATGCGGGGGGCGTGCCGATGGGCGGCGACCTCGGCGCACAGGCGGGTGACGCGGCGCCGCGCTTCGCCGTGTCGGCCCTCGCCGACCCGGGGACCGACGCGAGCCCTGGCGCGGCACTCGACCGGATCCAGATCGTCAAGGGATGGGTCGACGGCGACGGCGCGAGCCACGAGCAGGTGTTCGACGTCGCGGGGGGGCAGGGCGCCGCCACCGTCAACCCCCGCACGTGCGAACGTCAGGGCAGCGGCCAGCAGAGCCTGTGCACCGTGTGGACCGACCCCGACTTCGAGCCGACGCAAGGCGCCTTCTACTACGCGCGCGTACTCGAAAACCCGAGCTGTCGCTGGAGCCAGCACTTGTGCATCGCGGCGGGCGTCGACTGCGCTGAACCGGAGACCGTGACGACGGGCTTTGAACCGTGCTGCTCGGCGGATCACCGACCGGTCATCCAGGAGCGCGCATGGACCTCGCCGATCTGGTACCGCCCTTCAAGCTGAGGCCTACGCGCCACGCGGTGCGTTGCCTGCGGCCCGCTCGTGGGTGGCGTGGCAGCCCGCGCACTCAGGAGTCGGCGTCTCAATGAACAGGCTGTACTTCGCCTACGGTTCGAATATGAGCACCGCCCGGCTCCAGGCGCGTATCCCGCGCGCCGAGCCCGCGGGGCGCGCGTCTCTCACGGGCTACCAGCTCTGCTGCAACAAACGAGGCAAAGACGGCACCGGGAAGGCCAACCTCGCTGCCGCGCCCTCTTCGGTGGCCTGGGGCGCCCTGTTCCACGTCGAAGAAGAAGACTGGGAGGTACTCGACCGATACGAGGTCGGCTACCGCAGAGCGCGCGACCAGTTCCAAAGCTGGACCGGTAAGGCGGTCGAAGCAGAGATCTACCTCGCGACCGGTCCGGAGGAGCGCGACATCCCACCGCTCGAGGACTATCGGGCGTACTGCCTCGACGGCGCGATCGAGCACGCGCTCCCCGCATCGAGCGCAGCCACAATCGCGCGCTGGCGAGTGGTCCGCGACTAGAGCGCGCTTCGCCCCATCCGTTGCGCCAGACGAGAGACCGCGCCCGCCACATCCTCCGGGGGGGCCGCCGTGTAACACAAGCGAATCCAGGATTCGTAGTCTCGACCCGAGGAGGCCCCCGGAGCGACGAGGACACCCGACTCGAAGCAGTCCGTGAGGAAGCCGTCCATCCCTCTCTCGTCCAGCTGTGACGCGACGTCGACAAAGAGGAACGTCGACCCCTCCGGCATGGGCAACCCGAGCGCTGAAGCCGCCGCAGCACCCGCTGCGCGGTAGTGCCGCCTCGCGTCTTCGACCCACTCATTCCCCCGCTCCAGGGCCCGCAGCGCCGCCCACTGACCCGGCACAGGAGCGTGGTAAGCGGTGTGTGTCCCCACCTTGTGTGCCTCTCGGACCAGGTCCGGCGGACCCACCAGGTAACCGACTCGGTTCCCGGCCATTCCGTAGGCCTTTGAGAAGGAGAAAACGGTGGCGGTCCGCGCCGGGTCGACCGAGCCCACCGAGAAGTGTTCCCCATCGTAGACGTAGTCTTCGTACACCTCGTCCGCGATGAACCAAAGATCGTGTTCACCCGCCAACGCCGCCAACGCCTCGAGCCAGGCGCGAGGGAGGACCCGACCTGTGGGATTCGACGGGGTCGACACATAGAGCGCGACGGTGCGCGACGAGAGATGCTCCCGAACCGCGTCCACCGCGTCTTGTGCGGAACGAACGCGATCGTAGAACGGCACCTCGACAGGCCTCCCCCGGAACGACTGAACGATGCCCCGAATCAGCGGCCAGAACGGGGCGAGGATCAAGATTTCATCGCCCGGCGCGGCGACCGCGCCGATCACACTGGCGAGCGCCCCGGTCGCACCGGCACCGATGAGCACCCCGTCCCTGCCACACGTCAGCCCATTTCGTTCGCTCACCTTCTCCACGACCGCGTCGAGGAGCGGCGGCAGCCCCGCTGTCGGGGCATAACGATGCAGATCCGGGTGGTCTACCGCCGAGAGGTCCTCCATCCGGGTCCCCGGGCAAGCCGGCAACCACGTATCTCCAACATGAAGCGCGACGGGCGGGGGATCGCACTCGTCGATGCGGTCGCCGAATGGCGAGTAGACGGCGCCCGGCATCCCGACGACACTCGGCGCAAATCGCCTCCCCCCCACCTAGGTCGACTCCGCGAGCATGGCGGCGTAGCCCTCCCGAAAGCTCGGGTAGGTGAACCGATAGCCTTCCGACCGGATGCGGGTGTTACGACAGCGCTTGCTCCCCGCGCGCTCGGGCGGCCCGCTCACGGACTCGGACAGCGCAGGCTCGTCGACCCCAAGCCGACTCGCCAGAAAACGCAGGACATCCGCCTCGTCCGCGGGCTCGTCATCAACGCCCAGGTAGCGGTCGTACAGCGGCGCCTCTGCCAGAGCGAGCGTCTCGAGGACACCCGCGGCGTCGTCCCGATGGATACGGTTGGTGAAGTGCGGGTTGGGCCGGACCCGTGACTCGCCCGAACGAACACGGTCGATCAGCCGAGTCCGCCCGGGACCGTAGATGCCCCCTAGACGAAGCACGATCGCGCCGCGCACGACCGCTTGGAGCATCCGCTCCGCCGACAGGAGCAGCTCGCCGTTGAAGCGCGTCGGCCGCGTCGGAGAGTCTTCATCGACCCATTCACCGCGGCGCTGCGCATAGACCGCAGTGCTCGAGCAAAACAAGACCCGGCGGGGGGCCTCACCCCGGGCGCGCAAGACGCGAAACAATCGATCGACCCCGTCGAGATACGCCGCGCGGTACGCCTCTTCGCTTGGGGCCCCCGCGCCCGCCGCATAGACCACCACGTCGATGTCGAGCGGGAGGCAGTCGAGCGTCTCGATACGCGCGAGGTCCGCGCGCAACGGGCGTACCCCGGGCGGCGGCCGAACCTCGCCCCGACGAAGAGCAAACACGTCGCAGCCTCGTTGCGCGAGCAACTCGGCCAAGCGCGTACCCACGAAACCACAACCCGCGATGAGTACTCGATCCCCCATGACCCGGCAGGATGCCGCAGCCCGCCGCCGTGCGGCTACCCCACGACGCGTATACTTTCCGGGTGCCTACCCGGATTGGGATCTCGCTCTGCCTCGACGCTCGCGGCCAATGGCGCCCCGGGCGAGACTACCTCTACGCCGATCGCGCCTATACCGCCGCGGTCGCGGCGGCCGGCGGTCTCCCGCTCCACCTGCCGGTTCAGGAGCCCACCGCTGCGCCCGCGCTCATCGCACAGATCGACGGCTTGTTGATCCCTGGCGGTGACGACTTCCTGCCAGAAACACCGTATCCCGAGGCGGCCCTTTTCGAACCCCTCGACGGCGCGCAGATCGCCTTCGATGAAGCCCTGATCGCCGCGGCCAGCGCGGCGGGGAAACCCGTTCTCGGCGTCTGCTACGGGATGCAGCTCCTCGCGCTCCACGCAGGAGGCGCGCTCCACTACCACCTGCCCGTGGACCGCCCCGACGCCCACGACCACGGCACCGGCGCGTCGGGGACCGTCTCTCATCGGGTCGAGCTCCGACCCGACAGCGACCTCGGGCGCTGGATCGGCCAGCGCACGCTCGAGGTGAACAGCCGACATCATCAGGCGGTCGCCGACGCGGGCACGATGCGCGTCGTCGCGCGCGCGGACGACGGCGTGATCGAGGCGATCGAGGCGATCGAAGGTCCCCCGCGCTTCGGCGTCCAGTGGCACCCCGAAAGCATCGAAGGCGACGCCGGGAGCCGGTTGTTGGCTGCGTTCATCAAGCAGGCGGGCGCGCGGAGAGAGCGCCGGGGATAAGGGCAGCCCGGCACCGTCCAACAAGCGCGATAGACTGCGGCGATGCTTCGGGCAGTGCAGTCGCTGGTCTTCTGGGCCTTCCTCGTCTCGAGCTCGGCAGCGCTCTTCCCCGTCGCCGGGGCGATCTGGCTCGTGACCCTCCCCTTCGATCGCCAAAAGTTCCTGCTGCATCGCTTCACCTGCTTCTGGGGTTCGCTGTACACGTGGCTGAACCCCGCGTGGCCCGTCTCCATCTCAGGCCGAGAGCACTTCGACGAGCAAGTCCCCACGGTTCTCGTTGCCAATCACCTCTCGACACTCGACATCCTCGTCCTGTTTCGGCTGTTCAAACACTTCAAATGGGTCTCCAAGGTCGAGAACTTCCGCCTCCCGTTCATTGGGTGGAACATGACACTGAACGGCTACGTCCGGATCGAACGCGGCAACTGTGCGAGCGCGGTTCGGATGTTCGACGCCTGTGAACATGCGCTGACCTCTGGCTCCTCGATCATGATGTTTCCCGAGGGAACCCGCTCTTCGAGCGGTCAGCTGCGGAGCTTCAAGCCCGGCGCGTTTCAGCTCGCGTTGCGTGCCCGCCGCCCGATCATCCCGATCGCGCTCTACGGGACGGCGGAGGCACTGCCCAAGCGAGGCTTCGTCCTGCGCGGACGACACCCCATCGAGGTCAAGATCCTCGAACCGATCCCGTTCGAGAGCTTCGCCGACGCGACCGTTGAAGAGCTCTCGGCTCGGGTGCGCGACCGGATCGCGATGGCGCTCGAGGAAGGCGCGAAGTCCCGTGAGAGCGCCCGCTCGACGCCCTAGTCGCGCGCAGAGGTGTCGAGCAACAGGCTGCAGACGCCCTCGAGCCTCGGGGTGACCCCAAAGCCGCCGGCATCCCCGTGCGGTGGCGGTGCGGCGACAGGGAAACACAGTCGCCCCTCCCCAATCCGCCAGGGGGCGGCCAGATCCTCTTCCAGCAACCCCGCCGTCGCCAGCCCACAAGGAGCCGGCACCTCTGGGAGCGCGGCCGCGACGTGCGCCGCCGCCGCGATGCCGAGCGTCGAGTCGATGAACGAAGTGATGGCGACCCGAACACCGCGACGTTGCGCCGCCGTGGCGATCGCCCTCGCCCGCCAGGGGCCACCGACGACCGGGAGCTTGATCACGACGACATCCACTGCGCCGGCGTCGATCAGGGCCGCGACGTCCGACTCGGAGCGGATCGATTCATCCGCGGCCAGCGCCAGGCCGTGGTCTTGGCCCTCCCCCCGAAGACGTACGAGCGCGGCCCGATCCTCCGGCGGGATCGGCTGCTCCAGCCACTCCAGTGAGAACGCAGAGAGCGCGGCGATGGCGCGCGAAGCCTCCGCCTCGGACCACCCCCCATTCGCGTCGAGCCGAAGCGCGACCGGGGTGGGCGCCGCCCGGCGGACCGCCGCGACCCGCTCGAGATCCTCCTCCAGCGGCCGCGCGGCGACCTTGAGTTTGAGCGACCGGAAACCCGCCGACACCGCAGCCGCCGCCTCCTCTTCAAGCTGCTCGAGCGTCGGAGCACGCAGGAGCGCGTTGACTGGAAGCGCATCGAGGGGACGACGCCCGCCGAGAAGCGTCGCCGGGGGCACCCCCTGCCGGCGGCTCAGCAGGTCGAGCCGCGCCATCTCGAACGCCGCGTGCGCGACCGGGTGACGCTCCAGCGGGCCAAGCGCGCGCTCCCCAACGCTCGGCGCGTCGAGGGACCGACCGAGCAACATCGGCACCCCACGCTGCAGCGTGGCAGCGCAAGCTCGCGCGCTCTCTCCCCCAAACGCAGGAAGCGGCAACGCCTCGCCCCAACCGCGGTGTCCCTCCCCATCGACGAGCTCGACCAGGTGACCCGAACGGTCCCCGATCTCCCCGAACCCCGTCTTCACCCGGTGACGCAACGGGAGCGCCAACGCGTAGAGACGAACCCGGTCGATCCTCACAAGCGATAGCCGACGGCGAAGAGCAGCGAGAACACCAGGCCCAACTGCGCTGTCGCGGCCAGGACGGGGTTGAGCGCCGCACCCGCCGCACCCGACCGGATCGTCCTCAACAAACGAACCGCGAGCGGAGCCGACAGCCACGGGAGCAGGACCCACGCGCTACGTACATCCGCGAGCCAGATCCCCAACGGCACGAGATACGCGCCCGCGACGAGAAGTCCATACTCGATCCGGGCTCCCCGCTCGCCCACCCGAACAGCAAGCGTCCGCTTCGATGCCGCGCGGTCCGTATCAACGTCACGCAGGTTGTTGACCACGAGCACGGCGGTCGCGAGCATCCCGACCGGGACCGAAGCGCCGAGCGCGGCGCTCGAGAAACGCAGACTCTGGACGTATTCCGTCCCCACGACCGCGACGACGCCGAAGAAGACGAACACGGCCAGATCTCCGAGCCCGTGATAACCGAGCGGGTACGGGCCCCCGGTGTAGGCGAAGGCCGCGAGCATCGAGACGAGCCCAATCGCGATGACGGGCCAACCCGCGATGAACGCGAGGTAGAGCCCAACGAGCCCCGCGAGACCGAACGTCACCCACATCCCGCAACGCAACGCCGCCGGTGAGAGCAGACCGAGTTGGACGGCGCGCGGCGGGCCGAGCCGGTCGTCGTTGTCCGCCCCCTTCTCGCTGTCGTAGACGTCGTTCGCGAAGTTGCACGCGATCTGGAGGAGCAAGGCGCCGACGAGCGCAGCCAACGCCGCCACTAGGTTCGCGCGGTCGGACGTAGACGCGACCGCCGTCCCGACCGCGACCGGCCCGACTGCCACCGCCAGGGTTCTCGGGCGAACCGCCAGCAACCACGCCTGACCGCTGCCCGCAGCCGGAACCAACGAACTCTGCGCGCCACTCATACGCGACCCTCCTGTCTCAGAAACGCTCGGGCGATGTGCCCAAAGGCCGATGGGTTCTCCAGATGCGCGGCGTGCCCCGCCTCTGCAACGCGCTCGACCCGAGCGTCGGCGAGCCGCGCCGCGAGGTCTCTCGCGATCGCGTCGAACTTCGCGTCCTCCTCGCCAACCACGAGGCAAACCGGCACCGAGAGGCCGTCGAGCTCCCCCTGAAGGGGCTTCTGCGCGCCGCTCCCCATGCCGCGGAGGCTGCGCGCGAGCGCGTGCGGGTCGTTCTCGAGCCGCTGCGAACGAGCGGCAGCCAGCGCCTCCGGCCCGAGTCGCGCCTGACTCGCAAACAGCGGGAGCGCCATCCAACGGTCGACGAAGACCTCCATCCCGTCCCGCTCGATCCGCTCGGCGAGCGCTTCATCCGCCGCCACCCGCTCGGCGCGGGCCCGCGGGTCTTCGATCCCAGCGCTCGCCCCGATCAACACCAGTCGCTCCACTCGCTCGGGGTGTGCCACCGCAAAGGCGAGCGCCGCGCGGCCTCCCATCGAGTACCCCAGCCAAGCGGCCGCGCGGAGTTGGAGTCGATCGAGCAAGAGGTCGAGCTGATCCACGACCGACGCCATGCGGTAGGGGTCGAGCGTATCCGGCCGGTCGCTCGCGCCGTGCCCCACCAAATCCACCGCGATCACGCGGCAGTCTTCACGGAGCTGCTCGATGACAGGAATCATCGACTCGCGGCTTCCCGTAAACCCATGCAAGACGACCAACGGCGGCCCCACGCCACAATCCGAGACGGCGAGCGCGAGCCCGCCTACATCGATCCGGTGCGCGCTCACCCCGGTTCCAACTCGAATGAAAGCGCCGACAACCGGCGGGCGATCGCCGCATCGATCGCCCGATGCTGTGCCCAGTTCGCCTCGGAGTCGATCTCGACCGCGATGATCGAGAGGCCCCCGCTGCCCACGTAACCCGCCAGCGCAGCGCGAAGAGCTGCCGCGTCTTCGACCCGCGTATACCGGGCACCCAGCGAACGAGCCGCGCCGCCGAGATCCACTGCTTGGGGGGTACGAAACAGCTCCTCGAAGTGCACGGCCTCCCCGTGTGCGGCGATCGGGAGGTGCGAGAAGATCCCACCGCCACCGTCATCGAGGACCACAACGGTCGCGTCGACCCCGTGCTGTGTCCCCGCCAGCAAGCCCCCGAGGTCGTGCAAGAACGCCAAGTCGCCTGTCAGCAAGACCAACGGCCCCGCGCTCACCGCCGCCGCGCCGAGCGCGCTCGAGGTGACACCATCGATCCCGCTCGCGCCTCGGTTGGACAACACACGACGTGGACGTGCTTCCACCGGCCAAAAGGCGTCCACATCGCGAACCGCCATGCTATTCGAGACGTAGAGCCACGCATCCTCGGGGAGCGCCCCCGCCAGCGTTTCGACCACAGCCGGCGCGAGCAACGACCCGGCCGCCCCGAGGACCTCGCGGATCGCCTCGCTCGCCTCCGCGTCAGCCGACAAGCAGTCTCGAAGCCAGGCCCCCGAGCGCCGCGGCGGCGAACCCACCGCCTCACAGACAGCGTTGAGCAACGCGACGGGTGAGGCGTCGACCCAATGGGTCGCGAGTCCGCTCGCGTCGTTCCATGCCCGATCCGCATCGACCACCAGCAACGCGCGCGGAGGCGCCGCCTCGAGCCACAACCGTTGCGCTTTACTGGTCGGCGACCGGCCAATACGCAGCACCACATCGGGGGCGTGTGCGGCTGCGAAGCCCCGGTCGCGCAAGACCAGCTCCGACCGGGCGAGCAGCGGGCCGTCACCTCCCCGCGTCCCCGAGGTGGGCTCCGCCAACACGGGCCATCCGGCCAGCTCTGCCAGGCGCGCCACGGCCGGCGCGAGGTCGTCCTCGAGGTCGTTCGGCCCGCACGTAATGATCCCCCGCTCAGCGGTGCGCACGAAATTCGCGAGCAGGTCGACCGACGCGGGTGTCGGAGCCACCGGGGCGCGCAGGCCCGAGAGAACAGCAGGCGCAGCTCCCTCTGCGCGCGCGGCATGAACGACCTCGACCAAGGTCTCGGGCGGATCGAGCGGCTCACGCAGCGGCCAGTTCAGGTGCACGGCCCCCCGTGGCTCGCCCCAGGCCTCGGCAACCGCTCGAACCGCGAGCCCCCGGAAGTAGGCCGGAGCGGGCCCTCCGGGCTCGGGGACGGCGACCTCATGGAACCAGCGGACATTGCCCCCATACAGGCCCATCTGGTCGATGGTCTGCCCGGCGCCTCGGTCACGAAGCTCGGGTGGACGGTCGGCCGTCAGTACGACGAGCGGGACGCCGGCATAACGAGCCTCGATGATGGCCGGGAGGTAGTTCGCAGCGGCGGTCCCCGAGGTACACACGAGCGCAACCGGGGTACGGCTCGCCTTCGCCAAGCCCAGCGCAAAGAACGACGCGACGCGCTCGTCGAGGTGAACCCAAGTCCGCAGCGCGCCCGAACGCGACGCGTTCGGCGGGGCGCTCAACAACCGAGCGGCGACGGCGAGCGGGGTAGAGCGCGAACCGGGCGAGACACACACGTGCTCGACACCCGCCACGGCCAACGCTTCGAAGAAGCACAGTGACGCTTCCCACGTCGCGAGCCGACGACACTCGGCAGTCTTCGTGTCCGACACGCGTTCAGATTTCCGTCAACTGAGAGAGGAGAGTCCGCAACTTGAGGCGCGTCTCGGCAAGCTCCGCCTCGGGGTCCGACGCGGCCACGAGCCCCGCGCCGGCGTAGAGCCGCGCCGAGCGGCCGGCGAGCAGCCCCGAGCGGAGCGCGACCCGGATCTCGCCACCACCATCACGGTCGAGATACCCTACGCCGCCGGCGTACCAACCGCGCTCGAGCGCCTCGTTCTCGTTCAGCCAGTCAGACGCGGCACGACGCGGCGTGCCACACACCGCCGGGGTGGGGTGCAAACAGGCGGCGACCTCCAGCAACGAAGGCCGCGGCCCCGATGCGCGACGGAGATCTCCCTCAAAGGGCGTCTCGAGGTGCTGGATCGCGTCGAGCGCGAGTAAGCGAGGCGCCTCGCTGTACCTCAGCCGTTCGCACAGGGGAGCGAGCGCGGCGTCGATCTCCCGCACCACGAACGCGTGCTCTTCCTGCTCCTTCTTGCTCTCGATCAGACGGCGCCCAAAGGCTTCGTCCTCAGCCGGGTTCCGACCCCGGGGCGCCGACCCCGCGAGCGCAGCCGTCTCCAGGTGATCCGCTTGCAGGAGGAGCAGGCGCTCGGGAGAGGCACCGAGGAAGGTCTGGTCCCCTCGCGTGACCGCGAAGGTCGTACACGTCGGCTGTGACGATCGGAGCGCGGCCAGGACGGAGAGGACGTCATAAGCAACATCCGTCTCGACGCCAAGCGAACGCGCCAGGACGACCTTCTCGAAAGTGCCCACCGTCATCTCATCGATCGCGGCCCGCACCGTATCCAACCAGACCACGTGTGGGCGATCAGGACGCGCGCTGTATTCCGATGCCGTGGCCGGGGGTCGGTGCAAGACCTCGTCAAGGTCGCCCCGCCGGAGCAGGGCCTCACTCGCCTCCGCCCGCTCGAACACTGACTTCGCGATCGACTCCCGCTCGCTCGCCGTGCTCGTAAGCGGGAGGTCCGCGAGGACCGAGAGCCAGGCCTGCTCGCCGTCCCGCACGTAGAGGACCTCTGGGAGGATGAACGAGATCGGCGCAAACCCTGTCCACGGTTCGCCGAGCGATGGCCCCCGTGCGGGATCGAACGCGAACCCCCCAACGAGCAACGGCCCCGCCTCGGTCGGCGCCGGGTCGCCGACGACCTCGAGCGCGCCATAGGTCGCCCGTGCTTCCGCGGTGACCTGTTCAAAACCCGTAGCCCCGCCCGCCTCGAGACGCCGCAGCGCACCCACCCCGCAAACCACCCGGCCGACCGCGGGCTGATCCCAATAGAAGCGCGTGTCGTCCGGCGTCGAACCGAACAACTGCAGCGCGGCCCCGCTGCGGCCCGGGAGCGCGACCCGGAGTCCGAGGACCCGACCGGCGGAGGCGTCTTCCCGCGCCAGCCGCATCCAGTCCGAAGCCAGCGCCTCGAGGCCACGCGTCATGCCGCGCGCCCCCCCGCCGGTGTGCGGACCGCCGTGATGATCTGTGCTGCGCCGAGCATGAGCCTCCGCTTGGCGACCGCCTCGAAGCCCGCCTTCGCGAGCATGGACAACAGCTCACTCGCTTCGGGCAGGTAGACCGTCGACTCCGGCAAATAACGATAGGCGTCGCGATCCGAGATCAACCCGCCAATCCAGGGGACGATGCGGTCGAAGTAGAGCGAGTGCCCCACGCGGACGAGCGTGCTGTCGGGTCGGTCGACGTCGATCAGCGCCACGCGACCGCCAGGCGAGAGCACGCGCGCGAGCTCTGCGAAGACCGCCTCGAGCGAGACGAAGTTGCGCAGGGCAAACCCACAGGTGACGACCGACACGCTCCCACTCGCTACCGGGAGACAGGCCGCGTCCCCCTGCACCAAGGGCGTCGCGACCTCACGACCCTGGGCCCCGCGCAGCATCTGACGCGAGAAGTCCGCGCCCACCGTCCAGGCGCCACGGCTCCGCGCCTGCTCGCACAGATCCCCGGTGCCGCAAGCGAGGTCGAGCAGACGATCCCCCTCGCGAACCGCGATGAGGTCCAGGGCCAAAGAGCGCCAGCGCTGGTCCATCCCGCCGCTGATCACGCGATTCAACAGGTCATACCGCGGGGCGATCCGGTCGAACATCGACTGGACCCGAGCGCGCTTCTCGGAATCCGGCGGCAGTACATCCGAGCGAGACTTCAACGGCGCCACGACACCTCCAACTGCGCTGTCCGCGTCGCATCGAGCGCTCTCTCTAGAACCTCTTGGTCACCCCGGCTGCGCAGCCGATCGAGCGCGCGGTTGATGACCGTGCGCTGAAAGTGGAGAGCGACCAGGCGCGTCACCTGTGGCAGGAGCGTCCGGAACGCCGCGGTGATCGCGTCGACCTCCTTCTCCTCCCCATCCGCGCCGCGGAAGACGAACTGATCGAAGAGCGCGATCGCGCGGTCCGCGACCGAGTCGATGCCCTCGGCGTGATCGACGGCGAGCGCGAGCAACTCCTGGAGCGGGAGGCCATAGCCGAGGATTTCGAGGCCAGCGCGCGCCATCTCGGCGTCCTCGCGGGTAAATCGCTCCTCGCCGCCCACCATGATGGGCTCGATCAGCCCCGCGCTCCGGGCGGCGACAAGGACCGCCTCCGGGACCTGCGACTCCGCCGCGAGCTCGACCCGGGACAAGGTGCGCTCTCCCACGGTCTCGGCGACGAGCGCCGTCAGGAGGCCATCCGCGGGCTCCACCCGCTCTGTCCCCTCGAAGAGCCGACCGATCTGGGCCAGCGTGAACCCCTCCGTGAGCAGTTCCCGGACGCGTCGGAGCCGCTCGACGTGGGCCTCCTGGTAATACGCGACGCGGCCCTCTCGGCGGGGGGGCGGCAACAACCCACGCCCCTGGTAGAAGCGCACGGTGTCGACGCGGACCCCGACGCTCGCCGCGAGCTCTTCGACTCGATACTCCACAACCATTTATTCTAAGAGTAATCACTCGAAAAGTCGAAGGTACTGGAATCAAACATTTTTCTTGATGCCGGAACGCGGAATGCGCGCCGACACCGAGGGGCGGGCTCGGGTCGAGCGTTCGCCAGCCACTAGCTCGCCGAAGCGCTTCAGCAAGCGCGGACCGGCGGGAGTCTCGCGCGCCGCGGAGATCATCTCGTCCGCGTCGAGCCCCTCCTCACCCAGAACCTCCCGCCGGGTTTCGATGTACCCGCGGATGACGTCCTGATCGAACTCCGGATGGAACTGGATGCCCCACACCCGTGCTTTCGCCGTGCCCAGGCGGAAGGCGTGGTGAGGATCCGCAGCGTTTCCCGCGAGGCACACAGCACGCGGGGGGAGCGCGAGCACGGACTCGACGTGGGTCGCCTGGAACTGGGCGCGCTCCCCGACACCACCGAGGAGGGGGTCTTGCCGGGCCGCGCTGAAGTCGATCTCGACGGTCCCCATCTCCCGCCCGCGCGGGTTGCGGCCAACCTCACCCCCAAACGCGTGCGCGAGCAGCTGATGGCCATAACAAATCCCAAGGATGGGGATCTCCGAAAAGACCGCACCGGGGAGCCATGTCGCCGTCCGCTCACTCCACTCCTCCCGGTCGGTGACCATCGCGGCGGAGCCTGTGAGGATCACGCCAGCCAGCTGCGTGGGGTCCGGGAGCGCGTCCCCTTCATACACCGAGACGACCTCGAACGGGACGCTCTCGAGCGCCAGCCCATCGAGGATCCAGCGTTCGTAGTCGCCACGTCGCGCCCGCACTCCCGGCAGGGCGGTCCCCGTCTTTACGATCAATAGAGGCTTCACAACCGTGCTCCCAACCGCTGCAAGGCGACCGCCGCCGCGGTCGCCACGTTCAGCGAATCAACACCACGCGACATCCGGATCCCCACACGAGCGTCCGCGATCTCCCGAACGGCGTCTGATAAGCCTCCTCCCTCGGAACCGAGCACCAGCGCGACCCGCTCAGGCGCGCGGTCGGCGAAGGCGTCCAGGTCCTCCGCGTCCTCAAGCGGGTCCAGCGCGACGATGGCGTAGCCCGCCGCGCGAAGCCCGACCAGGTCACCCGGCCAAGCGTCCGCGCGCGCGTAAGGCAGGCGCAACACGGCGCCCATCGAGACACGAACCGACTTCCGATAGAGCGGATCAGAACAGCGCGGGGAGAGCAGCACGCCGTCCGCCCCGAGCGCGAGGCCGTTGCGAAAGAGGCTGCCCACGTTGTCGATGTCCGTCAAATCCTCGGCGACGAGCAGCGTCGGCCCGAGCGTCAGCAGCTCGGCGAGCCCCACATCCTCCCGGCGGTCTGCCACCGCGAGACAGCCCCGGTGCATGTCATAGCCGACGACCTCATTCACCAGGCGTTTGTCTCCCACGAAGATCGGCACCGACGGCGAGAGCCTCTCCCACGTCTCTCCCATCGCCTCGAAGGCCGCCGGCGTCACCAGCACCGCCCGCGACGGGAAGCGCAGCTGGCGAGCAAGCACCTCGACGTTACGTCGCCCCTCGACGAGAAACTGGCCGCGCTCCACGCGCCGCACAGCGTCCCGGACATCGCGAAACGTCTCGAGCCGGTCATCCATGGAGCAGTGGACTTCGATCCGCATTGCTACAACCTATCTCATGAGCGGGTCGAGGCGTCTCATCCTGGCTGGCGGTGGGCACGCGCACGTCGAAGTGTTGCGCCGCCTCGCGACCTCCCCGCTCCCGGGTGTCGAAACGGTCCTGATCTCCGACCGCACCCACAGCGTGTACTCAGGCATGGTCCCGGGTTACGCGGCGGGCCAATACCGCCGCGCGGAGATCGAGGTGAACGTAGAGGCCCTCGCCCTTCGGGCGGGCGCCCGCTGGATCCACGGCCGCGTCATGGGCGTCGAGCCCCGCCAACGCCAGGTCCTGCTCGACGGCGAGACCGCGCTCGACTACACGGTGGCCTCGCTGGATGTCGGCGCGAGCGTCTCCTCCACCGACCGGCCCGGGGTCCTATCACACGCCCTCCCGGCCCGCCCCATTGGGCGCTTGGTCGATCGCCTCCACCCGAGCCTCACCGGACCGATCGCGGTCGTCGGGGCTGGCGCGGCCGGCGTCGAGCTCGCCTGTTGCCTGCAGCACCGCGCACGGCAGAGCGGGCCCCTCGGGGTCGCAACCCACCTGATCGAGGCCGGCCCTCAAATCCTGAACGACGCCGGGCGCTCACTGCGCGACGCCGCGGAACGAGCGCTCCAGGAGCGGAACATCGCGGTCCACTGCGACGCCCCGGTCGCGCATGTCGACGCCGAGGGCGTCGTGCTCGCGGACGGGCGACGCATCGACGCGGCCCTCGTGGCCTGGGTCACCGGCGCGGCGCCGCACGCCAGCCTGGGGGTCTCCGGCCTCCCCCTCGACACTGCGGGCTTCATCCGGGTCGACCCGACCCTCGAAGTGACGGGGCGGTCCGGCCTGTTCGCGGCCGGCGACTGCGCGAGCCTCCCCGGGACCCCAAAAGCGGGCGTCCACGCGGTCCGACAAGGCCCGGTCCTCGACACAAACCTCCGCGCTCGGCTCTGCGGGACCCAGATGCGGCCCTATGTGCCGCAGCGCGACTTCCTTCGCATCCTGAACCTGGGGGACGGTTCGGCGATCGCCTCGAAGTGGGGCATCACCGTCCATGGATCCCTGGCGATGCGCCTCAAGGACCGTATCGATCGCGCCTGGCTGCGCCGCTACGAGACCTAACCAGCAGACTCGCGCGCGAGGGGGGCGTCAAAGGTTCTGAAAGAAGTCGTTGCCCTTGTCATCGACGATGATGAACGCGGGGAAGTCCGCCACCTCGATCTTCCAGACGGCTTCCATCCCCAGCTCTTCGAACTCGACGACCTCTACCTTCGTGATGCAGTTCTTCGCCAAGATCGCCGCGGGCCCGCCGATCGAGCCGAGATAGAAGCCACCGTGCTCGTTACAAGCGTCCGTCACCTGCTTGCTGCGGTTGCCTTTGGCGAGGGTCACGTGGCTGCCACCGTGGCGCATGAACAGGTCGACGTAGGAGTCCATCCGACCGGCGGTCGTCGGACCAAAGCTCCCGGAGGCGTACCCCTCGGGCGTCTTCGCCGGGCCCGCGTAGTAGATCATGTGGTCCTTGAAGTACTGGGGCAGACCCTCCCCGGCGTCGATCCGCTCCTTCAACTTTGCGTGTGCGATGTCGCGCGCCACGATCAATGACCCGCTGAGGGAGAGCCGCGTCTTGATCGGATAGTTGGAGAGCTCTCTCCGGATTTCGGCCATCGGGCGGTTCAGGTCGATCGGGATGACCTCGGAGGTGTCGAGCTCCTCGTCATCGACCTCCGGCAGGAACCGCGCGGGATCGGTGTCGAGCTGCTCGAGGAACACACCGTCGCGGGTCACCTTGCCGCGGACCTGGCGGTCCGCGCTGCAGGACACGCCGATGCCCACCGGGCACGAAGCACCGTGGCGCGGGAGCCGGACGACCCGAACATCGTGGCAGAAGTACTTGCCACCAAACTGTGCGCCGATCCCGACCTTCTGCGTCAGCTCGTGGATCCGACCCTCGAGATCGACGTCACGGAACGCACGACCGAACTCATTGCCAGCCGTCGGGAGACCGTCCAGGTACCGACAGCTCGCGAGCTTGACGGTCTTCAGCGTGAACTCGGCGCTGGTCCCACCGACGACGACCGCGAGGTGATACGGCGGACAGGCCGCGGTCCCCAGCAGCTTGATCTTCTCGCCCATGAAGTTCAGAAGCGACTCTTCGTTGAGCAGCGCCCTCGTCTCCTGGAACAGGAAGGTCTTGTTCGCGGAGCCTCCCCCCTTGGTGACGAACAGGAAGTGATACTCCTCCCCATCCGTCGAATAGAGTTCGAGCTGCGCGGGGAGGTTGCTCCCGGTGTTCTTCTCGTCATACATCGAGAGAGGCGCCAGCTGCGAGTAGCGCAGGTTGGTTTCGGTGTAGGTTCGGTGGACACCGCGCGAGAGCGACGACTCGTCACTCCCGGTCGTGAAGACGCGCTGCCCTTTCTTCCCGATCACGATCGCCGTGCCCGTGTCCTGACACGAAGGCAGCACCATGCCCGCCGAAGTGTTCGCGTTCTTCAACATCTCCCGCGCGACAAAACGGTCGTTGTCGCTCGCCTCCGGGTCGTCGAGGATCGCGGCCAGCTGCTCCAGGTGACCCGTCCGAAACAGGTGGGACACGTCGTGGATCGCCGCGGCAGCCAGGTCGGCCAGCACGTCGCCCTCCACCTTGAGGACGTCCTGCCCCTCGAACGAGGTGACCGAGATGCCCTCATCGGAGAGCTTCCGATAGACGGTCTCGTCCGGAGCGAGTTCGTACATCGATTGAAAATGAAAGTCGGTCATGTGGCAGCTCCTCGAAGGGGCCGCATCATAGCCGAGCGTCACCGGGGATTGCAGCCAAGGCTACAAGTGCGACAAGACCTGCTCCACCTCGGCCGCAGAACCCAAGATGACCGGGATGCGCTGATGCAGGGCGTCCGGCACCACGTCCTGGATCCGGCCCTCGCCGGTCTGCGCGGCGCCTCCGGCCTGCTCGATCAGCATCGACATCGGGTTGGCCTCGTACATCAGCCGCAGCTTGCCGGCAGGCGCCTTCCCTGTCGCGGGGTACAGGAACACCCCCCCTTTGAGGAGCGTACGGTGGACGTCCGCCACCATGGAGCCGATGTACCGGCTCCCGTAGCCGTTCTCCTCCGTCCAGGCGAGATAGGACTGGAAGCCCTCCGAGAAATCGAGCCGGTAGGCACCGTTGATCGAGCGGACTTTCTTCTCTCGCGGCACCTTGAGCTGGCGTGAGACCAGGACGAAATCGCCCAGCTCCGGGTCGAGGACGAACATGTCGACGCCGTCCCCCAGCGTCAGCACCAACAGGACGGAAGACCCATAGAGCACGTAGCCCGCCGCGACCTGGTCGCGCCCGGGCTGCAAAACGGCCTGCGCCGCCTCTCCGGCGGCTCCGGCGGTCCGCAAGACACTGAAGATGGTCCCCACGCCCGCGGCGACGTCGATGTTCGAGCTCCCGTCGAGCGGGTCGAACAACACCCCATATTCGCCCGAACCGACGACGACCACCTCGTCTTCTTCCTCAGACCCCAGCACGCCGACGCTGGGGCAGCGGGAGAGCACCTGGATCA
>Ga0315331_10000395_pt1 | contig 29869 bp, 41 predicted proteins | sample M160m34915metaG_FD_203456 | JGI IMG/M metagenome (GOLD analysis project Ga0315331, IMG submission 203456) | Ammonia-oxidizing marine archaeal communities from Monterey Bay, California, United States - M1 60m 34915 | ecosystem: Environmental > Aquatic > Marine > Intertidal zone | place: USA...
GTTATTTAATCTACGCAGGTAGATTTGGTGGCTACGAGCTACAAAGGGACTCAAGTCTACAAGGATATGGCATAACCTTTAACACCAAAGAGAGATGGGAAGAAAAACAAAGTTGATGATGGCCAACAGGACTGGATCTAACAACTCAGAGGTTACCAAGAAAGTAAAGCTTACTCCTTTTAGAATTACAGATGGTGTAATGAAGATTGGTAAACACAAGGGTAAGAAGTTGTCGGAAGTTCCAAGAAGTTATTTAGAGTGGATGGTCGAAAAGATGGACATAGCTAACCACTATAAGAATGCTATAAAAGATATCCTAAAATGACAGATAGAGATGATGGACAAATGATTTACTATGTAGGTGTTAAGATTGCCTACAAGGTAAAGAAAGGTAATGGCTACATTAACCACTACAGAACAATGGAGTTCCCCACTAGGATGAAAACCATTGATGATATGAATCGGCAGCCAGAGATGATAATGAATTTGATGGCCGCTTTAAAGTTGACAAGTAAAAAGATTTACGATTTTCACGTGTACGAAGAACTGCACAGAAAAGAACTAAGTGAATCATTTACACATAAAGAAAAAGATTATCTAAAAGAAAAAGAGTAATGGCATTAAGCAAGTTTGTATACACAGCGAAAGAGGTTAAGGGCAGTTTGACCTCGCTGAGAAAAGAAGGAGTAAAGAAAGGAACATGGACAGGATTTGATTCCTTGTTCGATAAATACTCTATGAAGAAAGGAAGCACCACATATATTTATGCGGGTGCTCATCAAGGTAAATCACAATTCGGTTTTGAGTTGATGATGAATACGGCTCAGTATTCGGGATGGAAGTGGGCAGTCTATAGCCCAGAGACAGGTTCGCCAACAGAAGTGTTCGCAGAACTACTATGGGTATATCTTCGTAAGCCCTTCCTTATCAACGACCATATGACCGCTACAGATGAGGAGACAGAGAAAGCCTTAGACTTTATCAATGAGCATTTCTTTATAATAGATAGTGGTCTTCAAGACCTTACTATAGAAGGTTTTTATACGTGTGTTCAAGAGATTGAAGAGTCTCAGTTCACAGAGATAGATGGTTGTTTTGTCGATCCGTTTACGGAGATAAAGACCGATGTAACTTCTGGAGTAAGAGATGATATAGCCATTGGGCAGATACTGACTAAGGTTAGAAAGCACTCTTCCGAAAGGGACTATCATTCGATTGTTACAGTACACACTAAACACCAACAAGCTAAGTACAAGAACGGAGTACCCTATATGGATAAGCCTACTATGAATGACATAGCCGGTGGGATGCAGTGGAGTCGTAAAGGTATGATGGTTATAAACGTATGGAGATGTCCATTCGGATTGGAAGATGGGAACGGAGTTCCGTATGAGCCTAATCAAGTCGAGATTACTGTCGTTAAGGCCAAGCCTAAGATTGTAGGTAAGCTTGGATCGGTAACACTATTCTATGATAAATTAATGAACAGATACTATGAACTCGACAAACAAGGAAAGAAAGTCTTCGCAAGTCCACAGCCTAATTCTTGATCGTAAGATTGCCTTTGCTAATTTAGTAAGGGCTTATATGAGATTCAATGTGGACGATGCGCTTAATATAGTTGTTGAAAAAGATGGAAACATTTCTATCAACGGAAACATTTATAAGTTTGATGTGTCTGATTACACCGGTTGTACAGACAGGTACATATTTTTTAACCCTTCTTCGGGCAGATTAGTTTTGCAAGGAAATAATGTTAAAAAGATTTATAAAGTAGAAGTTGATTTATTAGATGAAATAGACTAACTTAGTTTTATGGAAACAAGAGATTTAATTATCGAAGTTTCTACGGAAGTTACAAACTTGCTTTTAGAGAAGAATGATGCCTACGGGGACTCAGCCCTTTACCCCGTGGGTATCTTCTCAAAAGGAGAAGCCGTAGATAGCTTATGTGCAAGAATAGATGATAAGCTTATGCGTATCAAGTCTAGAGGGATAACTGACGCTACTGAAGATACTGTTCAAGATTTGATAGGCTATCTTATTCTTTTGAAGATAGCGATAAGAAACAAATCATGAGCAAGTTCAAAGCCAGGATATTCAATCAAGAATCATACGATACTAACGATGCATATGGGAAAGCCATTGTCACTGCTTGGCTAAAAGACCAAGATTGGGTAGAAGAAATAATAGATGAAGAAGACTTCGGGATTGACCTAGAAGCTATTGATAAAGAAGGTAAGTCTCATTTCTTTGAGGCAGAGGTCAAGGGAAATTATCCTTGGTCGGACAAAGAATCTTTTCCTTTCAGCACTGTATCCTTTCTTGGTAGAAAGAAGAAGTGGGAAGGCAAGGGTTTTTTTTATGCGCTAGTTTGTGCAGAAACAAAAGCACTCTGTATAGCACATTCCTCTGAAATATTTAAGGAAGAATTTAGAGAAGTCAGAAGAATAAAAACAGGTCATCGTAACGGACTTGATGCATTCTATCGTGTTCCCAAAGATTTATGCAGATGGATATCACCGAAATAGAACTGATCCTACCAAAGCCTCCTAGCTTAAATATGATTTATGCTGGTAAGCACTGGACTTATAGAAAGAAAAAGAAAGATGAGTATAAAATCATTTGCCAAGAAGCTTTATCAAACTATGACAAATTTACTATTGATTCCTTTAAAATGGATATTAAGTATAATAGCAGGCTTGACATTGATAATGGTATTCTTGTATCAAAATTTCTGGCGGATACCCTTGTTTCTGAAGGTATTGTTCCAGATGATAACAAAAAATATTACACGCAAGTAACAATAACATATGACTCAGAGTTACCAAAGGACACTTACAAAGTAACTCTTATGTGCAAAAATCTAAAGTATGCTGAGTAATCGTAACTACCATAATTGTAAATTAATTAAGAATCGCATAGACCTGTACCTTTATGAAATGGCACAGTTGTTTGCGAACCTTGGAACGGACTCTACTCTTGAAGAAATTCAAGCTGCTTATAAGAAAGAAAATGAGATGATAGATAAGATAGCCGAACTAGATCCAGAAAAGGCTTTATCTATTAGACCTTATGAGAATTGATGATACATATTCAGATATAACCGAACAAGAAGCAGACTTCTTAATAACATTGTATGAAACAATCAGAGAACTTGTGTACCAAGGAAGCAAAGTCACATTGGTACGCCTGGGTTATGAACTCAACATTAGCACCAAAGAACTTTCAGACTACTTGTTTGACATCGTTAGAATAGTAGACCGAATTGAAGAAGAAGTACGACAAAAAGATAATTGAGGATCAAGCACTGATATCTAGTAAACAAGGTTTTATGACAGATATCCTAGGCAATTTTGTAATGCAACGTGCTAAAGAGATATCTCATTATTCTTTTGTAACAAACAACAACGAGGAATTAAGACAGTCTTTAGTAGATGATGCCGTTATGAGAGTTTGTGAAAAATTTTTACACTACTACGTTCCTGGTAAATCTGCTGCAAACCTTATTATATCTATAATATATTCGACCATGAACAACAAGATTGTTTCTTTAAAGTGGAGAGACGTTTATGGTCAAAAGATTAAGGGAAACCTATATGTTATTGAAGACGGAGAAGTTAAACTAAAACTTGTTCGTTATATTCGTGATGATTATACAAGTAAAAAATTATGATTAGTATTTATGAAGGGTGGTTCTTTGCCATTGGAATGGGGTTTTTATTTGCGTATCTATTTGTGTTTGAGCCTTGGGGCTGGATCATAGAGAACATACTGCCTTATAAACCTTTTAATTGTGTATTGTGTTTATCGTTCTGGAGTTGCTTAATTATATTTGCAGCAATGGACTTGCATCCAATGCACGCAATTTATTCAAGTCTAATTGCGGAACTCACTTATAGAAAGCTAGTTAATGAGTAATGTAAATTATAAAAGCGACCAAGTATTTCTGTACTGGGACGAACCTATTTTTACTAACTCTAATTTTAAAAAGAATGATTCCAACACCAATGAAGAACGAGACGAGAAAACAATTTATCCAACGCTGTAAATCAGTAGGTATAGAGGATAAGAATCTATGTGCTCAGACCTTTATTAAGGAAGCTAAAAAAACTAAATAACATGAACGACATTGACACACAGGATGACTTCCAAGACTTTATTGATGAACTTGAAGGTTCATCGAAGAACGATAACGCTCAATGCTCCATTGATAATCCAGAGGATTGCGAAGCTTGCGGTAGTTAAAGATGGGAAATCCACTGAAAAAATTATTTAGCGGAGGCGCAGCAGAAACCATAAATGCTGTAACAAACGCTGTAGACAAATTCGTAACCACTCCTGAAGAAAAGGAGGAGATAAGACAATCCGTAGAAGCTGAAATCAGCAAGAGGTGGAAGTCTGATATGTCTTCTGATTCTTGGTTATCCAAGAACGTAAGACCGCTCACTCTCGCCACAGTGATTATTTTCTTAGTATTAATGACCTTCTTTGAAGGCTTTGGTATTAGTAGTGTAAGTGAAAGATGGATTGGTTTATGGGAAATGGTAAGCGTAACAGTGATAGGCGGGTACTTCGCAGTAAGAAGCGTGGACAAGAGGGGACGTCTAAAGTAAAGTGGTGCGAATCTGCACCAATAGAATGTACTTGTAAAGGTACTTGTAATAAAAAGGGGGAACGTTAGTTCCCCTTTTCTTGTTTAGCTTCTTTATATCCTCTTTGGTATTCAACGTTCTTTTCAAGAAAGTAAATCCTTTCCTCCATGTGATTGATTACAATAATCTTTTTATCGAGTCTATCGTGGACAGTGTATAGTTCCATTTTTAAAGAAGAGAACTCTGCGTAGATCCCACCCGCTGCAAACACTGCTGCAACAAGCCATATCAACATAGACCAGTTTTCTTTAATAAAGGATTTATTTTCTTGCTCCATCGTTTTTCTTATTCATATAGTACCATCTCTGGAGTGTGTATCCTATCGATACAACTAGAAGTAAAAGTTTCAAGGAGGTTTCTATTTGAGACATAGTTATGCTGAACGTAGCACTATTCATTAACAATACTTTGAAGTCGGAGTTATTCATTTTAATATTTTTTGTACATGGTTCTATTATCTTCAGATTTATAAGCTATAAGAACATCGCCTCTATTGTTCTCTTTTATATAACTTACATGAACCCATGCAAACTCACCATCTTTGTCTGGGAACTCTCCTATTAATTGGTCAAAATATAAATGGTCTTTTATAAAAAGGAATATCTCTAGGTTAGTCATGCCTCCAAAAATGTGAGCATCAACGTCTATCGCCTCTCCCTTTGTGTGTTGTGATTTCGAACTTCCTTTAATTTGCTTATTTAAAGCTTCTGATCTATAACCCGAAGTAACCGCTATTGGATGTCCGAAGTGGTTTCTTAAAGGTTGAAAAATATTTAGAGCAGTAGACTTTAGATTTATTAAGTGCTCTATTGTAGGCTCGTTTTTTATTCCCAACCTCTTTGCAGTGGCAGATTTTGTTAGTTCCGCAAGAGTTAGGTTTGCAGTTAGTCTCATGATTCTTCACACTCATCATCAATGTTTGCAGAATAAGGGTAGTACACAGAGCTACTATAAATCTCGTCTTCATTAAACAAGTCTCCAGCACAATCTTCATTGTCAATTATAGCTTTTAAATCAGCTGTAGCTTTAACGAAATCAGCAATTCGTCTGTTGATGTAAGATACTTTTCCATCTATCTGAGCGGCAAGGGTATCTATTATGTATTGGTCTTGTACCGATTCTTCCTTCTTAGTGTTCGCTGCTTGCGTTCTAAGCATAGTTATCGTTGCTTTGGCCGAGTACATAGCCAAGGAGTATTTGATTAGCTTAAACAAGCTTATTTCGTCTGTCGTTAACGTTTGATTGCTTACACCAGATTCCATGTGTTCATACAGACAAGTACCTAGTAGGTCTTGAATAGACGTGAACTGCTCTAATTGGATTATAGACAGCAACGCAGCACGATCTAATCTCTTAGGTAAAGGGAAGTTCTGATAAAGAAAATTGTCATCTATGAATATTACCTCAACCATCTTAAATATCTTCAGTATTTGCGCCCTTGATACTTTCAAGGTTTACTTCTTCTTCTACAACATTCAGATTCATTTGATTGTAACCGACTGTAGACAATACTCTAGAGAGTCCACTTAGAATAATCTCTCTGTTCGGTAGCGTTTCAGTAGCTCTGAATATTTGGTAGGCCGTAACAAGCTCGTTACCTGTACCTCCAAGTTTACCACTAACCATAACACCAAACAAAGTGGGGCTAGTAATATTATGTGCTGTAAGTATTTTAGCATCATTTAGTCTCGATAGTACATCTACGGTCTTATCTAAATTAGCAATGTCTAAAGGCGTGAACTTGGGTGCGTCTTCTTGTTTCTTAACCCAGGATACTACGAAGTTGTCCGCTTCAGGGCCGATAAAAGACTCTTTAAAGTTTTTGTACTCAGTGGCTTTTTGCTCATTAGACATGTTCCGACCAATGAAAGTAGCAAGAACTTTTGGCGAGAATCCATTTTCAGCAGAGTTTTTGATGTGTTTACCAAAGGCAAAGTCAGACTCTATATAGTGAAACGCAGAGATATAGTTAGGAACACCATAGTATGGATTACCACTGTAAGGGTTAGATATATATAGAACAGCCTCTGTGCCAGTCTTGTCAAACTTATTAAAGGCTTTAACTTTTTTAGGATCGTTATGCTGAACTGAGCTTGCTCCGTACCCAAATGTTCTTCTTATAATGTAGTGAGTAATCTCTCCTTTCTCGTTAGGTTCAGCTGCTCTTACTCCTTTTACGTCTAGAGATTTAAGCTCTAGTATCTTGCTTCTACCTTTATTCCATCTTATGTAGAAAGCAGATGCTCCTTTTGATTCATATTGAAATGCTGCGTGTAGGATTACATCGTACATTCCCTTGTTGTTACCAGCACAGTTTCCTAAGAATACTTTAAGCTCTTGTTTAGCTTTGTTTGTTTTAAGAAAAGAATCATCATATTTGATGTCCTTACCAGCAATCATCTTGGATTTCTTTGTTAAGATACCAGAGTGAACAGGAGACTGACGTAGCATCTTTTCCAGGATAATAGGAAAGTCATCGTTAACACCAAATTTTATATAGTCACCTAACAAAGTATGACCTAATTGATATCGGTTGTTTAAGTTTCTGATAGAGTTTTCTAGCTCGTTTGTAGCTATAGTCTGTTCAGTTGCTTGAACATCTGTCTTAGATGCAAAAAAGTCTACTATGTTGTTGAATAATCCCATTACTATAATCTACAAATTAATACGTTGAAAACTTAACAGTGTCAGCATAAACACCTGTTCCAGTTTGAGTTGTCGTATAGTCTTCTAAGTGGCAAGAATATCTGTAATCAGAACCTCCATTAGAAAGGGTGAGGAAATACTCACCGCCTTCTAACGAAGTGTTAATTAAATCTATGTTAAGACGAATAAAGTCGCTGCAAGAATTAAGGTTATTTAAGTCTTGTAAGTCCACAAACAATCTGTTGCCATTACCAACAACTTTTTCTAATCTAACGTCAAAAGAATTGATTACCCAATCTATCGACTTTACAAAAGAAATAGTATTAATAATTTCAGACTTAATTTTTTTCATCTTGCCCTTTAGTTAATTTACATTTATTCAGGAGAATCTTGAAAAATACCAGTGCTCATGTCTATTTGAACAGATCCGTACTTTTTTTCTAAATCCTCACTAAGTTTTTGCCAGGCATCTTTTGCGCTGACAAGTTCAGTAGTTGCTTTGCTGCTTACGATAGAAGCTTCAACAATTGCACCTTCCATTTTACGAATAATGGACAAAATAGATTCCATTGTTTCGTGTTCTTTTTTTGTTAGTTTTTTAGCCTTAGCCATACAAAATATATTTTAGTTAACTATAACAAATATAATTAATTATATCTACCTCTGCTAACATCTTCTATATATATTAAGCACTCTTCAAACGTGCCGTAAAACTCAGGTGTTCCATCATTGACAGCTTCAAAAATTGTTTCTTCTTCATCGTAAGGTTGTACATCGTATGCCATTAGTATGTTGCTATGTTACCGTTTACAATTGAGTTAGTGTATTTGCTATTGCTATCGTTAGCGTTGCTACCTTCAAACGTCCACTCTGTTATAAGACCACTTGTAACTGTTTGGCTACTATCTGCTATAACACCACTGTTGTATAGTGTGCTCACTTCGCTTGAGGATAAAATCTTGTTATATATTTTAAATTCATCATAGTCTAGAGTAGCATTACCCGCACTATTGGTAAGGTGTAAGTTTTCTCCAATTTTCCCCTTAGTAGCGTTAATAGAAGTTCTTGTTCCGTTGTTTGCGTTTGACTGAGAAGTACATTCTGTAGCATTCCAATACAGTTTAAATGCATTACTTGCATTTGTCATTGAAGCATCGTATGTCATTGTGATCATACAGAATCCAGCACTATTTACATTTCCTCTAGCAGAGCTTCTCCATTTTGTACTACTATTAATGCCTGTTGCAGAAGAGTTGTCGTGTAGCGGAAACTGTCTGTCAAAGTTTGAGCTATTAGTTCTTACCCTAGCAATAAGTCTATTTAAGCTTTGGCTATATGTGAGGAATATACGGTTGTTTCCGTTTGAATTTGTGTTACCAAAGTTAAAAAGCAATTGATTTTGTAATCCACCTGTGTTACGCACCCACATACTAAAGCTTAAATCTTGTGTGGTGTTTATGCTAAACGGAGATGTTCCTGTAGTACAGTTTATGTAATCGCCTGTACCATCGTTTTGATAATACTTTGTATTGCTATATGCGGGAGCTGCATCATGGTCATAGCTATACCACTCGCTAATAGCGTGAGGCGTAGTGGCGTTAGGCGTACTAGTGCTGTTTGTATTAATAGTCTCGTAACCCCCCTCAGCCGCAGTTGAAATTGAAATCTCTTCTAACGGTTGGTTCAATTCAGCAGCTAACTGTGAAAACTTAATTTGTCCACTACTTTGTAGAGCCATCTAGTCTTGCTTTTAGTTCCTCAATTTGTTTTTGCTGATCCTTAATAGCCTCGATAAGAAGTCCTGTAATGTTCCCATATGCAACAGCTAACATTCCTTCTTCTGTTTCGTGTACAACTTCAGGTAAAACCTCGGCAACTTCTTGCGCTATAACACCGGTAGAGCGTTTCTCCTCACCTATCTTATTAAAGTTAACACCTCGTAAAGCTGTAACCTTTTCAATAGCGTTAGGGATAGTTTCTATGTTCTCTTTAACTCTTTCATCAGAGTAAGCAATAAGGTCACCTGTGGCAGTAAACGTACCCGATAAATTGTTACCATTGTTAGATAGGTTATCTAAGTTAGCGTCTCCATCAGCTCCATTACTTCCTGCAGGACCTTGTGGCCCTTCGGGCCCTGCATCCCCCTGTGGCCCCTGTGGGCCTTCGGGGCCTTGCGCTCCTGCCGCTCCTGCCGCACCTGCAGGTCCTTGTGGGCCTTCGGGGCCTTCGGGGCCTTGTGGCCCCTCTGGTCCAGCAGCACCCGCAGCTCCAGCAGCTCCAGCAGCTCCCTCTGGTCCTTGCGGCCCTTCAGGCCCTTCGGGGCCTGTACTTGTAGGCAAAGTAACTGAACCACCGTTAGTTAACGAAAGCGTAGTACCACTTATAGATAATGTTTGGCTATCTGTTTCAGAGGTAAGGAATCCATATTCATTTAAAGCCTCAGTCGTAACGTAGTCTGCATTTCCATGATTGCCCCATCCGTATGCCGTGTCCCAATTGGATACATTCGCATCACTCGCTCCTGTAATAGTACCCCCAATAAAGTTACCACTACCGTTAATCCCCTTAGCTGTGCCGTCTACGAAGAATCCTCCGTCAGCACGCATATACCTAGGAGTGTATATATTTTTATTTGTGTTTTGATTTATTCTTAGCCATGAAGTGTCTTGAGTTCCAATCTCACCGACTCTTGTAGTACCATTAAAGAATTGAATATCATCAGATGTGGTACTATCTACTCTCTTTATAATTAATCTAGTAGCTGCTGAACCATCTCCGATAGTAAGTGAACCCGTCATTGTGCCACCCGCTTTTGGCAATGCATCGTCAGCTCTTGTTCCTTGAGCTGAGGTTGCGTATGCTGAGGAAGCAGTTGCAGCAGCAGTACCTAGTGTGGGTTTGCCTGTAAGAGAATCATAATTTCCGTCAAACAAAGTGGGTAAACCGCTAAGAGAACTATAAGCACCGTCAAATAAATTAGGCTTATTAGCTAGTGAATCGTAGTCACCATCAAAATTTGATGATCCGTATCCCGCTTGTGCGTGATCTCCCCATCCATAAGCAGTATTCCAATTACCAGAGTTACTTCCACTAGCTGTTATTGTTCCGTTAAAGGTTACATTATTACTATTGTAAGGATAGTGAAACACTTCTGTGTTTGTACCAGCATCTCTTCTAAAGAAGGTTATATTATCAGCCGTTTCCCCCGTTATAAATCCAGGAGAATTGTCCCCATTGTAAGAAACTCCACCGCCATAACTACCTGACTGACCTACATATAAGTAACCCGTTCCTTGACCATCACCGAAAGCCTCGAACCCAGCCTTATAGCTTTGGTCAGCAAGAACCTTCACTACTCTGTCAGAAGCTGTATCGACATTTCCAACAATTAAATTTCCTTGTACAGTACCACCTGTTTTTTGCAATGCTCCATCTGCTAATGTACCTTGCGCTGCTGTAGCATAAGCAGAAGAAGCCGTTGCTGCCGCTGTACCTAAAGTAGGCAGCCCACTTAGTGAGCTATATGCACCATCAAACAAATTCGGTTTACCGCTAAGAGAATCGTAAGCACCATCAAATAAAGATGTGTTACCCGCCATAGCTGTAGTAGCTGTTGTTCCTATTGTTAAAGGTGTTAGGTTACCTGTATGGTATAGTTCACGAAGAGTTCCATCTAGCTTTACAGACATTACGTTTGTAGTGTCGTTATAGCTAAACCCATCGTTATTGTTCATGTTGATAACAGAATCGCCATCGGTAAAATAGTTACCCGCTGCCTGATATGTCGCAGACAAGTCGGGTATGCGAGCCGCATCAAATGTACCACTTGTGATTTTAGAGGCAGCTAAAGAAGGAATACGAGCAGTACCCAATGTACCACTCGTAATCTTACTTGCCGCTAGATTCGGAATATCAGAAGCACCTAGTTGGTGACTCCCTGTAACGTTAATATCTCCTAATATCTTAATGGCCATACAATTATTATTTTAATAACAAATATAATAAATTATTATACTTGAATACTACGCTCTTTTACCTGAAACTACTACATCGTAAGAACCCGCTGGTAAACCAACTAAAGTGTACTTAGTTGAAGCAGAAGTATAAAGAATCTCTGGGATAACATGGTTGCCATTATTGTCATACAGTGAGATATTTGCAGGGTGGCGTACTGAACTAGTGCTTTGTGTTATATCGAAATCACCGCCAGCATGGTTGGTAATTGAAGCAACGTAAGTGTTAAAGTTGTTGGTAAGGTTAACAGCATTGCTACCATCTGCATCAAAAGCAGTAAGACCAACGTGTGTTGCGCTTCCTACCATTACATCAGCAACGTAGTCTTTTACGGTTTCTGCACTCAATTGAGTATTCGCAGTACCCGAAAGTGTACCATCAGCAGTAACTGTAAGGTTTGAACCTACTTTAATTCCACCTAAAGCTGAAGTGGTAGCCGCAGATAAAGAGAAGTTATTGGCAGTAGTAGTGATTACACCCGTGCTACTATTGTAGCTAACTAAACCACTCGCAGAGATTTTACTACGAACATCAGAATCAGACAACTGAGTGTTTGTAGAAGAGAATGTAAACTGATTTGTACTATCATCATATGATACAGTAGTGTTTGTACCACTACGGAATGCTACCGTGTCTCCGCTACCTATTGACTCAGAGTTTGTGCCATCAGATACAGTCCACGATCCGTAAGCATCTGCTCCAGTAGCAATGCCACTAAGCTTGGTAAGCAAAGCATCAGTAAAGTCGTTTGCTGTTTGCGTATCAGCCGAAATTGTACCATCCGCAGAGATAGTAATTCTAGCACCATCCTTAACACCACCTAAAACAGATGAGCTTGCAATTGGTAAAGAGTAAACGCTGTACTCAGAAGAAACTGGTATATTGTAGAACGTTGATCCATCGTTAGTAAATTCCCAACGGTCATTAGTCTCGTTCCATTGTAATACAGGTACATCTTCACCTTGACCTCTATGTACAGAGATACCACTATCAGCACCCTCACTAGCTCCAGAGTTCAATGTAATGTTAGTGTCCTCTACTGCTAGTTCCGCAGTGTTTAAGATAGTTTGTGTACCGCTTACAGTCAAGTTACCAGTTATAGTAACGTCATTAGAGAACGTCATGTTCCCGCCCTTGGTCTGTGCTCCAGTAGTACGGATTACTGTACTATCAACACTGATACCGTTTGCACCTACGCTAATACCATCATTAGCATTTGCAGAAAATACAGTACCTGTTTGTGTAATACCATTACCAGCAGAAAACTCCTTACCAACTACAATGTATTCAGTGCCGTTGAAGATTTCTACTGTATCGTTTGTAGTGTTAAAGTAGACTTGGCCCGTTACGTTTCCGCTTGCTTGGGCACTTGCTCTTGTTTCTAATGCTGCTGAAACCAGCTCTGATCCTGAGAGGTTTAAGTCAGCTAAAAATTTAATTGCCATTCTTTTTTATATATAAATTAAACTAAATATGCTTTGCCTGTTTGGGCGTTCTTAAATCTAACATCAAGCTGATTGTTGCTAGAATGCTGTACTTCTGCATAGACCTCATTACTATTAGAATCTAACACAGTTACACTTGGTTTAAAACCTAAGTTATGTTGTACCGTCCATCGGTCTGAACCGACAGATTGGTTATGTGAATATTTTACGTCTGTCCATTGAACAGTGCCACTAGAGTTGACAAGTAGTGATTGACCTTCAGAACCAGCAGAAGACGAAGAATCCTTGACTTCGCCAGAGAATCGTACACTGTCCGTACTTACGTGAAGGGGTATGTTATTTCCGTTACCATCTGAGAGTTGTTTCTCTGATGTTAGCTCGTTAGAATCGGAGGTCTTTATAAGACCTTTGTATGTATCCTTTGGTTTATTTCCAGTTAGTGTAGCCATCTCTTTAATTTACAATTCTGCTTCCCAAGTATCTTGAATTGTCTCCCAACGCATCTGTATAGTGTTCCACTGTACGTTATCAAACTCGTTTTGCTGATTAATTAAGGCAGCAGATCGTGTTGATATAGATAGTACAGATAGAGCAAGGTTTATCATTACTCTGATATGTATGCTAGAACAACTCCCTCATAACATTGCACCTCATTAAACCTCCCAAACAAAGTCATCCCTGTTGGCAAAATTTGTCCCGTTAGAGAATCTCCTACTTCACTTTCTACATTTACATTAGCCTCTTGAAGACAAACTATAAATCTATATTTTTCTCCATTGGGAGTAGTGTCCCCAGCAGAAAGTTTACGGAAACCTAAGTCTCCTGTTGTTGCTTGATAGTAGTTTCTATCTTTAGTAATGTTGCTCATTATACGTTCCAAAATTCATTAATAGTTTCCCAAAGTGCTTCTATTTGTTCCCATTGTAAGTTAGAAAAACCAGCATCGGTTTGTTCTAAATCTGCTCCAGAAGAGTAGCTCTTGTTGCCTATAAGGTAATCTACTCTCCCTGTTATTATAGTAATACTATTAGAGCTATAAGGCTCTATACCCCCAATTAAGTAATCAACTATACTAGAGTTTACTTGTTGAGAGTTACGACTGTACCCTGTTTTTATAGGGGCATAGCTCATTAATTCAAATCAATTACGGATTGACTACAAGCCATTGATGCAATCCAACTATCTGTAACTAAGCTTATATCTATATATGAAAGCTCATTTTTTGATGCTCCGCTACTAGCTGTATAGTTCATGGTCAAAGCATCCATCCATCCACTAATCGTTGCCGTTCCGTTATTATGGTACATTATACAAACCAAATCTTGTCTTCTAGACATATAGTCTATTTGGTTCATTTTTCTATCTAGAAATGGTATTCTTATTAATATCTCTGTAGAGATAACACCTAAGCCATTACTATTTACTTTTGTCTCTGAAAAATTAGTTACAGAGTCTTTGTTGTTGTGCTCAAACACAACATGGTCTGCTAATTGAGCTTGAGTTATAATTGTTTCATCGGTAGCATCAAACGCAATGTCTAAATCTTTTTGAAGACCTAATACTACTTTGGTAATACCACCAACATTTTTGTTGCAGTTGATGTCTAAATCTTCAAGTAAAATACTACAGCTAAAACTCATATAATAGATATAAAAAAAGGGGAGGGGTATTAGTCCCTCCCCTTGTGTTAATTTACAAGATTCTGTTATTAAGCAGCAACAGAGCTAGTAATGTCTGCCCACTGATCAGCAGTAAGGCTGTACGCCAAAGAATCCTCGTCACCTGTTAGGGTTACTTGGAAACGGTTTTTCTCACCACGACCAGAACCTGATGTTCCGTCAATTGTAGCAGCATACATTCCGTAATCGAAGCCTAGCATATGGTAAGTACCAGCAGCAGTCTCTACGAAAGCAACCAATTCAGAACCACCAGAAGCAAGAGCGTTCAATGCATTACGGTGAGCCAAAGACATAGAAGGAACTTCTACAGCTACAGTAGGTACACTAGATACGATACCATCAGCAGTTACAGTCTTAACATCAGTAAAGACAGAGAAACCATCTTTTAAGTTAAAGTTAATCTGCGCTGACATATCAGCACCAATTGTTCCTAAAATGCTATCATCAGCACCAGTGGCGATAGTAGCATCTTGAGTTACAGTAACAGCATCTCCACTAACAGAAATAGGAACCCATGCAGCATTTGCAGTGTCCGAATTAGCGATTAATTTTGAGCGGTTTGCGATGTATACAGACTTTAGACCACCGATACCTAGATCAGTACAGTCGTATGTTACATCAGCTAAATCTAATTCACAAGCCATTTTTTTATTTTTTTTAAGGTTAAAGGGAGGGGACTAAGCCCCTCCATTAATTTAATTATACTTGAGCGTAAACGATTTCCTCGCCTTTCAAGTAAGAGAAACCTAACTTAAACTGGCCCCAAATCTTGTCGCTTGACAACTCAGCTTCGTACTTCATGTCGATAGCTTTTACATCGTTGTAGTCATCAGTCAACATACACAAGTTTTGTGGAGCAGAGATAAAGAAAGAATCGTCAGCAAGAGATGCCATGTGGATAACTTCCATTCCGTAGTACGGAGGGATGTTACCTTCGATGATACCTTCTGGAGTAGTTGTGAATTTCTCAGCAATAGCAATCTGATACTTTTGTAAGTTCACAGTGTTCATGAAGAACGCTGGTTTGAAATCACGATCTGCGTCTCCGTAGATAGCAGCCAACATATCAGCACTCATTGCTTCGTATGCTTTTTCCATCTCGTCTAGGATGTTTGAAGAAGTCAAAGCTAGAACTGTAACGTCAATAACGTCAGCGTCATTGCCTAATTCTAATTCAATTTCAGTTCCAGCAAGAGTCAAAGCTTTCTCAGCAGCTAATTTAGAGAAGTAGTCAAATACCCAATCCTTGAACTCAGCGTCCATAGTCTCTGGGTTGTGCTGACCTTTCTTCAAAAGAAGTCCACGGTAAGATGTTTCGAGAACGTTCTTACAGTTTAGGAATGCCCACTTGTAAGTGTCAACAGTCATTTCTTTTTCTCTGATAGAAGCAGAAGAAGCTGGTGTGAAGGCACATAGGTCTGTACCAAACGTCAATGAAGCGTCAAAGATAGGTACGTTTACTTTGGCTTTTACGCCATCGATTAAGCGGAAACGGTTTAAAACCGCTGCGCTTTTAACCATAGAGTCGATAAACAGATTTTGTCTGCGGTCACCATATGGTAAAGATGCAATAGATACACTCATTTTATTTAAATTTAAAGAGTTACGTTTTTATTAATTTACAATTTACTTGAAACGATTGAAGAAATCATTTACCATGTCTACTTTCTCTGCTGTGATAGCATTAAAAACCACGGTTTTATCTTCTACTGTTTCTTCCACTTCCTCTGCTTTTTGTTCAGCAGCAAAAGCTTCTTCGACTTCAGATTGAGTTACTTCTTCCTCAACGGCTTCGTACTCTTTCTCTTCGTCTTTTTCTTCAGAAAGGTCTGTGGCTGAGGTTGGAGGAGCAATGTACTTCTCTTTCTTTTCAACCATTTCCTCTTCTTTTTCTTCCTTCTCTTCCTCGTGCTTCTCCTCTTCTTCTTTTTCTTCTTCGTGAGTATCAGCCATTGCAGAGATGTGCTTTTGAATCATTTCGACAGCAGACTTTAGGTCTTCAACGCCAGCGAACTTTTCTTCAAAAGAGGTCAACACTTCTAGAAGAGTAGCATTCTCCTCTTCCAAAGCGACAATCTTAGCCTCAAACTTAGCAGCTGAAGCCTCTTGTTGAGCCTCCATCTTGCCTAGTTCTTTAGCAAAATTAAATTCGTTCATGTGTTCTTCTTTTATTACGGGTTTAATATCAGCTTGAATTTCGATAGAGAAGCCATTTACCTCTCCTTCTTTAATCGCACTAAACAATTCATCAGACTCAATCTTAGCCTTAACGAATACGGTTCCGTTTGGAAGGTCATAACCATAGTCCGTAGACTTATCGTTCTTAGACTCTTTCATCCAAACTTCAAGCATCACCACTTCGCTTGTATCGTACTCATGGTGAATACCAAATTGGTTAAACAAACCTTTCTTAGAATAGTTATACATAATGTCACGGATTGTTTCTTCCGTGAATCTTACATAGTAGTAACCATTCTCTAGCGAGTGACGTAGGATTTGTTTGTTAGGGATCATAATTGGCCCAACAACTTCTTTCTTTTCGTCATTAGCAAACATCTCTACAACCTCAGTTTTATCGAAGTAGATGAAGTTTTCTTCTATCGCTGGCTTGTCCACTAGAGAAATTTTGTACATACCTTGTTCAAAATCCTCAAGTGTAATATCGTATAATGGTAAATCCTTATCCATTTTTCTTTGCTTTTTTATGCCACTTTGGTAGCAAGTCATTGTCTTGTGTGTACTTAGGGTTCGAAGGATTCCCGTTCTTAACCAGGTACATAAAAGCGTTTAATCTAGCAAGTCCCCATTGTGCAGCACTTGTGACCTTTGGGGAGTGCCCTGTGTTATATGCACCCATACCACGAAGTACAACACGCTTTGCAGCTCCAACACCAATCTTTTTATCGGGGTACTTTTCATTGTACTTACTTACCTTATTGGTTATAGACTTAATAATCTTTGGAGATAGTTTTCCACCTTTACCAACACCTTTAGGATTCTTTTCAGGAGTGCTACTTTTAGGAGCTTTGGGAGACTTCTTAATCGAGCCATCCTTGCCTTGCGTAGCATAGTCATCTTTTCTCTTACGATCACCGTAGGGGAGATCATCGATTCCAACACTAGCTCTGACTGTGCCTTTTCTAATTGTCTCCGCTTTTCTAATAGCCCAGTTAACTCCGGATGTTCCTCCCCAGCCGAGCCAAGCAACATATCCATTGTCCTTCCAAGGCGTTGACTTATACTTTGGATCAACTGCTGCATTTTTTCTATGACGGTTAAACGCAGCCATACGAGCAATAGTTTCATAACTCAGTTTTCTTTTTGACGCTAATTGGTTTGCACGAGTCCAGCCTACAGAAGTCATTCCTTTAACTTCTTTTCCGTACTTCTTTTTCCACTCAAGAACTTTCTTAGCGTTGTTAGATGCGGATGAAGGGTAATCGTTGTAAGTAGCCATATAAATAATTTACAATTATTCAATAATACCTTTTACGTCTAGGTACGTGTACTTTTCAAATACTTCTCCAGACACTGATTTTATTAATACATTTTGGTTATTTATGTAAGACAAGCTAGACTTGTTAAGCATAAACGAAACGTTATCAACTTCATGTGTAAGCACAACCATTGAAAACTCGATTCCCACAGAGCTTTTTGCCTTTACAAATTCTGCCGAAGAAATTAAATCGTAGTAGTCTGTCGTAGTACCAACTTCGTCTTCTGCTAAAAGATTAAAACCAGCAGAGCTAATATGTGAAAGTTCACCGTTGAAAACATGGTTAGGCTGTTCTGTAAGTGTACCGTCTGCAAACATTGTTCTATAGATTCTCTGAGTAGTAGTGTTTAGATTAGATCTAGATATATATGTTATACAGAAAGGAACCAATAGATTTGTTTCATTTGAAGGAGGATTTAGATAAGCAAATCTAGTTCCCATTTCAGATACGATAGGCGGTACGTTTCTAACAACACCCGCTTGTTCCTCACTTATGATTCCTTGAAGAACATTTTCTCCAGATTCAAAATAAACATCGCCACAAAGAGATTTAAAGAATACAGAAGATTTTAATTTTATTTCTAAATCATCTACACCATCAGTGTTTATCTCTTGTATAGTCGAACCTATAGTTTTCCCATCATCATCCTCATCATCAAAGAAAAGTCCAGAGTCTTCATTAGAGATAGACAAGTTTTTATACAAGTCTTTTGGTCTAAATATTTTTATAGACTTTAAGTCATCTACAGACTCATCTATAGAAACAGTTGAGGTTCTTAATAAGTGAATAGGATCGATTATAAGGTTATGAAAAGAACCGTCAAATTCATAAAACAACCCACACGCAAATCTTTTGCATATCTTAGACAGTAGTTCTTGTGGGCCAAAAGCCACAGTATTGTTTAGAGAATCTTTGATAATGTACTCATCACTAGGGAAATAAGGTATAAAGTCTTTATTTGCCTTGCACTCAATGTTTAAAGTAGTACCAGCCATTTCAGTGACAACCTTACGCAAGTCGTTTATCCCATAAATTGCGCTAGCAGAATTTGATGACCGAAAGTGATTGAGGTTAATCACGTTGTTTACTGGTGTTCCGTTTGAGTTAACTCCTTGAAAAGCAGTGATTGTTTCTGCAAAGATAGAGCCTGAGATTGGCTCAACAAATAAGTTGAATCCATATCTACTGTCACCAAAAAATGTTGTTTCTAGAAATTCGTTTTCAGGTAAATACAAATCTTCAGTGCTCCATTGTAATGCATCTGCGTAATCTTGCTGTCTATTAGAATCGAGTATAGCAGCTTTTTCTTGAGCTAACAAACCGAATAGCGCAGTGTATTTAATTGAATGGTCTGGCCCTAATGCATTAGTCAATACTACGCTAGACTTTTCTGAATCCCCAGCTACAGCTGTTGCGTCTTGAGCTGCTAATACAATAGGTAAACCGTTAGAGTCTTCTAATCTTATTCTTTTCTTAGGATATCCGTCCTCATACAAATCCATGTATATAGCGAACTTCATATCTGTATTAAGATTCTGAGGCAATAGCTTATACACAAATCTATCTTCCTTTAGCGTAGGTATGTTTAATGTTATAGTCCCACTAGGGTTAGATGGGTTTCCGTTAAACCATTGTATTCTTCCGTCAAAACTAATGTTAGGACAAAAGTATCCAGCTTCGCCTTGAGTGTCCTCACCAAAGGAAGCGTTTAGTGCTCTCTTAATTCCAAACTTCTGATAAGTTGTGCTAGGTGTTGACGAGAAGTTACCAAAAGAAGCGTAGCTCCCAAAGTAATTTGTAGATTGAACTTTATCATTTCCGTCAATGTCTGTTTCTGAACTTAAACTTTCATTTCTACCAGACTGGCGAGGTGCTCTTGATAAAGAGAATTTTCTTGTATTTACGTTTTGTTTGGCTTGAAGGTTACCAGGAAGAACGACTTGTAGCTTCTCTGGCTCAAAGTCTGGGATAGCTTCAGTTTCATTAATTCCAAAAAGCTTAGACTTTACACGGACAGGTACGCTTGATGTGCTTAGGTAGGTTCCTATCTGCTTTAAATACTCTTTAACAGATAACGAGGGAATTATACCGGGACGTTTAGTTCCAGATCCGTATTCAGTAAATTGTCTTTTAGAGAACCCATACTTTTCGACATCGTTGTTTAAGTCTATGTAAGGAAAGTTTACAATTCTATTAACGTCTGGTTGAGCACCAATTGTTCCAGCCTCACCTCCGTTGGCTGTAGTGTCAAAGAAATCAGAAATTTCATGACGGGTTGTGTGAAAAGAATCCGTAAGTACGTCCCCAACCTTTATGTCTTTTAGTTCAGACATAAACCTAGACAAGAAGTCTTTTAAAGATACAGTTATATAAGGCTCGTCACTATTAAACTCAATCTCCTCTACTTTAAGTATTCCGTACAGCTCAGTTTGATCCGTGTTGTCTATATATATTTTATAGAAGTAATCTGATTTCGGATAAGAAGATACATCATCAGATAGTGGATCGTAACTAAAAAACAATTTATTAGCAGATGATAAAGGCAGTTTTATATCTGTACTAAAAGGAAGCTTAACTTTAGTTATGTCCTTATCATCATAGAACTCCGCATCATAATTTAAAACTTGATTTGGAAACAAGTCAATTTCAGTAAAACTTACATTGTCTGTGCTTAAATGTAATGATAGATTCATCGTGTAGCTACGTTAAAAAGTATTTTTGTATTAAACACATTTTTTATTAAACCATAGTTATTGTCTCTCAAGGCAATACCATAGGCGTAGTCATTACAGAAATCAGCAATGACCATCTTACCCTCATATGCGTAATCATCAAAGCTATCAAAAAATCTCTTATTCTCTGCGTTTATTGAAAGAGTAAAATCTTTAGACGTAGAATATTTTTTGTACTCATTTGAAAACAAACCATGTGCAACCTCTACATTGAAATCAATTTGAGATATCTTAGTAAACCCAGAAGCTCTATAAACAGACGCACCCAACACGTCAGCTGCTAAAACAGTGGTACCAAAAGGGTACACGTTTGAATCAAATGTAAAGTCTGTTGCAGAGTCTCTAACACTTGCTAATAAATATATACCTCTTCTAAAATTACCAGACTTGTATCTCACATGAACAATGTCTCGGTCTTGGAATGCAAACGTAGAAGAAGGGAAGTCTATTTTCCCATTATTCAAAAGTCGAATGTTGCTGAAGTTAGGTGCGAGTTCATTAACAATAACACTTTTTATTTCGTAACTCATATTCTATCGTTTCTTTCTCTTAGTCTTCTTGACGTTTCGTCAGTAGTTAAATCCTTAGAACTAACAAAAGCTCTCACTGGTTTCTTCATGTCTGAGGCTGTAGACAATGTAGCATTTGCAATTGCCTTTAGGTAATTTACACTTTCTTTTGTAGAATCAGCTACAGGTATGTTTGCCTCTTTAGCCACATCTACTAATCCCCCCATTGCAAAATTGTGTTGAGCTACATTTGTGTTAGGTTTAACAGATCCGTTTATCCTTTCGAGAAGACTTCTGTGGAAAGCAGCGGCTTTTTTGTTAACGATAAACTCTCCACCTTCCATCTCGTAACCACCTTGTCCTTGAACAGTAAATGGTACACCACCTTCGCTGTGGCTTGGCCCATTTACAATACCACCTTCTTCAAACGTAGCTGGGAAGAACTTTCTTCTTCTTACAGCATCTGCTTTAGCAGCACCACCAGCAATAATTATTGCGTTACCAATAGCTGTTTGTATAGCAGCTTGTGGAGTAGGGGCAGTTCCAAAGTTTTTAAGCAAGTTACTAGCTACGGCTTCCGCAGTTTCTATGCCTATGTTTAATAAATCAGTTTTCTTTTGAGCATCAAATATTTTCTTTTGAATCTCATTCTCTTCTTGAATCTGCTTCTTTCTTAGTTCTTCCTTCTTAGTTCTAAATTGAGACTCAGTAATCAATTGGTTATCAAGTTGAGACTTCAGTATCTCTTCCTCAGTCTTGTATCTGCTTCTAATAGCATCAAGTTCTTGATTGAGCCTGTTCTGAGTGTTCTCTAAAGCTGTGGCGTTATAAGCCTTCGCAGCATCTGTAAGTTCTGATAAAAGAAGATTTAAAAGCTCATCTGTCTTACCCTTGACTTTGCTTGGATCAACTTCTAATGTAGAAAGTATATAGTCCTCTAGGAGCTTTCTTTGAGTAGAGGTTAAATCCTCTTCACTGATGCCAAACTTGTCAAACAGAGATGTTAGTGAGTCCTTAACCTCTTGCTCTTGCTCTGGTGTAAGCGCAATTCCATTTTTTAATTGCTCTCCAAATTGCTCGCCAAATGACTTAGCTAATCCTCTAGCCGCTGATTCTAATTCTGGGAAGTCTATTTTAAGCTTTTGAGTTACAAGCTCAAACTGCTTTAGCCTTTCCAAAGCCTTATCTAACAGTCTTAAATCAAAACCTAAATCATCCCAAAGTTTTCTTTGTTCAAGAAGACCGTCTCTAGTATCTTCTATATATCCCTCTATACTTTCTCTAGAATTGTTTTGTATGGTTAACAAAGACTTCTGTAAGTCTACTTGGTTTTGTATTAACTGTTTTTTCTTTTCTTCATTTTGCTCTCCTTTAATTTGATTCTGAAGAGTTTCAATCCTAAGCTTCACTTCAGACTCACGAAGTTTCATTTGTTCTTTCTCGGCAGCAATCTGGTTTTGAAGAGTTTTGAATTCCAACTCATATTCCTTTTGAGCAAAGACAAACATTTCTTTAGCTGTTCTCTCGATGTTTTGATAATTTGTTTTTTGTTGCTCTAAAGCCTCTAACTTGGCTTCTTCTACTGCAAGCTCCTCTTCACCATTCCATCCTATATTGCTGTTTATTTGATCTTTAAGATCAGCAATATTTTGCTCTTGTTGTTCTATCTCTTCGTTTACATCAAAAACTTTTTTTCTAGCCTCAAATTCTAAAGCAGCAGCTTGTTCTAGAGTCAACAAATCGTCTTCTCTCAAGTCTCTCATTCTCTCTAAGTCATCCGCAAATCGGCCAGCAATAGTTTCTCTAGCATCATCCATCATGATCTGCTTTGCTAACTCTGCTATTTGGCCAGATACTTCATCAACAGCAGAACCCATTCCTTTAAGAGTTTTAGCATAATCAACGGTAATAGTTCTAGCACCACCAGGGCCAGTTCCAAAGGTAAATTCAACTTGATCTCTAATCTCTTCTAACCTTTCCTTGAGTTCTTTACGCTGTTTTTTAGTAATTAAACCGCCTCCTAAAGAGTCGATTTTATTCTGAAGTTCTACAGCTTCTTCGGCTAAAGGATTTATTATACCCTCTAATATTGCTTTTTTAGATGCAACAGCTAAGTCTTTTCCGTCTTCTATGTAGGAACTTAAAGTTAAATACTTGTTAGCGGTTCTTTGAATTTCATCTAGTTGGCCCAAGAAATTTTTAGCTTGTTCTGTTAACGACTCGCCAAATACTTCTGCATTAGCATTAGACAAAGTTTCCATTGCCAACGTTGTTTGGTAACCTTGCTCATCAATAATCCTCAAGGCTGCTTTAACCAAGTCTGAGTCTTTTATGAAATTACCTATGCTAATACCAACACGGTTTAATGCAGAGTTCAATAGCTGCATATTACCTTTAAAGGTGTCTATCTGTTGAGCCGCTGCAATGTTTGCCGCACCCACTTGATAGTATTTATCTTCTAAATTGCCTAACGCATCTACATTTTCAATAAGGGATATTAGCTGACCAGCGTTTCTCTTACCAACTAATTCGATTGCTTGTGCGAAAGAAATGTTTCTGTCCGCTAACTGTTTTATTGCACTTTCTAAATCACGACCAGACACAGAAAGCTCAGTGAATATACCACGAAGACCAGTACCTATACGAGATGCTGTAAAACCATTGTCCGCTAATACAGCCATTGCAGAGGACACGGTTTCGAAATCAGTACCTACTTGAGCTGCTAATGGCCCAACGTACTGAATGGCAGTACCAAAACCTTCAAACGATAATGCAGAGGAGTTAATAGTAGAAACGAGAATGTCAGATATTTTTTCTGTCTCATTAGCAGTTAAATTATACTGCTTTAATATCTGTCCAATCTTTTGTGCTACTGGACCAACACTCTCACCAAGTGCCTGTGCTGTCCTCGCAACACCCTCCGTAGCATTGATAATTTCGTCAGTGCTAAAACCAAGCTTACCAAGCTCTGTCTGTAGTTTTACAATTTCTTCAGAAGTAAATGTTGTACTACCAGCTACATCAAGTACCGAGTTAGAAAGCTTTCTAAGTTCTGTATTCGAAACACCAGTGACAGCTTGTAACTGAGCCAACTGAGCTTCATACTCTACAGCCGCCTTAAAAGAATCGGTAATAGCTTTTTGCAAAAATCTAAAAGACGCTCTTAACGCTGCTACTACAGTTCCTATACCTGTAAGTGATCCTAGGGCTTTTCCTAATCCTGGTCCTTTTAATCCTTTTAAGAAGCCACCACGGAAACTAGCATCTCTTCTTTTCCCTTGTGCCTCAGATATCCTACCTTGAAGCTTCTCGAACTCAGCCGATCCTTCTTTGTACCTCTTCTTTACTTCTTGAAGATACTTTATTTCAGCCTCTAATCTTTTTTTAGCGGAGCCTTTACCAGAGCGTATTGCCTTTAAGTCTGCTTCAATCTTTGCTTTGGCAGCATCCTTAGCTAGCTTTTCTTCTCGCTTCTGCTCATCAACCTTTCTTTTGAATGTACGCTTTTGCCTTTCCTCAAGCTCGGCAGCATTTTGCTTTGCAATAGCAGCCTTACGCTTCTCTATCTCCTCGAATGCTACTCTAGCTTTTTCTGCTACCGCTTGTTCTCTTCTGTAGCGTTGAGCAATCTCTTCTTCGAGAGTGAGGTTTGATTTTTTAGCAATATCAGCTGATTCTTGCTTCTTTAATGCTAGCTCATTCTCGGCTTTCTGCGCTCTTCTGCTGTTGTCTATTTGTTCTTTTGTCAAGCTCTTTACGGCATTGACAGTGCCACTAATTGCTTTTTGAACCTCTGCTTGTTGCCTTACTGATTTTTTTAACGCCTCTGCATTCCCAGCGTTAGCTATTTTTTGCTGCTCAAGTTCTGCTGTTAAAGATTTTTGTGCTTGAAGAAGCTGACCAATCTTTGGCGATAGTGCTTCGAATATAAGACCAGCACCAATACCTTGCTGCTTTAATTCGTCTATAACTGTTTTAAGTGATTGTAATGCTGCTTTAATCGCACCCACTTTAGCTTCTATGGATGCGCCTTTTGCACCGCCACCGCCAGATGATCCGAAGTTACCACTACCAAAGTTACTCAAGTCTGCCATGTTATAATTCTTTTACTATAATTGTTTCAACGTCATCCAATATACTCACACCTATCTCTTCTAGCCACGCTGCTACAGCTGCTGATAAAACATCTGATATTCTTTTTTGCATAAACTCAGAGTAATCGTTTCTTGTTCGGAGAGTATTAGTTCTTATTATTTCTTGCTGTATTCTCCAGGCCAACATATTTCTACCTGTTCCGCTCTCAGCAGAGTAACTATAGCTGTAAACCTTATTCGTTTTTTTATCCTTTACCTCAACATCTATAGTGACACCAATGCCAACGCCCTTTCTGCTAATCCAATTCTTTAGTCTATCTAAAGGAGGTATCATTTGACCTTCAGCTGAAGAGTCCCTCCCAAAGTTACCGTCTATTTTTTGTCCATACTTACCCCAAGGCAGTTCAACAAATATTCTAACATTCTGTATCAACCCAGAGGATTCATCTGTTGATGATCTAACACTTACAATTGGCCTTGAGTCTCTACCTATACTTCTAAGCAAGTTACCTGTAACGGATTGGTTGTTAGCTTTTATACGGTTTTTAAGAACGCCTTTAACATCCATCTGCTTTAAAGACCTAAGTATCAAAGACCTAAGCCTACCACGTTGCTGTGCTGCGGATATCATACATTGTTTATGCTTACGTTATAATTCTTTCTAGAAAACGCAACCGTTAAATCAAAGAACGCTGAGGTGATATTCTCATCCTCCGAAGTCATATTACTAACATCAACATTGTCTATATAGCAATTCTCGTTTTCTTGAGTTAAGAAATCTTGCATCTGCCCAACGACAAATATATTCTCCTCTATAGATTGGATTGATGATAACTCATCTTCATTAATGCACTTGTCTAAGATTATGCAATCGAAGGTTAAAGTGTATATAGGTCTTGAAAGTTCTCTAGATACGTTTGAACTACTAGGTATCATAACGAAAGTCCTGTAATCAAACTCTCTTCCGTCTAAGTCATCAGCTGAACCAAGCATAATAAACTCATTTATCATACGGTGATCGCTGCAAAAATCCTTGATTAGCTTATAAAAAGAAGTGAGATTAGTCATACTAACATTTATTTAATTTACAATTTTACTCAAGGCTGCATCTTGTCTTCGCTGTGCGGACTCCACCTTGTTCTTTTGAGCCAAGTAACTCATCTCTGGTAAAACCTCCGACATACCCAACATGTATATTTCGGAATATCTAGTTATGTCCTCATGCGCTAACAACCTAACGATAGAATACCAATACCATTGAGAATGGAATTGAGCACCAGCTTCACCGGTATCCTCAACCTTTTCTTCTACCTCTTCGGTTTCCTCGTTTACTTCGTAGAAAACCCCCTTAAACTTTTTAAACAACATTTCTTCTCTGTCCCCTAAGTATCTTTGCAATACATTGTATAGGTCTTGAACAGGTGAGTTCAATATTTTTTCACGGTTCTTTTGTTCTTCAATAGGGTTTACGTTGTCGAACTCCTTGTGGTGCTTGGGCCTCAACACTAATTCAAGTATGGCAAGCTCCATTTCCTCGTCTGAGTTAAACTTAGACTTACCCGTGAGTATCTGCTCTACCATTATGAACTGGCCAAGGACTAAATCCATTACGCCTTTATGCACCTTAAAATTTTCCTTGATGTAGGGTGTTATGCTTTTACTCTCCTTTATAGGGTAGGTAGACTGCATTCTGTCAATCAAATCAAGCTTGTCTAAGGAGCTAACATTTTCGATTGATACCTTACCATCATCGTCCACAGATAATCCCTTACAGACGCTCATATGCTCTTTAAACGTGATCATAGGAACATTGTTACACCTCCGTCTTGCTCTTCCTTTGCACAATAAGCTGCAATTGCTAGACTCATAACCATATCATCATGCTTCCCCTCGGTATTAGAAAACTGAAGGTTACCAGTTATAGGATTTCTCTTTGACTTAAAGTCGTACAGCTCTTTTGTCAAATCATCGTTTATGGGAATTGTAATCTCCTTGTCCTCGAAAAGCTTTACCAGGTTCTTGACCATCTCTGGCTTACTCTTGGTTGTGGTTAAGAAAGGTATCATCTTGTAGAGCCTATCGTCTTCTGTGATGTCATCAAATAGTAAGTCATTGTTATTGACCTCGAAGTACGCAGCTGCTAATTTAGCATCGTGCTTTAAGTAGAATCCCTTTATCCTGTCTTTGAACTCATCACTATTCATACGCTCTTCCTTGTAGTTGAAGCGGTCTATATCTATCACATCGTAGTTTTCGGTGATTGCCGTGAGTACAGTGTAATCCTGAGCGATACCGATATCCATCCCGATGTACAGTCTCTCATACTCCTTCTCCGTTGTAGACACACACTCCTCTATGTTGCTGAAAAGCGTGCTTGAACTCACGGGCTTACATAAAAACTCCTGGTCGAACTGTGATCGTGTCATTGACTTCTTGATACCGAGTACGGTCTTAGACACTTTGGTGTCCTTCAAGTCGAGGTAGGTACGCTTAATGCTTCTTACTTGTTCCCAGTTAGCCTCCACTTGTCCGTCCTTGTACCATTCGTAAAACCAATTCGGGCCGTTGAATGTCGATGCCGCACATACATTTCCGTTGGTACGTGTGACCATAGGTAATAGTACCTCGTTTATAAAATCCAACTTCATGTATGCTGCTTCATCCAAGTAGATGAAGTCTAGTGTTGCACCACGCAAGTTATCACCACTATCAGCAGACCTAAACTTAATAAAGCTGCCATTGTAAAAATAAAGTTCGTTTGCCTTTCTGTCATAACGTTTGACAATCTGGTTCCATACATCTTGGTGATTACTGAACATCGCTTCAATATCCTTCATCACTTTGTTTGCTTGGTCTTGTATTGGGCTTACCCAGAACATTCGGTGTTTAGGGTTGTTCAATGCTCTCATTACACAATCATTCTGCATAAAGAAAGTCTTACCCGTCTGCCTCCCCGCAACGATACAGCTTATGAAAGGCTGGTGTTCGTGCACGAGCCTATTGAAATCCTTTTGCGGCTCAGTAGGTTTGTATAGCTTAATCTGCATCTATATCTAAATAGTCTTGCTCTTCAGTGGGAGCCGTTAGGTCAATCGTAGCAGTGATGTCAATCTTAGTCTGCTCCACCTTAGTCGGAGCCTTGTACCCTTGCATATCGTTTATAATCCTAATTGAATCCATAGCAGCTTTCATATCCCCTTCCGAAAGAGCTAAGTCACGAATCTTAATCAGTGCTGCTAGGTTAGTACCCTTCGCTGCCTCTATCGACTTCATCTCTGAGTTCGCCATCGCCATCAACTCTCTGTGGAATGCCGTGCCTTGATTCCTACGATCACGATAGTACGATGTGTAATTCAAATCTCTTGCAATCTTAGACGATGCATCAAAGCCTTCCTCCGATAACCTCTGAAGGAACTCTTCCTGTAGGGTGGTTAGTGAGCTACCGCTACCCTTAACGACATCCCCTTTCTTGTTTCTCTTACTTGGCATACTTCTTCTGGATATAGATCGGCATATTGTGTATACCCATCCTGTTATCAAATACGATGCTGTCATAGTTCGGTGCGCTCTCATCAAAGTGATACCACTTCCATAGATTTGCCTTCACCCTCTGTATGCAACTTCCGCAAAACGTCTTGGGGTTCTCCACGCTCCTAATGAACCTACTCTTCCCGTAAAGAGAATTGTGCAGTTCAAACATCCTAGCCTTCATATTCCCCTTGGGCATCGGCCCCATAGTTAAGTAAACAAACAAGTCTTCATAGTCCATAGCAAAGTGTATTTAAATCAATGTACAAGATAATGAATTTTTCCATTCATCACACTAAACAACCCCTTTATTATAATAAACTAGTATTATACTTTTACTTCCATAGTAAAAGTATTATAATAATAGTATTACTTTACTCTTCTACTATTATTATAATAGTATAAGGAGATGACTCTTCCCCCAAGTGGACAATTTCCCAAGTCCAGCATTCAAAATCCCCCGCCCCCTCCGAGCAACTAGCGTTATAAAAACTTGTCAAATTTTCGGTCAGTAATTTTCCAGGCGGCTATGCGCTTATTTTGCAAATTTCTGTGCGGATATTTTTCACATAGGAACGGCAAAAATAAAATAATTTTTATTCGGTAATTAGTTGTGAGTACGTAGAATTTTCGTATATTTAAGTATTAATAACAACAGAAAAACATCACTATTATGAAAACACAGTCAAACGTGAAAATCGAATTAATTGCAGAATTTCGCAACGTAATCCACGCACAAAACTCAAAAATCGTAAAGGCTCAAAGCGAACTAATTAAGGGTGAATACGAAAGCAAAGTTTTTGAAATGTTGCAAGAGGTAATTTCCGATAATTTCCAATTGTGGGACGAACTTTTTAAACTCGAAAACGAGGCAAGATAAAAATACGGCTTTGAGGGGTTGCCGTTTTAACCCCTCTTTTTTTATTATTTTATAATTTATTACGTATGGAAACTATTCAAATTTTAAACGAAAAAGGAAACAAGGCAACAACATTGCAAGTTTTTACTGCTGAGATGTACAAAGAGATTTCGCCTATTTTGCAAAAATTCGCAGAGGCGAAAAGCTTAGA
>Ga0315331_10000396_pt1 | contig 29860 bp, 30 predicted proteins | sample M160m34915metaG_FD_203456 | JGI IMG/M metagenome (GOLD analysis project Ga0315331, IMG submission 203456) | Ammonia-oxidizing marine archaeal communities from Monterey Bay, California, United States - M1 60m 34915 | ecosystem: Environmental > Aquatic > Marine > Intertidal zone | place: USA...
GCGTCGCCGCCGGATTCGGTCTGCCCGCCGTGATGTTGCGCGCGGCGGGGATTGCGCTGGCGGCGGTGCTGCTGATGGCGGCACCGGTCCGGGCCCAAACGCAAACCGGAACACAGCCGGGCGATCAGTCAGGTAGCGAAAACCGCTGTCTGCTGCTCGGCCCGCTGGCGATCTCGAGCTATATCGCGATGCTCGAACAGATTTCCCGCGGCAACCGGGCGGAAGGCGCCCGGCAGGCCGAAAACGCGGCCAATGTGATGGCGCTGTATACCCGCCTGAAATGTCCGGAAAACGCGCTGGTCACCGCCATCGAATGCCTGAGCGGCCACGTCGTCAGCCCGACGGAAAAGAAGCCCATCGGCACCATCGCCCAGCAATGCATGAAACAGTCCGGCATGCCGACGCGATAGCACGGGACAGTATCACCGCCGCCCTAGTCATAGACGCTTGATAAAGCCGGGCCCAACCGACACGATCGGCGGCCATGACCAGACTACCCATCGACGACATATTGCCGGCGCTCTGCGCGAACCTCGAGCGCACGCCCAACGCCGTAATCCAGGCCGCCCCTGGCGCCGGGAAAACCACGCGGATTCCGCTGCGCCTGCTGGACGCGCCGTGGCGCGCGGGCGGCAAGATACTCATCCTCGAGCCGCGCCGTCTGGCGACCCGGGCGGCGGCAAGACGCATGGCACAAACGCTGGGTGAGCCCGTCGGCAAAACAATCGGCTACCGCATCCAGCTCGACAACAGGACGGGCCCGGAGACCATTATCGAGGTCGTCACCGAAGGCATTCTGACCCACCGGCTGCAAAGCGATCCTTCTTTGGAAGGGGTGGCGGCGGTCATCTTCGATGAGTTTCACGAACGCAACCTGCAGGCCGATTTGGGCCTCGCCCTTTGCCTCGACTGTCAGGCGGAGCTGCGCGAAGACCTGCGCATCCTCGTGATGTCGGCGACACTGGACGTCGCCCCGATTGCCGAATTGCTGGGAGACGCCCAGGTGATAGCAAGCGCCGGGCGCGCCTTCCCGGTCGAGACCCGGTATCTCGGAAAACCGCCCGCCGACCGGTTCCGCGACACGCTGTGCCCGGCCGTGGCGGCGGCGGTGCAACGGGTCCTGGCCGAAGAGACCGGCAGCATCCTCGTCTTCCTGCCCGGCGAAGGCGAAATCCGCCGCGTCGAGAGATTGCTGAACGAGGCAGCCCTGCCCAATGAGGTCGATGTCTTGCCGCTGTTCGGCGCGCTGCCCCAGGCGCGGCAGGACCGGGCCGTCTCGCCGCCGCCGGCCGGGCGGCGCAAGGTCGTGTTGGCCACCGCCATTGCCGAGACCAGCCTGACCATCGAAGGCATTCGCGTGGTGGTCGATGGCGGCCAGTCCCGCAACCCGAAATTCGATCCGCAAAGCGGTATGACGCGCCTGTTCACCGAGCCGGTGTCTCTCGCCGGCGCTGCGCAACGCCGGGGCCGCGCCGGGCGGCTGGAACCCGGCATCTGTTACCGGCTGTGGGACAAGGCGGGTGAAGGCGCGTTCCGGGATTTCTCTCCCCCCGAAATTCTCAATGCCGACCTCGCCCCGCTGGCCCTCGATCTGGCGAACTGGGGCATTCACGACTCCGGCGCTTTGAACTGGCTGACCCCGCCGCCCAAGGCGCCGCTGGATCAGGGCCGCGACCTGCTGAGACTGCTCCACGCCGTCGACGACAAAGGCAGAATCACCGCCCATGGCCGCGAGATGGCCAAGCTGCCCATGCACCCGCGGCTCGCCCATATGGTGATCCGGGGCGCGCAATCGGGATGGGCCGAGAGCGCGTGTACCATCGCCGCCCTGCTGACCGACCGGGATATCGCCCAGCGCGACGGCCGCAATCCTGTGCCGGCGGATCTGACCTTGCGGGTGAGCGCGCTCGCGGGCGAGCGCACGAGCCTCGCCGTCAACCGCACTGCCCTCAGCCGGACAAGGGCGCTCGCGAAACAATGGCTCGGGCGGGCGCCGCAGAAAACCGGCCGCATCCTCGATGTGGCGGCGGACGAGCGGATCGGCGCGCTGGTCGCGCTGGCCTATCCCGACCGCATTGCCGAACGCCGCCCGGGCGGCGAGTCCCGCTACCGGCTGAGCAACGGCAAAGGGAGCGTGTTGCCGGCGGAGGATGCGCTGCGCGACGCGCCCTATCTCGCGATTGCCGAGCTTACCGGCGCCACCCGGGATGCCCGCATCCGCATCGCCGCGCCGCTATCCGCCGCCGCCATCGAACACCTGTTCGAGGCCGAGATCCATGAAGGCGAAACCGCCGTGTGGGACAGCCAGAGCCGCGCCGTGATCGCGCGGCGGCAACGCCGCCTCAACGCCCTGGTGCTCAGCGACGCCCCGGCCAAGGACATTCCGGGCGACCGGATTGCCGGCGCGCTGATCGAGGGCATCCGCGACATCGGGCTCGATTGTCTGCCCTGGGGCCCGGACGCCGCGGGCTGGCGCCAGCGGGCGGTGTGTTTTCATCAGGCCACCGGAGACGGGCCCGACCTGTCGGACAGCGCCCTGCTGGACACGCTGGAAGACTGGCTGCTGCCCTATCTCGCCGGCATGACCCGGGTCGCGCATCTGAAAGCGCTCGACATGCTCGCCATCCTGAAAGCGCAGGCCGACTGGCCGCTTCTGCAAAAGATGGAAAAACAGGTGCCGAGCCATTTCACCGTGCCCAGCGGCTCCAGCATCCGCATCGATTACAGCGATCCGGCGGCGCCGGCCCTGCCGGTAAAGCTCCAGGAAATGTTCGGTACGACCGAGACGCCGAGCATCGTCGACGGCGCGATCGCGCTGAGCATCCACCTGCTGTCCCCGGCCGGGCGGCCCCTGCAGATCACCCGCGACCTTCAGGCCTTCTGGACCAACACCTATCCCCAGGTAAAGGCCGAGATGAAAGGACGCTATCCCAAACACCCCTGGCCCGACGCCCCGCTCGACGCCGTGCCGACGCGGCACACGAAGAACAGGATGGAGCGGAAATAGGGCGGCGGCGGTTGGGTCGCTGTTAGCGGGGATCAAGATCGACCCCGACACCGGCTTATCGTGACATGAGGGTTTTCAGCCGCTCGTTTTCGGCGCGGCGGGTGAAGTCTTCATACAGTTTCTCGAAGTCGCGCTGTCCGTTCCAGGTCAATGCGCGCGACGCGTAACCGGAATCGAGGCGGGCCGTCCCGCCGTCGCGAGTGCGATGCACACCCTTGACCGACGGGTCCGCACGCCGTTTCAGCGCCCATGCGCCGGTGCAATCCATATCGTCGCCGATCGCTTCGGCAGGCCCATAGCCCTCGTTGCCGATCACCGCCGCCTTAAAGGTCATCAGCGTGTAGCTGCCCGTGACGTAGACGGTCAGGCGTCCGAAGGCGTCAATCTTGCCGGCCATTCGATTGGCGTTATCGGTCGTGTCGATTGTGCCGGCAACCTTGCCGTTGCGGATCGTCAACATCCCGGGGCCGCGTTTCCCCGGCGACACGATATTTGACCGTAAGAATCCCATACCCCGTCAAAACGGGTGACGGCGGGAGGCTCGCCCGCGCCCGCTTTTGCAGTCAACGTCAGGAAAGTCGCCAGCAATGTCGCCAGTATCAGGATCGCTTTCATCGTCGTCTCCCAAGCGTTTTTTCTATCTCCGAGGATGGCCAGCGGGTATCGGCCGCATCACGCGACCGACATCATGCACCTTCCCGGCCGGACGGGAAAGACGGGGGGTTCGACCTGCCTAGGTTGTGGGTCGCATGGCCTGGCGGGGCATACGCAAAAGGATGCCGCGCCCGACGCCCACCAGCTCGCCGGCGTAATAAACCTGTTCAGGCGTCACCGCGTATTCTCCCGCTTTATTCCGCCGCCGCGACGGCGGGACGGCCCATGCCTTCGGGTACGGCACCCGGCTTGAACTTCAGATACAGCACCGCCGCGAAGACGATGGCGATGAACGGCAGCAGCACGACGCAGATCGATTCCCAGCCGATCGCGTTGTGCAGCAGCCCGGCGGAGAACGAAAACACGGCGACCGACTGAAACACCAGCGCGTCGTTGAGGCCATGGGATTTGTTCTTTTCTTCCGGCCGGTAGGTCTTGGTCAGCAGCGCGGTCGAGCCGACGAAAAGGAAATTCCAGCCCATGCCGACGCAGATATTGGCGATCAGGAAAAACGCGAGCGAATGGCCCGACAGCCCGATCAGGGCGGCGGCCAGGGACAGCCCCAGCCCGGCGATCAGAACGTTCAGCAGGCCGATCCTGCCGATCAGCCAGCCGGTGAAAAACGACGGCGCGTACATGCCGAACATGTGCCATTGGACGACCAGGGCGGCATCGACATAGTCGTAGCCGTATTCCTTCACCATCGCGAGCGGGGTTGCCGCCATCATCAGGACCATCACGCCCCAGCCGATCACCGCGCACAGGACGGCAACGACGAAGGCGGGCTGGCGCGCGATCGTGCGGAGCGGGCGGCCGGTCGTCTCGAACGTTTTCTTCACCACCGGCGGGAACTGGACGAACGAGACCACGACAATCAGCAGCAGCGGAATGAAGGCCAAGACGACAAACGTGCTGGCGAACTGATAGGGCGGGGTGCGGCCGGCCGTGTCTGCGGCGGTGGCGGTGACGGCGGCAATCCCCGGCCCGCAGATAAATTCGACCGCGCGGGCGAACGATTCATTGCCGAGCCACGCCGCCGCAACGTCATGGGTCCATTTGGATATTTCGGGCCCGACAAAGGCGGCGACGATGCCGCCGCCGACCACCAGGGAAATGGCGATGCTGCGCCACTTGTCATTGGCGACTTCCGCGGCGGCGAAGCGGAAGGAATGACCGGAGATCGTATAGGCGCCGAAAAACAGGATGGCGACTAGATAGAGCGCGAACGATCCCTGAAAGATCGCGATCGCCGCCACCAGCGCGCCAGTCGAGCCCATCAGCGCGCCGAAGACGAACCCGGTCTTGCGGCCAAACCGGCGCATGATGAAGGCAAGCGGAATCGAAAACGCCGCCGTCGCTTCCCACTGCAACGCCTGCGGCAGGGTCGCCAGCGCGCCGTTGGAGGCGAGCACCAGACCGACCAGTGCCGAGACCGACATCACCACACCGGTGGAGGTATTGAAGACCGCCTGGCACACGGCGAGCAAAGCGATATTCCGCTTCATCCTGAACGGCGTCGTGGGATCGGTCATCAGGGCTCCGGGGTGGACGTGCCGAAGGATCGCGTTCGGCGATATGGATTGTCGTTAAATGCGGCGCGGCTGGCAAGCGGTGTGCGTTTGGCGGGATCGGGCGGCGAGGGGCATTCTGCTACCTGCCAGAGACGGACAAAGTGTCGGTGGCCTTTACGGTTTAGATGGCGCGCGATGGGCGTTTTTTCCAACCCATTAAAAACAAACAGAATAAATGATGGCACGGATCTTGCATTAACTTCACCAGGTGCTGTGGCGCAGAAATTCTTCTGTCCATCGCCGGTTCAAGGAATTGAGTATGAGTATAGTAGTGCGACGTCTACAGCGTGTTTTAGGAGTGTGGGTGGCAGGCGTCTTGGCGCTGGGCGCTTTCTCGACCGCAAACGCGGATACCATCGTGAGTGTCAACGCGAACCTGTCAGGGGGGACGACCTGGGCATTCAGCGGCGTCACCGGAACGGTCGGCGGCAGCGGTTCCAATTTTCTCGTCGGCAAAACGCTGGCAAACCTCCGGCCGTTTCACGCAGCGAACGACCAGGACGGGAGCCATACCGTTCTCGCGGGGACGAATGCGTTTAACATCACGAATATTTTCGTCCATTCGTACGGCAACCTGTCCGGCACAAACGGCAGCATTCTCGATGGGCTGGATTTCCAGACCTCGTCGGCCGGCCTCGGCGGCGCGAGCATTGCCTCTCTCAATGGCCTAGTGTTCGAAGCCAACGCAATCGATTTCGCAAGTCTGACCGCGGGAAGCTATGTCCTAGATAGTTATTATGCGCCCTATAATACAAATCTGGGCACCTTCACGCTGAATGTCGGACCGCAAAGCAGCATCCCAGCACCCGGGGCGCTGGAACTCCTCGGTCTCGGCCTCGCCGGAATCGGCTTCGCGAAACGCAAACACGCGGCCTAATAGCAGGCATCGGCAGATAATTAAACGGCGGTTCTTCGGAGCCTCCGTTTTCTTTTGTGGGATAGGGCAGGTTCCGGGCTGGAAGCGGACGTACCGGCACGTCCAACTGTAATGACTGCCGAATTTCGCTTTCTTCGAAAGACTGAACCCGCGCGCTGAATTGGCCTATGCTACACTGTCGCGCGCGAGCGTTATCGTCGGACGGACGCTTTGGCTTCTCTCCGGACCAGCCCGCGCTTTCGTCACAAAAAAAGGGGGCAACGTGCAGCTTTCACGTCCCGAAATTAAGGGTTGGTTCGGTGTCTCGGCAGCGACCTATGCCCCGGCGAGCCAGACGGCTCTCCGCATGTTGGAAATCGGCGGGAATGCTTTTGACGCGGCCGTCGCCGGTGGATTCGTTCTCCAGGCGGTTGCACCGCATCTGAACGGGCCGGCCGGCGACGTTGCGATGCTCGTCTACGACAAAAAGTCCGGACAGGCCCAGACAGTGTGCGGTCAGGGTGCGACACCGAAGGCCGCGACACTCGACGCTTTTCGCGATCTGCACTTGGCGACAGTACCGGGAACGGGGCTGCTGCCTGCCGTCATCCCCGGTGCCTTCGATGCGTGGATGGCGCTCCTCGCGGCGCATGGCACCCTTTCCCTGCGGGACGTGCTGGAACCGGCGCTGCTCTATTGGCGGCGCGGCACGCCGGTGGACGCCCGGCTGCATGCGACTTTAACCGCGGCCGAACCGGTCTTCCGAAACTATTGGCCAAGCTCCGTCGAGACCTATCTCACCACCTCCGGTGTGCCGGCATTGGGGTACACCCTGAAAAATACCGTCACCGCGAACACGTTCGAACGGCTGATCGCCGAGGCGGAAGCCGCCGGTAGCGACAGACTGGATCAGATCGAGGCCGCCAGACACGCCTGGTCCGACGGCTTTGTTGCCGATGCGATAGACCGCTTCTGCCGGGAGACGCGGGTTATGGATGTGTCCGGCGAAGAGCACGGGGCTTTGTTGCGGGGAGACGATTTATCCGGCTGGCGCGCGTCGTTCGAAGCGCCGCGCCGCATGCGGTACGCCGGGCACGATATTCTTAAATGCGAAAGCTGGACCCAGGGCCCAGCGCTGCTACAGATATTGTCCCTGCTGCCGGCAGCCGACATAGCCGGCCTAGATCCCGAGGGGGCTGATTTTGTGCACCGCCTGTCGGAAGCCCTGAAGCTGGCTTTCGCCGATCGCGAAGTGTTCTACGGCGATCCGGATGCCGCCCGCGTTCCCATGGACAGGCTGCTGTCGGAAAGCTATGCCGCCGAGCGGCGCAATATGATCGGCGACCGGGCGAATAACGACTGGCGGCCGGGATCGATCGATGGGTACGGGGCATCGATCGATTACGCAGCAGCCGCGTCCCGCGCCCGGGATGCCGGGCTGCTTGCGTCCTATGGCGGCGGCGAGCCGACGACCCAATCGATTGCAGCCGGTGGATATCGCAGCAGCGTCAGTGGCGATACATGTTACCTCGCGGTCGCCGATGCCGAGGGCAACATGGTGTCCGCCACCGCGTCGGGCGCCTGGCTCCAGTCATCGCCGACGATCCCGGAACTAGGTTTCCCGCTGGGCACGCGCGCACAGATGATGTGGCTGGACCCGGACTCCCCCTCCGGCATGGGGCCGTCCCGCCGGCCCCGGTCGACACTGACACCCACTTTGGTTCTGGATGAAACCGGCGCCGCAACCCTCGCCTGCGGCACGCCGGGGGGCGACCAGCAGGATCAATGGCAGGCTGCATTTCTTCTGCGTGTACTGTTGCACGGCCAGGAACTACAGGCGGCCATTGAAGCGCCGGCCTTCCATTGCGAGCATTGGCCGAACTCCTTTTACCCGCGGCACGCCACCCCGGGAAAGCTGGTCCTTGAAGGCCGGTACGACCCGGCAACGATAGAAAACCTCACCGCCCGCGGGCATGAAATCACCGTCGGGGCCGACTGGTCCGAGGGTCGGCTCTGCGCCGTCGGCAGAGATCCCGATGGATTGCTGCACGGCGCGGCCAACCCGAGAGGCGGGATGGGATATGCCGTTGGGCGATAAAGCCATGACACCGGAACGCCGCATGAACCGCTGACGTCCGGCACGGCAGCGACCGAGAGTGCGGCCAATGTCCTAGTGTGTTCCTAGGTCCGCTCGAGCCGGGAAATCACGTCCAGAACTACCGGCATCGGCCGGCAATCCCGCAATATTTCGATGACCAGCGCCCGGTGGGCAGCGTCGCGCTGGACGCTTTCCACGGTGATGTCCGGATGACCCTGCGTGTTCAGGGCCTCGATCGCCATCGTCAGGATCTCGAGATCCATCGGGCCGTCTCTGAGACGCGCCTCTTCTGGGAAGTCCCCGCCATCGGTCGGAGATCGTTCGGTATCGGACATCGATTCTCCCTGGAACCTCGTCGGTCTCATCTTTGAGGTCGAGGCGACCCCGCCGGCCAACCGCTATTCGGCAGCCAGCGTGCTCACATCGAAATCGGATCCTTCGATTTCCGGAATTTCCGGAATAGGCACGCCGTAAGGGGCGACGTCGTCGCGGATTTTTGCCAGCGCCGAGACAATGACACCGACTTCCTCGTCGGGATAGGTTGCGCCCAGTCCGTGCTCTGCGGCGAGCGCGCGCGCTTTCGCCGAGCGCTGGCGTTCGTCCTTGGGCAGGTTCACCACCGCATAGACGCCGTTCAGAAGACTGCCCCGAAGCTTTTTCGCAAATTTCTCGCCCAGCAATGTCTTTTCCTCGACCGTGAGCGTATCGAAGAAACGCCGCATCAGAATCCGGCCGAACTGGATATGCCGCGCCTCGTCCTTGAGGATGAGCTTGCACGCCTTCTGGATCTGCGGATATTTCGCATTTTCATAGCGGGCCAACAGCAATTCCCCGGACAATTGCTCAAACAGCGTATTGACCGCCATGCCGGCGTAAAAGGACATTGCCTTTTCGTCTTTCTCGTCATGAAACTTTGGAATCACGAGTTGAAAATAGTCGCTTTTCGGCGACGGCTGGTACCCGCCAAGCGCATCGGCGATGCGGAAAGACGCCTCATGATGGCGAAGCTCTTCCATAATAAAGTTCGCGACATGCTGCTTGACCTCGAAGGGCAGGTTTTCGAACACCGCCTGGCGATAGCGTTCGGCGCCATAGGGCGTGGCGCCATGTTCCATCCACCCGCGGAGAGACCACCATTCCGCGCCGGCGGCCAGCACTTCTTCCGGCAGATGCGCGGTCTCTTTCTTCAACCCGTCCCAATCGATCTCCCGTACCGGGTCCCAGGCATAATCCCGTGCCTGCTGACATAACTGCCAGATGTCGTCGTAATCCCCCATACCGATAATCGGGTACGGGTTGGGGTTTTGGGCAGTTTCCTCCAGCATGGACGCTTCCATAGAAGATCTCTCCTGACATAAGGGACGGGTGGTTCATGGTCGCACATCCGGGGGCCGAGAGCAATCGATGAGGCGGTGCGCGACGGTGCCGGCATCGGCGGACTGCCGGGTTCTGCGGCGCGGAAGTGGCGGAACGCCCGGCACCATTATAGACCAGCGGTACTCCGCAAAAGGTCGTGGCCATTCTGTCTGTGAAGTCGTCATGCCCCCGGATAACGGGTGCCTTGGGTCCGAATTGATCAACGCATTAAATTCATCGGGAGTATTGGAAGCGCAGGCGCGATGGTCGGAGCGGGTTTCGGCTTTGGGCAGTTTGCCGTGCGGATTGTGGATGCACGCACCGTCGGCGGAGAACGCCAGCCCGTGATAGGCGCAGTGCAGCTGCGTCGCGCCGTCCTGCTCGGAGAGCATGCCGCGATGGAGCGGCGCGAACCGGTGCGGGCAACTTTCGGCGAGACCGCGCGCCACCCCGGCGGCGTCCCGGAAAAACACGATAGGCTCGTTCAGCAATGTGCGCGGCACCAGCTTCCCCGCCGCCAGCCCCTCGGCCTACATCGCGACGTACCAGGTGTTGCGGAGGAAGGCCATCGCCCCGAACGCGCCTATTCCACTTGCCCCTCGCGGCGCCCAAAGCCGAGATTTTCCACCGCCGTCGTCTCGGTGTCTCCGGCGACGCGCGGGCCGTTACCCATCAGGCGTTCGACCAGGTCGTCGAGCTGTTCGAGCGACGTGTAGTCGATGCGCAGGCTGCCGCCGGTGCCGTCGAAGGTGATGTCGACCTTGACCCCGATGCCGCCCGACAGCGCGCGTTCGAGCGCCATTGTGTCGGCGTCTTTGGCCAGTGCCGGGCGGGATTTCCCGTCGGCACCTGACCCTGAGCCTGACCCCGCCGGCCGGCCGCGTTTCGCCGGGCGGCCGAGGCGTTCGGCATCGCGCACCGACAGGCCTTCTTCGATGATCTGGCGGGCGAGGGCTACCGGATCCGCGGCGCGCAGGATGGCGCGGGCGTGGCCGGCGCTGAGCTGGCCGTCTGCCAGCATCGCGCACACGTCGTCCGGCAGGTCGAGCAGGCGCACCATATTGGCGATGTGGCTGCGGCTTTTGCCGACGACCTCGGCGACCTGTTCCTGGGTCTTGCCGAAATCGTGGGACAGCCGCGCATAGGCCTCGGCCTCTTCGATCGGCGACAGCTCGTCGCGCTGTATGTTTTCGATCAGCGCGACGGCGAGGGCCTCTTCATCGGTGAAGTCGCGGATGATGACCGGGGCTTCGTGGACCTGGGCGCGCTGGGCGGCGCGCCAGCGGCGTTCGCCGGCGACGATCTCGAAATTGCCGGTCTCGCTCCGCGTCGGGCGGACGATGAGCGGCTGCAGAATGCCCTGCTCGCGGATCGATTTCTTGAGGTCCTTGAGCGCCTCGTCGTCGAAATGGCGGCGCGGCTGCAGCGGGTTGGGGATCAGCCGGGCGATGGCGACCATGCGAAAGCCGAGGGCGCCTGAATCAGCCGTGGAATAGGCAGCCGCTTCGGCAGCGGCATCGACCGCATCGGCGACCACGGCCGGCGGTACCGCGGCGGTGGGCGTGTGCGCGGCGGGGTCCGGCGTTACCGGTCCAGCACTATCTTCGGTTGCCGGCGCCGGGGTGGCCCCGGCTTCGACGGCAGCTTCGGCGGCGGCGATATTGGTGCGGTCTTCGCCGAACAGCGCTTCGAGGCCGCGGCCAAGCTGGCGCGGGCGGGGTTTTTCGTCACTCATGACGCATCTCCTGTCGGGTCTTCTATCTCAACGGTAGGTCCGGCCTCAGGCATGGCTTCAAGCTGCTGGGTGTGCGCCGTATCCGCGGCGCTTGCGGTCGGCGCACGCAAGCGGTCGGGCACCAGGCCACCCGTCTCGGTTGAAGTCTCTGCCGCCCGCTTCTGCGCATCGCGCTGCAGCACCTCGCGCGCGAGGTGGATATAGCCCTGGGAGCCGGCACAGGCGAGATCGTAGAGCAGCACCGGCTTGCCGTGGGAGGGTGCCTCGGAGACCTTTACATTCCGTGGAATAACGGTGTCATAGACCTTGTCGCCGAAATAGCTGCGTACGTCGTCCGACACCAGCGAAGACAGCTTGTTGCGCGAATCGTACATGGTCAGCACGATGCCTTCCAGTTGCAATCCTGGGTTGAAAGTCGATGTCACTCGGTCGATAGTGCGGACAAGCTGGCTCAACCCTTCGAGCGCCAGGAACTCGCATTGCAGCGGCACCAGCACGGTATCGGCGGCAACCAGGCCGTTCAGGGTCAGCAGGCCGAGTGCCGGCGGGCAGTCGATCAGCACGTAGTCGAACTTCGTCGTGGCGCTGCGGATCGCATCGCGCAGCAGGTCTTGGCGGCGCTCCATGTCGACCAGCTCGAGCTCAGCGGCGGACAGGTCCATGGTCGACGGGATCACGGCGAGGCCGGGCACCGCAGTGCCGACCAGCGCCTGTTCCAGCGTGATCTCGCCAAGCAGCAGGTCGTAGGTGCCCGACGTGCGTCGCGCGCTTTCGATGCCCAGCCCGGTCGAGGCGTTGCCCTGGGGATCGAGATCGACCACCAGCACCCGGCGGCCGACCGCGGCCAGCGCCGTCGCCAGGTTGATCGCCGTGGTCGTCTTGCCTACGCCGCCCTTCTGGTTGGCCACCGCGATGATCCGCCCGCCGCCAGTTGCAGGGATTTGGGCAGGCGTTTCGGCGGGATGATCTTCAGCTCGCGGTGCGACCTCCACGGTGGCATCTTGGGTGGGATCAGTCATGGGTTCAGGACCGGTTGTTATCTCAAGGGGTCGTCTTCGCCGTCTGGTCTGCCTTCAATCGCTGCACCGCGAAGGATGCCGGCGGTAGATCGGGCCTAGCGTTTCTTCAGGCCCGTGATCCGCAGGATGCGGCCCTCGGGACTAGTCAGGCTTTCGAACGTCTGATGCTTTATTCTCCAGCGTTTCTCGGCCTCGGTCAATTCTTCGCGCCAGCGTCCGCCCTTCATGAACAGGCAGGTATGAGCGCCCAGCGAATCCGCCATTTCGCACAGTTTGCTGAGCGGTGCGACGGCCCGGGCGGTCAGGATATCCACAGGCTTTTCAACCGATTCGCCGGAATTCTCCGTGCGTTGGGTCCTAGCCACGTCCTCGACGCGGGCATTGAGAACCTCGGCCAGCGCCCCTGTTTGCGCCGCGGCCTCGCGCAGAAAGGCGCTTTTGCGGACATGGGATTCGATCAGCCGGGTCGGCAGGCCCGTGGCGATGGCGAGCACCAGCCCAGGAAACCCAGCACCGCTGCCGATATCGGTGATCGAGGTTGCGCCCTCGGGCAGGTGGCGGACCAGCTGGATCGAATCCAGCATATGGCGGTCCCAGACATGGGCGAGGGAGTTGCGCGACACCAGGTTCAGGGTCTGCTGCCATTCGGCGAGACACGCCGCATAGAGCCGCAGCCGATCCATTGTTTCACGTGAAACAATCGCGATTTCTTCAAATTTTTCAGGACTTAAGGGTGAATCAGTAGTCATTAATTCAAGCGGCTTTGCCAGGGGCGCGCCGGACAAAACGCAACAACGCCGTCAGGGCCGCCGGGGTCACGCCGGGGATGCGGCTTGCCGCGCCGAGGGTTTCGGGCCGCGCCGCGCCGAGCTTTTCGCGCATCTCGTTGGACAGCCCCCCGATGGCGCCGTAATCGAGCCCGTCCGGCAGGGCGAGGGCCTCGTCCTTGCGGAACGCGGCGATGTCCGCCTGCTGGCGGTCGAGATATCCGGCATAGAGGGAATCGTGCGCCACTTGCTGCAGAATGCCGGGGGCGATCGCCGCGGTCTCGGGCCATACTTTCACCACCGCCGGAATCCCCGCATCGGCCTGGGCCAGCAGTTTCAGCGCCGAGCGCGCGACACCGTCCCGGGAGACCTTAATACCGTGGGCCGCCAGGTCGCCGGGCCGTGCGGTCAGATCTGTCAGTGTTTCACGTGCAACATCGATCGCCGCCATCTTGGTGCCGAAGGCCTCTGCCCGGTCGGTCCCAACACAGCCGAGCACGAGGCCGGCCGGCGTCAGACGCTGATCGGCATTGTCGGCGCGCAGGGTCAGGCGGTATTCGGCGCGCGACGTGAACATGCGATAGGGCTCGGCGGTGCCGCGGGTGATCAGGTCGTCGATCATCACGCCGATATAGGCCTCAGCGCGGTCGAGCTTAAACGGCATCTCGCTGCCGCCGGCGGCGCGGGCGGCGTTGAGCCCGGCCATTAATCCCTGGGCCGCGGCTTCTTCGTAACCTGTGGTGCCGTTGATCTGCCCGGCAAGATACAGCCCCGCCACGCGGCGGGTTTCCAACGTCGCGCGCAGTTCGCGGGGATCGACGTAATCATATTCGATGGCATAGCCGGGGCGGATCACCCGCGCGCGCTCAAGCCCGACAATCTGCGCCAGAAAGGCAAGCTGCACGTCTTCGGGTAGCGAGGTGGAGATGCCGTTGGGGTAAACCGTGTCGTCGTCCAGCCCCTCGGGCTCGAGGAAGATCTGATGGCGCGACTTGTCGGCGAACCGCACCACCTTGTCCTCGATGGACGGGCAATAGCGCGGCCCGGTGCCCTCGATCTGGCCGGAATACATGGGTGCGCGGTGGATGTTAGCGGTGATGATGTCATGCGCCGCCGGGCTGGTATAGGTGATGTGGCAGGCGATCTGCGGCGTCTCGATGCGCTCGGTCAGGGTCGAGAACGGCACTGGAGGGTCGTCCCCGGGCTGCACCTCGAGCGCCGCCCAGTCGATGGTCGTGCCGTCGAGCCGCGGCGGCGTACCGGTCTTGAGCCGCCCGAGCGCGAAGCCGCAGGACAGCAGCGTATCCGACAGACCGAGGGCCGGTGCCTCGCCGACCCGGCCGGCGGGAATCTTCTGCTCGCCGATGTGGATCAGCCCGTTGAGAAAGGTGCCGGTGGTCAGAACGATCCGGGGCGCGCGGACACTCTCGCCATCGGCAAGGACGACCCCGGCCACCCGCCGCCTATTGTCTTCACCATCAATCACCAGATCTTCGACTCCGCCCGCGCGGATATCGAGATTGGCCTCGCTGGCGAGCACGTCCTGCATGGCCAGGCGGTAGAGCTTGCGGTCGGCCTGGGCGCGCGGCCCCTGCACCGCCGGCCCCTTGCGCTTGTTGAGAATACGGAACTGGATGCCGGCGCGGTCGATGACCCGGCCCATGATGCCGTCCAGCGCATCGATCTCGCGCACCAGATGGCCCTTGCCAAGCCCGCCGATGGCCGGGTTGCACGACATCTCGCCGATGGTCTCGGTCTTGTGGGTGACGAGCAGCGTGCGCGCGCCCAGCCGGGCAGACGCCGCGGCAGCCTCACAGCCTGCATGGCCGCCACCGACAACGATGACGTCATATAAAGTCTTAGGGTCCGACATGGCGCGGAATATAGGGTCGGTCCCGGGCGGCGTAAAGCGGCAATCGTGTTCGCAAACCCGATTGTTTCACGTGAAACATTTTTGGATTGCGACTAAGTTGCATTATATTCCATTGATTTATTTGCCAATACAGAAATCCACAAAGATAACATCAAGCAGATCCTCGACATCGACCCGCCCGGTCACCCGGCCGATGGCGCGCGCGGCCAGGCGCAGATCCTCGGCCACCAGCTCGCTGTCGGCGCCCGATCCGGCCCCTGAAGCGGCACGATTGAGAGCCGCCGCCGCTTCGCCGAGCGCCTCGCGATGGCGCAACCGGGTCAGGGGCGCCGCGCCGCCACCGGCCTGCAGGAGGTCCGCTGCCGCCCCTTCGATCCGGCCCAGCAGGTCGGCGAGCCCGTCCCCGGTGTGGGCCGAGACCGGCACCGTCGTCTGCCCCCCGAGGGCTTCCGGCGCGACCGCGAGGTCCGTCTTGTTGACCACGGGAATGATCGTTCCGGCTCCGGAAGAATCGTCCAGTTGATTGAGGCTCGCCGGGTCGGGCGGCACCGTCACGTCGAATACCACCAGCCGGAGATCGGCCGCCGCCGCGCGGTCGAGAGCGCGGCGTACCCCCTCCTGTTCGATGCCGTCGGCAGTGGTGCGCAGCCCCGCGGTATCGGCGATTGTCACCGGCCAGCCGCCGAGATCGAGATGCACCTCGATGACATCGCGGGTGGTGCCCGCGGTTGCCGATACGATCGCGGTATCTCGGTCGGCCAGAGCGTTGAGCAGCGACGATTTCCCCGCATTGGGCGCGCCCAACAGCACGATCTGCAAGCCGTCGCGTAGCCGCTCGCCGCGCCGGTTGTCGTCGAGAAACCCCCGCAGCTCGGCCTCGAGCGCCGAAATCCGCGCCCGTGCCGCCTGCTCCACGTCGTCGGGCAGGTCCTCGTCGGGAAAATCGATCCACGCTTCCGAATGGGCAAGAATATCGATCAGATCGGCGCGCCAGCCCTCGAGCCGCGCGGTCAGCCCGCCATCGAGCTGGGCCAGGGCCTGGCGCCGCTGGGCATCGGTCTCGGCATCGACCAGGTCGGCGATCGCCTCGGCCCCGGTCAAATCGATCTTGCCCGCAAGAAACGCGCGCTTGGAAAACTCGCCCGGCTCGGCGAAGCGCATCGGCGAAGCCGGGGTATTCAGCGCCGACAGCGCGGATGCCACCGCCTCGACCGTCGCCCGCCCGCCGTGAATATGCAGCTCGGCAACATCCTCCCCGGTAAAACTCGCGGGGCCCGGGAACCACATCACCAGCCCGTCATCAAGCGCCGCGCCTGAGGCGGGATCGACCATACGGCACCGTATGGCGCGGCGCGGCTCGGGCAGATCGTCCCGGCCACACACCGCGCGCAGCACCGCCCCCGCCGCCGGCCCCGATATCCGGAACACGGCGATCCCGGCGCGACCGGGCGCTGATGCCAGCGCGAAGATGGTGTCGGGCGAAAAGAAGTCTGTGTCGGTGATCGTCATGATGGCAAGGTTTCGCCGCGCACGCGTGATCCGTCAAGAGGCTCTACCTCACGTCACGCTGAGCACCACCATGCCGACGGCGGTCACGAGGTGCGCGATATCGGCCCAGCGCTGTTCGCCGTCATAGCGCACCGCCGACCGCCACACGCCGACCACGACGATGAGGTTGTAGGGCACCGAGAACAGATGGCCGGCGATCGCCGCCGCGACGGTGCGCTCGGCCATGATCAGAAACAGGAATGCCGCGCTTGATGTCAGGTTGATAATCAGGCCACCGAACACCGCCCAGGTCCAGGACGCCTCCGGCAGGAGCATCTCACCGTTCCACAGACGGGCGGCCGGTTTGAACATGGGTATAGTCTCCGGCGGGACCGCGGTCTTTCACACCCCGTCATCCCGACGTCTCTCACGCCCCGTCATCCCGGCACAGGGCCGTGGGAATACCTTATGGGAGAGATTTTGTCGTGAAGTCTTATCCGTCCGCAAAATCGTAGCGGAAACCGTCGCCATCCGAGTGGATCTCGCCGGCGCAGGCGCCGGTGAAATGGGCGGGATAGAGCACGGCGCCGGTATTGGCGTATTTGTTGAGAAAGTCGTAGCGCGATATGCGCGACAGATCGCCGTCGGTGCACACCACGCTTGACAGGTCGGGCTCATAGACCTGCAGCGGGTGATGGAACAGATCGCCGGTAAATAGCGCGGTGTCGTCGCCCCGGGTCAGGTTCAGCGCGACATGACCCGGGGTATGGCCGGGGGTAGGTTCCAGCACGATGCCGTGGTCGATCTCGTGATCGTCGCGCACCAGGTCGGCACGCCCGACCTCAACCACGGGCAGCACGCTGTCATTGAACACGTTGTCGCCCACCTCGGTGGCGCCGAGCATGGATTCCCAGTGGCGGTATTCCTTTTCGGAAAACACATAGCGCGCATTGGGGAAGGTCGGCACCCAGCGGCCGTCGACAAGCTGCGTGTTCCAGCCGACGTGATCGATATGTAGGTGGGTGCACATGACGATATCGATCTCTTCGGCCGTCACCCCCGCCGCATTGAGATTCGCCATCCACGGCCAAGTCTGCTGGTGCCACTGCGGCCGGCCCGGCCGGTCCTTGTGATTGCCGACGCAGGCATCGACCAGAATGGTCAGCCGTTCGGTGCGGATCAAGAAGCTGCGGAACGAGAACAGCAGCATCTGCGTGTCTGCGTCCATGTAATCCGGCGCCATCCAGTGCAGGTGGCGGGCCACCATTTCCGGTGTCGCATCGGCAAACATGGCGTCGGGTGTGCGGAACGGGCCGCGCGATTCCTCGACCGCCGTGATGTAGCAGGTGCCGCAGGTTCTTGTGAGCATCTATGGTCTCCCCGGGGTAGGCGGCGAGGATACACGATTGGCGCTATCGCGTCAGGGCTGACGCATTTCCTACTTACGCGGAATCGCGCCGGCCCTCTCCCCCTAACCCGCGCTATTTGCGTTGGTCATCATGCGCCGCAAATAGCAGAGAAATTCATCGCGCTCGGCATCGGTGAAGCCTGTGAGATTGTTGTCGAGCACGCCGCGCACGGCGGGCAGCACGGCCTCGAACTTGCCGCGCCCGGCGGCGGTGATATAGACCAGTGTCACCCGCGCATCCGCCGGCGAGCGTTTCTTGCGCAGAAACCCGCGGTCGGTCATCGCGGCGATTAGCTTCGACAGGTTCGACACGTCAACCACCGTGCGCCGCGCGAGGTCGCGCACGCCGATCTCGTCGTTCTCCTGCAGGTTGGTGAGCACCCGCCAGGCCGGCGGGGTGAGATCGTGGGGCCGCAGCGCCTCGGCGAGGGCGGCATAGGACAGCGATTGCAGTGAATAGATGTAGTAGGCGTGGGAATCTTCCACGCGGAAGCCGGCATGGATTCCCTTCGCCGCCGCGTTCTTCGCTGCCGGTTTCCCGGTCGCCGGTTTTTTCGCCATCCGCTCCCTGCTTTCCGTCGCGATACCTATAGCGGAACATCCAAGGTAATTACCAGTAATTTTCCTTGGTAATTACCACTATTGATGCTAGCATTTTCCAAACCGAGCCGAAAAACGACCGATCAACAGCGGAGGCACCTTATATATGTACATCACCATGCTGGGCACAGGCGCTGCCTTTGCCGATCCCGACCGCGCGCAATCGGGTATCCTGGTCACGCTCGATAATGGCGCGCGCTATATGTTCGACTGCGGCGCGGGCACGGTGCGCAACATGGTCGCCGCCAATGCCAGCCCGGCCGACGTGCGCATAGTGTTTCTCACCCATCTGCATCACGACCATATCTGCGACTTCCCGCTTTTCGCCATCACCGGCTGGATGTGGGACCGCGACAATTCCCCGATCGTGCTCGGGCCCAAGGGCACGCAGCATTTCTGCGACAGCCTGTTCGAAGGCGGCGCGTTCGATAGCGATTTCCGCGCCCGCAGTGCCTATCCGCTGCGCCAGGGTAATCTCGAAGCGGTCCGCCCCGACGTGCGCGAAGTGTCGCCTGGTCTCGCCTATGAAGACGAAAACGTGAAGATCTATTGCGACTTCGTCGAACATATCCCGCGCGAAATCAGCGAATGTTTCGGCGTGCGGCTCGAAGCCGAGGGCAGGGTCATCGCGTTTTCCGGCGACACGTCGCCCTGCGACAACATGGTGACGCTGGCGAAGGATGCCGACGTATTGTTCCACGAATGCACCTTCCCCGAAGCCTTCGTCGAATTCCGCAAGAAATCCGGCGTCGGCACGTTTGCCCATACCCCGCCGTCCGAGCTCGGCAAGATCGCGGTCAAGGCCGGCGTCAAATCGCTGGTCGCCACTCATTTCGGGCATTTCGAATCCACCAACCCGGTGATCCTGAAAGCCGCCGAACATCACCTGCCGACCGACCTGATGGGCCCCGACATGATGAACGACGTCGTCCGCGACATCCGACTGAACTATGACGGCCCGCTGCGCATGGCCTATGACCTGATGAGGGTGGAAGTGTGACGGAAATAGGTAGCGGCAGGGGCCGCTCTTCGAGCAACGTCACACCCTCGGGCACCGACCCGAGGGTCCAGAACCTTCGGGCAATGTGTCGCCGATTTCCCTAGTTCCCCGGTTCGGGGACCGGGAAAATAACGAAGGATGAGAACAGCCCGTACAACACCTCACCTCTGCACAGACAGTTCGTTTAACGGTACATTCTGCACAACAACGAAAATTCACGACATTCCATGGGAGAAAACAACATGAACACCAAGACACTCACAGCCCTTGCCGCGCTGACGGCAGCAACCGCCCTCGGCGCCGCAACGGCGTCGGCGCAGACGCTCAGCATCGGCAGCAACCCGTAGGGCTCGCTCGCCTATTCGACCGCCGCCGGGATCGCCAAGGTCGCGACCGAGGCAACCGATCTCAAAGTCCGCGTCATCCCGCAGGGCGGCCGGGGCGGCGATCCTGACCATTGCCGGCAAACGGCAGCGCACCTGACAGAAAATTGTATTGGCGCGCTTCCGCCACCGCCGTATACATCCCCCTCGGACGCGGGCGGCAGAAGTCAGTCGGCCACCCAAACACTCCTTACCTTCGATCCTACCGATAGAGACACCGCTTAATGAGAAATAACCACGAACCCAATTTCGCCGACCGGCAGAAAACCGCCAACAAGGCCAAACAGGCCCTGCTGAAGAAGGCCAAGGAAAAAGACCCGACCAAGGATCCGAAATTCGCCGGGCGCCAGGAAGCGCGACGCGTCGCCGCCATCGCGCGCGAGGCACGCCTCGCCGAGCGCAAGGCCGCGCGCGAAGCCGAAAAGGCGCGCAAGGCCGAGGAAAAAGCCGACGCCGAAGCCGCCCGAATCGCCGCAGAAGCCGCCGAAAAAGTGCGCCTCGTGGCCGAGGCCGAAGCGGCCGCCGCCGCCGAAGTCGAACGCCTTGCCGCGCAAAAGGCCGAACGCGACCGCCGCTACGCCGCCCGCAAGGCGCGCCGGAAATAGGCGGAAGCCGGGCAACGCGCTCTCAAATTAGTGTTCGTCGCGCCGGCGGGTATGCAATTATAATCGGCGGAATACATCAGAATGTCCGGGAGCCAGGGGCGCCAGTATCGTGATGCTTAGTTAGGTATATCCGTAATTTAGTTCCCCTTTTCAAATCCCTGTCATTCGGCGCCGCCGCCGTGATCGCCGTTCTTGCCGTTACCCCGGCGAGCGCGATTACCGTCGACCAATGGAACTTCGAAGAGGGCACTGCCGGCAATCCAGTGTATAGCGGCGATGTCGCGCCGGGCACCTGCAATACCAGTCTCGCGCTCGACGGCAATGGCGATTATGTCAGCATCGCCCATTCCGCCAGCCTCAACACCATCAGCGCCTTTACCGTCGAATTCCGCATGAAGGCCGGCGTTGCGGGCAATAGCGGCCTGCGCCTGATGGTCGACAAGTTGCACGGCTTTATCGAAACCACCGGCTGGACATTCCAGACCGTTAACGGGTTCGTCCATCTCAATACTGGTGCGGGCGGCGGCGGCGCCAGCAACTTTCCGAGCGGTGTATCCACGACCAACGTCCTCGACGACCAACGGCATCACATCGCCGGCGCCTATGACGTTCACGGATACCGGCGAGGAACTGAAGTTTTATATCGACGGCATGCTCGAAGGCGCCTTCGGCGTCGGCACCTATGTCGGCAATACGCGCGATGTCGTGATCGGTGCTGCCTGTACCTTCGGCACCTGTCCTTTCGGCGCGCAACGGTTCTATACGGGCTGATCAACGATCTGCGCATTTCCGACACCGCGTTGACCGCGGACCAGTTCCTCAACGCCAGCACCCAGGTGCCGGCCCCGGCGGCGATCGTCCTGTTTGCCCTTACGGCCGCTGGATTGAGCCTGAAACGGCGTCAAAACCGGGTTTAGACCACCAAAACGTCGGTATTCTTTACAATCGGCAATTATTTACCAAATTAGAGCTGCCAAAACCGCCTGAATCCTGCCAGAGTCCGAATCTGGCCCGGTTTTTGCATGTTCCACGCTGAAATTCGTTTGGTTTGCGTGGAGTAGATAAAATTGAACTGGAAATTCGCCCTTGCCGCAACGATGACGGCAACACTCCTCACATCGGGCGCAAGCGCAGCGGCGGTCACGTTTTCGGATTCCGATTTCGCTGATGCCAACTGGACCGCTGTCGAAGCGCTCGATACGTCGCCCGACAATTCCTTTTCCTTCAGTGGCGCGCGGGTTCCGTTTCTAGGCAATCCGGGCGCCTATAGCCAGGCCCTCAACCAGCTTGTATCCACCACACCATCAAGCATCGGATCCGGTCATTTCCAAACTGGCGCGGTTTTCGATCCTGGCGAAGACGGCACGTTCGGCACGCTCGAAATGTCGTTCGACGGTATCAGCCTCGGCGCGGAGACGGGCGCCATGGGTTATGCGGTCCTGATCGAACAGGGCGGCAACTACTTTCAGTTAGGCCTCGGCCAGGTTCTCGACAATGCCGGCTTGGCCCGCTTTGGCGCAGCGGGGCTGGTCAAAAGCGATTTCATAGCGCTCGACGGCGGCGTATTGGATCTGTCGAATGCCGGCAGCGCGTTATCCATCGGCATCCATGTCAGCAACGGCACGTTCGGCGCACCGGGCGATCCGTCCGTGAACAAAGGCGGGTTCGATAACTGGTCGGCCGCCGTCCATGCGGTGGAAATCCATGCGCCCGGCGCGACAGCGTTGTTTATGCTGGCGCTCACCGGTCTCGGCTTCGCGCGGCGCCGGGAGGGCCGCTCAAACGCCGCGTAAGATATCCACTAACGCACCCGCGTCTTCCGGCAGCGCATCGCCGCGCCAGCCGACATATTGATCGGGGCGGATGATCGCGAGATCGGCTTCGTACAGATCGCGCAGGCCCGGTTCGGTCACGTCATAGACTGACACCGGCACGCCCTTCTCCGCCGCCGCCGCGACAAACGCCTGCCCGTCGTCACCGCCGCCAAAGCGCAGCAGCGTAAATCCCTTGCCGAAATGGTCGTACAGCGCGCTGCCATCTGCCAGCCAGGCATGGGGGGCGCGCCCGCCGGGATAGGCGGTCGGCACATAGTCGTGCGGGTCGCTGACCGGCACAGGCGCACTTTCGCCGTCGACGCTGACCAGCGGCGATCCGTCATAGCGTGCGCCGAGCTGGATCCCCATGGAGAAATATTCCTCGGCCAGCACCTCTTCGGTCAGCTTGCCGAATTCGGCGCGGATTGCCGCGCCTTCGGGGGTTTCATCCTCGATATTCGGTGGCACGGTGAGCGACGACTTGCCCTGCGCCAGCGCATAGGACTGCGCCAGGTTGCGGATCGCCACCGGGCGGCGCTCGTCTTCATAGGTCGCGACCAGATTGTCGCCGCCCCACCCGTCATGCCGGGCACCCAGTTTCCAGCCCAGGTTTTCGGCGTCGCCGACGCCGGTGTTCATGCCGAACCCGCCGGTCGGCGTAAACAGGTGCACGGCATCGCCCGCCAGCAGCACGCGGCCGTCCTGGAACCGGTCGGCGACCAGCGATAGGCCCGCCTGCCACGGTTTCGACGACAGCACCTCGATCGGAATTTCCTCGCCGATGACGCGCCAGATATAGGGCCGGGGGTCGAGCGTCTCGGCGTCCTGGCCCGGCTCCAGCTTGGCCCAGGTCAGGAACTTGCCCTTGCCGTCGAGTGCCACGATCGAGGCGCGGCCTTCCGGGTTGAGCGAATGGAACTGCCACGGTGCGTCGGTCTGCATCACGTCGTACAGGCCCGGCGCCTCGAAATAGACCGACAGCATATGGCCCATCATGAAGTCGCGTTCCTCGCCGGACTTGCCGTCATATTCGATGCCGAGCGCCTTGCGAACCGTGCTGCGCCCGCCGTCGCAGCCGACCAGATAGCCGCACTCGACGGTTTCGGTCGCGCCCGTTTTCAGGTTTTCGATTTCCACCGTCACGCCGTCATCGCGCTGCTCGAAACCGTTCATGCGCCAACCGAAACGCAGATCGATGCAGTCCTTGTGATCGAGCTCGTCCTTCAGTATGCGTTCGACGAACATCTGCGAGGCGCGCTGCAGCGGCTCCGGCCCGATTTCCAGATCGTAGGACCCGGGGGTCAGGCGTTCGCGCAGCGTGGGGATCTTGATCCGGCCAATCTCGTGCGTGTTGATACGGGTGATAAAGATCGCATCGCCGCAATGATCAAGCGGCAGGCCAACCTCGCGCAGGCGGTGGGCAATGCCGAGCCTGCGGTAATGTTCCATCGTCCGGGCATTGTGGGAATTGCCCTGCGGGTGGTTCGGCGTGGTTTCGGCCAGGTTCACCAGCATGCAGGGCACGTCGCGAAACGCGAGGTCGAGCGCCAGGTTCATCCCGACCGGGCCACCGCCGACGATTACGATGGGTGTTTTGATCATTGTTGTTTTTCCGTTCGCCCGTTTGAAACGGTGTCTCTGCAAAAAGAACCCGGCTTCCGCCGGGATGACACTATACTATTTACACCGTCATCCCGGCGAAAGCCGGAATTTCTCAGACGCGGCGCCTTATTCCTTGCCACCGCCGCCCTGCGCTTTGGCAAACTGGTCCATGAACGCTTTCTGCATATCGCCAAGGCCCCGGACGCCCGCGGTCATCCATTGTTCCATCATCTTGTCGGCATCCATGTTCTGCGCCATCTCGGCGGCGCGATGTGTCAGCTCTTCGACGACGGCCTCGTTCACCGGGGTGACGTCCGGCAAGCCGAGAAATCGGCGGGCTTCCTCCGGCGTGCAATCGATATCAAACGATACTTTCATTGTTGACTCCTTCAGTCGGCGATACAAGTACTGTATCACACACGTTCATCAACGCGCCCGCGCCCTCAAACTTCTCCGCTTACCCCGAAAGTCCGGCATGTCCCGTAACCGTCTCTCCGAAGAAACTAGCCCTTACCTGCTGCAGCACGCCGACAATCCGGTTCACTGGTACGGTTGGGGCCCCGATGCGCTGGCCGCCGCGAAGGAACAGGACAAACCGATCCTGCTGTCGGTCGGCTATGCCGCCTGTCACTGGTGCCACGTGATGGCCCATGAAAGCTTCGAAGACGATGCCATCACAACGCAGATGAACGATCTGTACATCAACGTAAAGGTCGACCGCGAGGAGCGCCCCGATATTGACACCATCTACCAGCACGCGCTGCAGCTTCTCGGCCAGCAGGGCGGCTGGCCGCTGACCATGTTCCTGACGCCCGACGGCGAGCCGTTCTGGGGCGGCACGTATTTCCCGCCGGATTCACGCTACGGACGGCCCGGCTTTCCGCAGGTTCTGTCGGCGATTTCCGATTACTGGAAAGAGCAGCGCGAAAAGGCGATGGAAACCGTCGCCGCGCTGCAAGGCGGGCTGAAAAAGGTGTGGACCCCGGAAGCCGTCGAAGGTGCGGGGCGCGGAATCGCGCTGACCGTCAATGACGGTGTTGCGGCACGCCTCGCCCAGGAATTCGACATGGAGCATGGCGGATTCGGCCAGGCGCCCAAATTTCCCAACCCGTCGATCCACGAATTGCTGTGGCGCACCTATCTGCGCAACGGCAACGAAAAACTGCGCGATGCCGTGCTGGTATCGCTGACCAAAATGTCTCAGGGCGGTATCTACGATCACCTCGGCGGTGGCTATGCGCGCTATTCGACGGATTCGTTCTGGCTCGCGCCGCATTTCGAAAAGATGCTCTACGACAATGCCCAGATCGTCGATCTGCTGACCTGGGCATGGCAGGAAACCACCAATCCGCTTTTCGCCCGCCGCGTCGAAGAGACCATCGAATGGTGCCTGCGGGAAATGATCGCCCCGGTAAACGACGCGGCCGGCAAGCCGTTCGCCGCGACCTATGACGCGGATTCCGAAGGCGTCGAGGGCAAGTTCTATGTATGGTCGACGGCCGAGATCACGGAGATTCTGGGCGACGGCGCCGATACGGTTCTGTTCAAGACGATCTATAACGTCTCGCCCTCCGGCAACTGGGAAGGCAGCAATATCCTCAACCGGATCGCCCATCCCGACCTGCTCGACGACACCCAGGAGGCAGCGCTCACGGCCTGCGCCGAGAAACTGCTGGCGGTGCGCAACAAACGTATCTGGCCGGGCTGGGACGACAAGGTCCTCGCCGACTGGAACGGGCTGATGATCGCCGCCATGGCGAACGCCGCCCAGGCGTTCGACAAGCCGCACTGGCTCGACGCGGCGCAATCGGCCTTCGCCTTCGTCCGCGACCGGATGCAGGAAGACGACCGGCTGCTGCACTCCTACCGCAACGGTAAGCTGAAACATTCGGCCCCGCTCGACGATTACGCCAACATGGCGCGAGCCGCGGTGGCGCTCTACGAAGCGACGGGAGAGGTCGATTACGTCACCACCGCGATGGGCTGGGTCGATGTGATCGACACCCATTACTGGGACGCCGATGGCGGCGGCTATTTCTTCACCGCCGACGACGCGGAAGCGCTGATTATCCGCACCAAGTCGGCTGCCGACAATGCCACGCCGTCCGGCAACAGCGTGATCGCGGCAACCCTGGCACGGCTGCATTTCCTGACAGGTACGGACCATTACCGCCAGCGCGCCGAGGAAATCATCGGCACTTTCGCGGGCGAGGCATCGCAGAACTTCTTCCCGCTGACCGGTCTGTTCTGCGCCAATGAAATCCTGCAGACCTGTGCACAGGTGGTCGTAGTCGGCGCCGACGACGATCCGGCCACTTTGGCGTTGCTCGATGTCGCCTGGAAAGCGCCCAACATGAACAAGCTGATCCAGCGCATCCCGCCCGACGTCGCGCTGCCGGAAAACCATCCCGCCGCCGGCAAGGGCCAGCAGGACGGGCGCGCGACGGCCTATGTCTGCGTCGGCCAGACCTGTTCGCTGCCACTGATCGATCCGGCCGCGCTGCGCGACGCGCTGTAGAAAACTTAAACCAGATTAATCCGGCGCGCCGGGTTCCGTGCTGTCCTGACCGGGTCGGTCACCCAACGGGAGAGACAGGATGAACAAGGATCTGGAACGGCGCATCCAGCAGGAACGGCAGAAACAGGCGGCCCGTGCCAAGACGCTGGCGGAAATGCGCAACGAAGGCGCCACCGGGGAAACGGGCGATCTGGCCCGCAATGTGCGGGCCGCAAAACAAAAGCTCAAAGCCGCGCGTAACGCTCGCGACGCCCTGAAGAACAAGTAGGCGCGGCGGGCAGACCGCCGCGATCCCTCCTACTGCACCCGGACAAGCGCCTCATAGGGCCGCAGGGCGTGTTCCTTGCCGCCCCAGCCGATAATACACTTGCCGGCAACTACCTTGCCCGGATGGATGCCCTTCTTGTAGGCGACTTGGCACACCGGCAGCACACGACCGCGGTGCCGATCACCTTGTCGGTCGCGCCGACGAAATCCGGGGCCCCCGCCATCAATAGGATGTGATCGCGGGCATAGGCCTTCATAATTCTCTCGGCCTTTTCAACGTCCGCCTTGCGGGCCTTGTTGAAAAACAGCGCCTTCGCGACATCGTGACTGACCGACGGCTACTTGCGCAGACCTTCATCGACATCCTTGATCCAGGCCTTGCGATAGGCCTGCTGGATACCGTTTGCGGTGATATAGGCGGTCATCTTGGTACCCAGGACGACCTTGCTGCAGCTGAAATCGGTCATGAAGCGCGATTCCGTGGGGATCTTCAGCCTCTTGAACGCCCGCTTCACCACCGGATTGCTGAACGGATCGCGCTTTGCCCAGATATATTGCAGCCAGGTGTAGGAGCCGCCCTCAACGCCGGATCACCGCCTATTTCGACGGCACGCTGACCGGTTTCCACCTACCGCTGGCCCCGCCCGGCAGCGCATTCCAGAAGCGGGTGTGGCAGGCCGTGGCCGAATTCCCTATGGCAAGACCTGGACCTATGTCGAACTCGCGCGCCGGGCCGAAACCGTGGCGCGGGCAGTGGGCGGCGCCTGCGGCGCCAACCCAATCTCGGTCATTCTGCCCTGTCACCGGGTGGTGGCCGCCAATGGCGGTGCCGCCAGATTTTCCGGCAAGGGCGGATTGAAAACCAAATCGGCGCTGCTCGATATCGAAAGCCCCGATCTACGCCTGTTCTGACGGCCTTCGGTCCATTTTCGCACAGCACGTTTGCTCAAAATGCACGTCAAACCCGCTATTGACCGATGACTTTTGCGCCTGTTAGCGCTATTATGTCAGTAATAAGAAGTGGTTAACCCGGCATGCGGCATTCAGATGCCGGCCGGATTTCAAGGGGACTTTTATGCCCGACATCACCATTCAGGCTGCCGATGGCAGCGGCGCGTTCTCTGCGTATTGCGCGACCCCGGCCTCCGGCAGCGGTCCGGGGATCGTCGTGCTGCAGGAAATCTTCGGCGTGAACCAAGTCATGCGCGATCTGTGCGACGGGTTCGCCGCCGACGGCTATATCGCGGTGGCACCCGACCTGTTCTGGCGGATCGAGCCCGGCGTCCAGCTAACGGATAAAAGCCAGGCGGAATGGGACAGGGCGTTCGAGCTGATGAACGCGTTCCTGCCCGATTTCGAAAAAGGCGTCGGCGATATCGGCACCACCATCGCCCATGTCCGCGCTATGGACGGCTGCACCGGCAAAGTCGGCGCCGTCGGATACTGCCTCGGCGGAAGCCTCGCCTATGCCACGGCATGCTTCACCGATGCCGATGCCTGTTCGGGCTATTACCCGGTCCAGATCGAGGAGTCGCTCGACATGGCCGGCGGCATCAAGAACCCGCTGATTCTGCACATCGCCGAGCTGGACGGGTTCTGCCCGCCCGAACCGCAGGAAAAGATCAAGTCGGCTTTGGGCGCGAACGACCACGTCACGGTCCATTCCTATCCAAACGTCGATCATGCCTTTGCCCGCGTCGGCGGCGAACATTTCGATGCCGCAGCGGCGCAGACCGCGAATGACCGCACAGCACAGCTTTTCAAGGCGAACCTCGCCTAGCGAACGTCCCGTCCGGCCAAACAGCCGGATGACTTTCCCCCGGGCGGGCCTGTTGCCCGCCCATAGCCCCTGGTGCGGATTACGGCTGACCGCCGGAACGCCGACCGGGGCGCTCATCAGAGAAGGAAACGCAAATGCCTAAAGCTATCGTCGTCGAAGAAACGGGTGCGCCATCGGTTATGAAGTGGCGCGACGTCGATGTGGTGCGGCCCGCCAAGGGCGAAGTCACGGTCCGCGCCCGGGCAATCGGCGTGAACTTTATCGATATCTACCAGCGCTCAGGCCTCTACCCGATGCCGCTGCCGTTTACCCCCGGCGGTGAAATGTGCGGTGAGATTGAAGCCGTGGGCGCCGGCGTCAACGGGTTCAAGATCGGCGACCGCGTCGCCACCGGCACAGCCGGGTCCGGTTGCTATGCCGAAATCCGCAATATCGATGCGGGCAAGCTGGTCAAGGTGCCGCGCGAAATTGCCGACGATACCGCCGCCGCGATGATGCTCCAAGGCATGACGGTGCAATTCCTGATCCGTCAGGTCTACAAGGTGCAAAAGGGCGACACGATCCTCGTCCATGCCGCCGCCGGCGGGGTCGGGCTGATCCTGTGCCAGTGGGCCAAGGCGCTCGGCGCCACGGTCATCGGCACCGTCGGCTCGCCGGGCAAGGCCCGCCTGGCCAAGGCCCATGGCTGCGACTATCCGATCATCTACAGCCGCGAAAACTTCGTCGACCGGGTGCGCAAGATCACCAAGGGCCAGATGGTCCCGGTGGTCTACGACTCGATCGGCAAGGGCACCTTCCCGGCCTCGCTCGACTGCTTGCAGCAGCGCGGCCTGTTCGTGACCTTCGGCAACGCGTCGGGGCCAATCCCGCCTTTCGACCCCGCCATCCTAGCGCAGAAGGGCTCGCTCATGATGACGCGCCCGACCCTGTTCCACTTCGCCGACACGCCGGACCGCATGCGCAAGATGGCCACCGACGTAATGAAGATGATCAAGTCCGGCGACGTGAAGATCGAGGTGAACCACAAATACTCGCTGCGCGAAGCCGCCCGCGCCCATCGCGATCTGGCGGCCCGGAAAACCACGGGATCTATCATTCTGGAGCCCTAGGCCTCAGCGAGACGACACAGAAAAGGGGCGCCCAACTGGGCGCTCCTTTTTTAATTCGCGGCAACGCCGCTGATTATCGCCCATGCTCACAAATGTGTAGACTGTCACCTCACAACCGTCACGCAGACCAATCGCAAAACTACAATCGCAGACATAGCTTCATGCAATTTTTTTAGATCGCTAAACGTGCTGACAATCGCCGTTGTTGTTGCAGGTCTGGTCAGCGGCTGCGCGCAGCCTTTCCATAAATCGCCGCCATCGGGTCTTCTCTCCGAAAAACAGGTTTTTACTGTCTATAGTTTTATCCCGACCGATAAAATATCGGTAAGTTATGTGCCGAGAGGTATAGT
>Ga0315331_10000397_pt1 | contig 29751 bp, 30 predicted proteins | sample M160m34915metaG_FD_203456 | JGI IMG/M metagenome (GOLD analysis project Ga0315331, IMG submission 203456) | Ammonia-oxidizing marine archaeal communities from Monterey Bay, California, United States - M1 60m 34915 | ecosystem: Environmental > Aquatic > Marine > Intertidal zone | place: USA...
ATACGCACGACCTGCTGCTGCTCGAGGACAGCTGCGACACCCTCGGCGCGACGCTGCGCGGTACGCCGCCGGGGACACGGGCTGACATCTCGTGCACGAGCTTCAACGAGAGCCACATCGTGACCTGTGCGGGTGCGGGGGGGCTCGTCGCGGTGGACGATGATCGACTCGAGATGGAGGCTCGGCTGATACGGAATTGGGGTCGGAGCTCGTCGCGCTACGGCGCTGGCCCGCAGGACTTCGAGGGGGACCTCTTCGAAGCGGAGGTAGGGGGCACGCGTTACCACCGCGACTTCGTCTTCGAGCGTCTCGGCCACAACTTCGAGAGCCCCGAGATCCTCGCGGCGTTTGGGCTCGCGCAGCTCGACAAGCTTGCTGGGTTCAGCCTCGCGCGCCGGGAGCGATTCGCCGAGCACGACGCCTTCTTCAAGGGGCACGCCGAGCACTTTTTGCTTCCGCGACAAACCGTGGATGTCGAGACGACCTGGATGCAGTACCCGCTCGTCGTGCGCGACGAGGCGCCCTTCGATCGCGAGGCCCTGCACCGCTTCCTCGAGGAGAACGGCGTGATCGCTAGGCCAATCTGGACGGGCAACATCCTGCGACACCCCGGCTTCGACAAGCTCGACTGCCGGACGACGCCCGAGGGCTATCCCGTCTCGGACGAGGTGCTGCGGGGTGGGCTGCTCGTCGCGGCGCACCACGGCTTGACGACGGGGCAGCGAGACCGGATCCACGAGGTCTTCGGGGATTTTCTGGCGCGCTACTGAGGCGCGGGTCGGTCACGGCCGACCCGGCGAGCCCGTTATTTCTTGTTGGACGCCTTGACCTGCGCGGTGATGTCTTCCGCTGACAGGCTCTGCAGGTGAGGGCCGGCTTGGAGGTCTGCGCCCGTCCGCAGCACGTTGCGCGCTCCGCGCGCTTCCAGGGCCGTGTAGACATAGCGTTTGTTGACGGTCACCACGCCGGGCGGGGTCTGTGTGATCCGCTCGGCGATCTCGAGGACCCGCTCTTCCAGCTCGTCGTCGCCGAAGACCTGATTGATGAGGCCGGCCTGGACCGCCTCTTCGCCGGCGAACTCCCGGCCCGCGATGTGGAGTTCCATCGCCGCGCGTGCGCTCATGTGGATCGGAAACCAGCCGAAGTCAGGCAGGCCAGCGATGCGGAGCACGGGGTGGGAGAGGCGTGCGCCCGGTGTGGCGTAGGCCAGGTCGCAGGCGCCGACGAGCTCGAGGCCACCGGCGAAGGCGTAGCCGTGGACCTGCGCGATCACAGGTTTCGCGAGATCCCAGAGCTTCAGCCACCCCTCGGTCGCGTGCTTGGCCCACTGGAGGCCGACGTTGGAGGTGAAGTAGGGCTGATTGGCGGACATGTCCGACTTGAGGTCGTAGCCGGAGGAGAAGCACTTCCCCGCCCCGCGGACGATTGACACGCGCACCTCGTCGTCGCCGTCAGCCGTTTGAAGGGCCTCGATCAGGCTGCCGCGCATCTCGTTGCTGAGGGCGTTGCGGCGCTCAGGCCGGTTGAGCGTGATCCGCTGCACGTAGGGGGCGGGGCGATCGATCAGGATCGGGGCTTCTTCGGCCATCTCTTTCCTCGGGCTGGGGCCGCGGGATGCGGCAGCGGCGAGCTTATCACCGGCGGCTTGTTTCAGGCGAGGTCGCGTGCGAGGGTGAGCGGACGGGCTCGCCCGGGGGAGGTCGGATGTTGGCGTTCGTACGCAAGGCGACAGCGGCTGTGGTTTGTCTCGGTGTCCTCGCCTCCGGCGCATCCGCCGACGCCACGGACCGGCTCGCGGAGGCGGTCCGTTTCCGCACCGTGTCGCCCCAGGACCCCGCGGACTTCGACCCCGCGCCGTTCCTCGCGTTCCACGCGTTCCTGGAGGAGGAGTTCCCGGCGACCCACGAGACGCTCCAGCGCGAGACGGTGGCGGGCTACAGCCTCCTCTACACCTGGGTGGGGAGTGACCCCGCCTTACCGCCCGTGATCTTGGCCGCGCACCAAGACGTCGTCCCAGTGGTCCCGGGCTCGCTGGCGCGTTGGTCCGAGCCCCCCTTCGGCGGGGTGGTGACGGACGGGTACATCTGGGGTCGCGGGACCCTCGACGACAAGGTCGGGGTCCTGGGCCTGCTCGAAGCCGTCGAGTCGCTCGTGCGGTCGGGCTTCGAGCCGCGGCGAACCTTCTACCTCGCGTTCGGGCATGACGAGGAGATCGGGGGGGACGCGGGCGCAGCGTCCATCACCGCGCTCCTCGCGGCGCGCGGGGTGCGCGCCTGGTTCAGCCTCGACGAAGGCCTCGCGATCGTCGAGGGGGTGGGGGGCGTCGAGGGGGCGATGGCGACGGTGGGCGTCGCGGAGAAGGGCTTCTTGACCCTCGAGATCACCGCCACCGCGGTGGGCGGGCACTCGAGCATGCCGCCTCGCCGAACGGCAATTGGGAAGTTGGCGCGCGCGGTCACGCGCCTCGAGGCGCGCCCGATGCCGGCGCACCTGGGTGGGCGCTCGGGAGAGCTGCTCGAGGCCCTCTCGGTGCAGCTCCCTTGGCCGCAGCGGTTTTCGATCTCGCAGCGCTGGCTCTTTGCGCTTCCCCTCGAGAGAGCGCTCTCGCGTGACCCGGTGACCAACGCGCTGATTCGCACGACGACCGCCGTCACCATGGTGCGCGGGGGCGTCAAGGAAAACGTGCTGCCGTCGGAGGCGAGCGCGGTGGTCAACTTTCGCGTCCACCCGCAGGACACCGCGGCGGAGGTCATCGCACACGTGCGCGAGGTCTTGGGGCCGGACTTCGAGATTGCCGTGTTGACCTCGAACGAGGCCTCCCCCGTCTCGAGCACGGAGTCGACGGGCTACGCGGTGCTGACCGAAGCGATCGCGGAGTTTGCCCCCGAGGTCCCGATCGTGCCGGCGCTCGTGGTCGGGGGGACGGACTCGAAGCACTACGGTCAGATCGCCGAGGACGCTTATCGCTTCTCACCGCTCTGGTTCTCTCCAGAGGACCGCCAGCGGATCCACGGGATCGACGAGCGGATCTCCGTCGCGTTCTATCGCCGGGTGCCGCTCTTCTTCCAGGACCTGATCCGGCGCGCCTCCGCGGCGTCTTCGGAGGGACCTTCGCGGTAGCTTCGGACGCGGCCGCTTACTCCGAGGTGGGTGTCCAGGGGGTCTGTCGGCCCCCGTGGCAGGCGAGGTTGGCCCCCGTGATGTAGCGAGATCGCTCGTCGCACAGCAGGAGACAGGCGTCCGCGACGTCCTGCGGGGTGGCCATTCGCTGCATCGGGATTCGGTCGGCCATCTCGGCGTCGGCGTCGTCCGTGTAGAACTGGCCGGAGTCGGGCGTCGCCACGAGCCCGACCGTGACGGTGTTGACGCGCACCTTGGGCGCGAGCGCCTTGGCGAGGCCGACGCTCATGGTGTCGAGGCCCGCCTTTGCGGCTGCGTAGGAGATGGTCGATATCTCCGGGCAGAACGCGGCGACGCTCGAGATGAACAAGATCGAGCCGCCTTGCTCCTGCTCCTGCATCACCCGGTTGGCCGCGACGCTGAACGTGAGGGGCGCGAGCATATTGAGCTCGACGATCGAGCGGTGAAACCGTGGCGACGCGGTCTGGATGTCCGTCGCGGGGGTGCCGCCGGCGTTGTTGATCAGCACATCGACGCGTCCGAACTCTGCCTGCGCGCGCGCGACGACCGCCTCGACCTGATCGGGGTCGCGCACGTCGCAGGTCATGAACAGCGCCTCGCGATCGCCATCGCGTAGCGGCGCGTCGGGTTCACTGCGTGCACAAGCGAGGACCCGATAGCCGGCGTTGTGGAAGCTCGTGACCAGACCGCGCCCAATGCCGCGCGTGCCGCCTGTGATGATCGCGGCTCTCTCTTCGCTCATGGGGCAGGTTTCTCCTAGTGGTCCGGGTTGTCGCCGAGCGGCGTGTGCCGGCCGAAGTCGAGGAACAGCAGTCGCTCGCGGATGCGCCAGCCGGCTCCTGTGCGTTGATACTGGTCCTGGTAGCGGATGAACATCGTGTAGTTCATCTGGACCCCGTCCTGCTCGTAGAGGTGGTGGGCGACGCAGTAGGTCTCCCCCTGTGCGGTGTCGCCCGTGACCTCGACCAGTTGATTCTGGACCGTATGGAAGGTCGTCGAATAGCGCTCCAGGCCGGTCATCCCCGCGCAGATTTGGTCGTGGCCAATCATCTCGTAGAGCGGGTCGTGGTCTGTTGACGGGTCGGGGTAGCCGGCGACGCGCCCGTCCTCGGTAAAGATCCCGCGGAACGCGTCGTAGTCCCGCCGGTCCGCGGCGCGTGCGTAGCGGTACGCGAGGTCCCTTAGGTCCATTCGGTCGGTGGTCAGGTCCTTGTCGGCCATGCTGCTGTCCTCCTGATCCGCGCGATCGGGTCGCGGGCGCTCATTTTGCAGGAAATGGACGAACTTGGCTCGTTTCCTGTCCCTGGGCACACAGCGCCGTTAGCGGATCGGGAGCTTGGCGTTGTTCCAGGTCAGGGTGCGTCCGGTGGGCTCGATCCGGATCAGGCGGTTGCCGCGGCCGTAATTGCGTTGGGCGGCCTCTGGCATCGCGCTCCGGGTGGTCCGGAAGGCCGCGTACTTCTCGTCGAGCAGCCGGCCCACGAGATCGATCGTCTCCGCGTCGTCGACGAAGTGCGCGGTCCCGCTGAGGTGGACGGCCTGGAGCTCGCGCCAGGCGAGCCCCTCTTCGACGAGGAAGGAGACCCTCGGGTCGCGGTCGATTCGCGCCCATTTCTTGGTGTGAGCCGGGCCGTTCACGTAGACCGTCCGCTCGTGAACCGCGAACCAGATCGGGAGGCTGATTGGGGCGCCGTCCCGCCGCAGGCTGGTCAGGATACCGGTGTGACCCTGCTCGAGGAAGGCCCAGATCTCATCGTCGCTCAGTCGCACGCTGACGCGTTCTGCCATGCCGGGAGGGTAGCGGCGGCCAGCTCGCTTGCGCCCGTCGCTCCACACGAGTAGAACAGGTGCCTCGAACGCGTCGAACGAGGAGGATCGCGATGAGTAAGCCGGCTGGGGGTCTTGAAGAAACTGCCTTCATCGTCACAGGAGGTGGGACGGGGATCGGCCGCGCCTGTGCCGAGCGTCTCGCGGCGGACGGCGCCGCGGTGACCATCTGTGGCCGAACGGAGTCGAAGCTCGAGGACGCGTCGACCCAGATCGCGGCGGCGGCGGGCAACGGCGGGAGCGTCCAGTACGTCGTCGCGGACGTCACGAATGAGGAAGACGTACAGCAGCTCGTCGCGAAGGCGCTCGAGCCCCGCGGGAGCCTGCACGGCTGCGTCGCGAACGCAGGCGGAGGCGGTGGCATGGGCCCCTACCACCTGCAGGACACCAATGAGTTCCTCCGGGTTCTGCACCTGAACGTCCTCGGGACGATGCTCTGCGTCAAGCACACGGTCCCGCACATCGTCGCCGCTGGCGGCGGCTCCTTCGTCGGGATGTCGTCGATCGCAGGTCACCTGCCGCACCCGTACTTTGGCGCCTACACGGTGGGCAAGGCGGGCATCGAGGAGATGATGCGGAACGCGGCGGATGAGTTTGGTCCGAGCCGCGTGCGCTTCAACGCGATCCGGCCTGGGTTCATCGCGACGGAGATCATGGAAGGCGTGGAGCGCGGCGGTGCGGTCTGGAACACCTACATCGAGAACACGCCCATGGAAGACGTGGGTCAGCCCGAGGATGTCGCGGATCTCGCACGCTTCCTCGTCGGGCCGGAGTCGCGTTGGGTTACGGGCACCTGCATCAACGTCGATGGCGGCCATCACCTGCGTCGGGGGCCGAACTTTGGCTCGCTGTTCGAGGAAGCGATGGGCGGTCGCGACGTGATGCAAGGGAAGATGCCGGGCTAGCCAGACATGGAGGATCCGCGCGCAATCCCCGCTGAGGTCCCCGGGCTGTCCATTCGCCGTGACGGTCCCGTTTTGCGGGTGGCGTTGGCGAGGCCCGACAAGCGCAACTCGCTGACGCGGGAGATGATCCAGGGACTGCTCGCGTGTGTCGAGAACGCGCCCGACGACGAGAGCTTGCGTGTGATCGCGCTCTCCGGGGAGGGCGATCACTTCTGCGGCGGCGCGGACTGGGTCGCGGGCAACCGGGGCGACCGCAGCGAGCGGCCGCGTGTAGCATCGATCCACCGCCGAACGGCGCGCGAAGCACACCGCCTGATCCAGGCGCTCCTGACCGTGCAGCTGCCGGTGGTCTGTACGGTCCGTGGATGGGCCGCAGGGATCGGTTGTCACCTGGCCCTCGCCTCTGACTTCGCGCTGGCTGCGCACGACGCTCGCTTCTGGGAGCCCTTCGTGAAGCGCGGTTTCACGCCGGATAGCGGCGGCACGTGGCTCACGACACGGCTCATCGGTGTCGCTCGAGCCAAGCAGATGTTGTTGCTGGGGCGTGAGGTGACCGGCGAGGAGGCCGCGTCGTGGGGCATGATCCACGAATCTGCCGACGCGGGAGAGCTCGACGCGGCGAGCGAGGCCCTGATCGCCGAGCTCAGCGAGGGCGCGACGGCCGCCATCGGCCTGACGAAATACGCGATCGCCCGTTCGCTCGAGCTGCCGCTCGAGCACGCCCTCGAGCTCGAGGCGTTCTCCTTGGAGATGTCTTCGCGGAGCCTGGACTTCCGCGAGGGGCTGGCCGCGTTTCAGGACAAGCGAGACCCTGATTACAAGGGCCGCTAGCGGCCCCGCCGTCAGTCGAGTGACTCCCAGCTCCCTTGCGCGGCCGAGCGCCGAATGGCGTCCATGATGCGCTGCAGCGCGACGCCGTCGTCGAACGTGCCGGGCACGGGGTCCTCTGCGGTCGTGTTGCCGAGGATGGTGTCTCGCATGTGCGCGAAGAGCCGCGTGAACGGCCCCATATCAATCCCCATCGAGTGGAGCATGTCGTAGGCGGTCACGAGCAAGTCGCCGTCCGGCGGGTTGGGAGCGGGGTTCTGGAGCTCTTCGGGGACGTCGAGGGCTCTTTCGCCCTGGCCGTCCGCGACGGTGACCGTGTCCCCCAGGATTGAGAGTGTCGCGCGGGGGCCCGAGATCCGGGAGGTCAGGACCGGCGCTCCCCAGGTCCCGGCGCTGCTCTGGAGCACTCCCGAGCAGCCATCGACGGTGCGGAAGTGGATGGTGAAGCTGTCCTCCGCGGTCCACTCGCGGTCCGCCACGAGGTCGAGGGACGCGGACAGCCCCGACCACTCGCCCAGCGTCGCGCGCATTTGATCGATGACATGGGACGCGTAGGCGCCGAGCCAGCCGCCGCCCTGCTCGGTGTCACTCCACCAAGCGGGGACCTCCCCGTTGGGGTCCGCGAGCGCGGGCTGCATGAGGAGGAACGTCGCGAGCTTGGGGCGGCCGACTGCACCGCTCCGGATCGCACGAGTCGCGAGGGCCTGGCCGGTCGCGAAGCGGAACTCTGTCCCGAGCACGTGGACCACGCCAGCGCGGTGGGCCGCGTCTCGCATGCGCTCCGCCTCGGCGAGATCTGCGGCGAACGGCTTCTCACACATCACATGCTTGCCCGCTTCACACGCCTGGACCGCGATGTCTGCGTGTGTGTGCGGCGGGGTCGCGATCGTGACGAGGTCGACGCCGGGGAGCGCGAGGGCTTCGTCCAGCTGGGTGGTGGCGTGAGCGACACCGGCGCCCGCGGCGCGGTCGGCGGTCTTCTTGGGGTCGCGTCCGACGAGCGCGTGGACCTCGATGCCCGCGCTGCGTAGCGCGCGAACGTGTGTGAGTACGCCAAATCCGGTGCCGACGACCGCGGCACCGAGAGGTTGGTTGGACATGGGTGGACTCCCGCGCTCGGAATGACTGAATGAGACTCGTGCACGGTAGCAGGATGCGTCTCGGGAGCGGCGCGATGGGGCCGCGCGTCTAAAGAGTGGGCGCTCGATGTCGGGCTGACACCGGCGCCGACGGGTCAAGGGGCGCTGTTTTCCTCGACCAGGCGGGCCAGATCACGGGCGATCGTGGAGACATTCCTCGCGTATCCGACCAGCCTCTCGATCTCCTCTTCCGTCGCGATCGGGGACTCGAGCTGGTCTCCGATGATCTCTTGCGCGGCCATCACCTGGAGGACCAGGTTGTTCGCGTCATGCGCAAACTCTGAAGTGCTCGCAGCGAGCGAGCTGGCGAGCTCGAGCAGGGACGCTTGATCCAAGCGACTCGCGTTCGGAGCGGTAGCGGGCCGTTTAGGGTCAGGGTCCATAGGTTCTTGACTCGTTGAGGTAGACAGGTCGGAGCTCGGCGTGCTCCCGTGGATCACGGGGGAACGAAGCCTTCACGGATCGCGAGCCGGACGAGCTCCGCGACGCTCCCGACATTCAGCTTGTTCATCAGATTCGCACGATGGGTCTCTGCCGTTCGTGGCGAAATGTTCAGGTCGGCCGCGATCTCCTTGCTGGAGAGCCCCTCCGCCACGAGCTTCAAGACCTCGTTTTCGCGACGGGTTAGGCGGGCTTGGCCATCTTGGTTGTTGCCACCGGAGCGGATGCCTTGGACCAGCCGGTTCGCGACCTCTGGCGAGAGGCTTCGGTTGCCATCCAGCACCGACCGCAGACCCGCCCGGAATTCATCGGCGTCGGCTGTCTTGAGCAGGTAGCCCGCGGCACCGGCCCGCAGCGCGTCCTCGACGAAGTGGACACGGTCGTACTGCGAGAGCATGACGATCAGGCAGTCGGGGTGTGCCTTGTGGATCTCCTGCGTGGCCTCGATCCCCGACCCGTCCGGCAGCGAGATGTCCATGAGGACGATCCGCGGTTGCAACTCCAAGATCTGTTTGATCGCAGAGGTCGCGTCGCCTGCTTCTCCGACCACTTCGAACTCGTCGGAATCTTCGAGGATCCGCCGGAAGCCGGCTCGAACGAGCGCGTGGTCGTCTACCAAGAATACGCTTGCCATGGCCGTCGTTCGCCTCACCCGACCTGACGATGCGTGTGATCTCCAGCGTCGTTGCAATGGATAGTACCCCGAAATGGGTCTTTTGACGTACGTCGTCTGCTCGTGGGTAGGGGTTCTCCGGGGCGCGGTACGTGCCGGAGGCGGCGAGAGGGCTGCTCCCCCTCCCCTCCGAGGTGGGCGGCTGTCCCTACGGAAATGGCGAGGGGTGGCTTGGAGTGGTCATGGACCCGAGGGGCGGGGCACGAGTCCGTGCGCTGCGAAATAGGCCCTCAGCAACGTGAGCCGAGCGAGGAGTGGGCGGAGACCACCTGTGGCGGGCCCCGCCGCTTCTCTGCGGCTTGTGCGCAGTTCTTCTACGTAATTGCCTCAATGTCGGCGGGGTCTGGCGCCGGTTAGCTTGCTCCTTGTGTCCCACAGTTTGCGCACGGTTTTTCCGGCGCGTTCGAGGTAATCATGGTGGCGTCAGTTGTACTCGTCGATGATCACAAACTCCTTCGTGATGGCATCCGAGCCATTATCGAGGCCTCTGGTGAGTTCGAGGTCGTCGCAGAGGGCGCGGATGGTCGTGAGGCCATCGAGCTCGCAGGCCGGCTGCGACCGGATCTCGTGTTGCTCGACATCTGGATGCCCAATCTCTCGGGGATCGATGCGTTGCCGCAGATCCTCAAGGCTTCCCCCCATTCGCGCGTCGTCATCATGTCCCAGCATGAGACGAGCTCCTACGTGCAGACAGCGTTGCGCGAGGGGGCGTGTGGATATTTGATCAAGACGGCGGCCTCGCAAGAGCTGGTCGCTGCACTCCGCGCTGCGATGGACGGAAAGGGCTATCTCTCGCCGGAGGTCGCCCATTCTGTCGTGGAGAGCTTCCGCGAACCTTCCGCCCGGCCGACTTCCCCGCTCGACGCGCTCACGGGGCGTGAGCGGGAGATCCTCCAGTTGATCGCGGAAGGTCTTTCGAGCAAGGAGGTCGCGGCGCGTCTCGCCATCTCGGTGAGGACCGTCGAGTCTCATCGCTCGGCGGTGATGGGGAAGCTGGACGTCCACAAGGTCGCGGGGCTGGTGCGCGTTGCGATTCGAGAGGGTTTGATCGCCCCCTGACATGCGCTTTGTGGTTGAGCGGGCGTCCGCGATCACCGGCGAGCTGAATGGATGTGCCAGACCTGCGGTCGTAGGATCCTCAAGCAAGCCGTTTGTGGTTCTCCATCACGCTTTCGGGCACCAGGCGCGTGACGCCGGGCCCTCCGCGTAGATCTACCCGGGCAGATTTCAGTAATCCATTGGATTGAGCACACGGCTGCGAAGCCGACCAGTGAGATGGGGTTCTTTCGCACCGACGCGCGCTTCATGGCCGTGCCGGAACCGGTGGGCCACCCCGGTATGTGGTGACACGGAGGCGCAGGTCCGGTTTGATGATCGATGACACAGACCCGCTCGAAGTTGCATGGACCGTCTTGCAGGAGCCGTTGACGCGGATTCGGCGCGCCGCGGAGGAGTTGGCGGCGAGCGCCGGCTCCGAAACGCGCTTGGCCCAGGAAATCTGTGACGCGGTCGGGGAGCTCGACCACCGGATTGAGGCCGCGGGCGGGAGCAGGGGGGAGGTGCCATCCGACAGGGCGGACCTCTGGGAGTGCTTGGCGCGCGTGGTGGCTGGCCTCGTCCCCGTGTTCGAGGCGCGTGGGATCGAGCTGGCGATGGGGGCGCGGCCGTCGGCGCAGCTGTCGGTCGATCCCTCTCTCGTGCGGCGCTCTGTCTGCCGCATCTTGCTGGGTTTCAGTGGCTGGATGCAGCCGCAGCGAGGGAAGATCGCGGTCTGCGTTCGGTTCCAGCGTGAGCGCGCGAAGGTCGACATCCTGGCGCAGGTCCCCAACCCGGTGGGGCTGGCCTCCGAGGTCGAGGCGCCGGTGCGGTTGAGCCGGCTGGCTCTTGGATCGGATTGGGACATCGAGGCGGAGCACGACTCCGGCGTGGGGTGGGCGCAGAGCTGCTTTTGGCTCTCTGCCCGGCGCCAGCCGGGCGAGGCTGACTGATCCCCCCCTTCGCGCAGGCCTCGCGGCGGTCGGGTCTAATCAGGGCGGCGCCAGGCTCGATGAGTCGGTCCAGGGGCGGGAACCGTCCTGAGGCGGTGTCCCTGACTTCTTCCTTCGTCTATGATCGATGGTTCCCCGGGGCCGTCTTGCCCCGAACCGCGATAGCAGCGAGGAAGATGGATATGGACTTCGATTTTTCCCCCGAAGAGCAGAAGTTTGCCGACGAGGTCGAACAGTGGCTCGTCGCGAACCATGACCCGGAGGTGATGGACCCCCACCGCGAGAACTTCTCGCAGCTGGCGGACACGCCGGAGCGCCGCGAATTTATGAAGAAGCTCGCCGCGCAGGGCTGGCTCGGGATGTCCTGGCCGAAACAGTACGGGGGGCAAGAGATTGAAGGCGTCTACGAGTTCATCTTGAACGAGGCGCTCTCGAAGCACGCGGCCCCCCAGATCGGGAAGGGCGTTGGGATCATCGGCAAGACCTTGATCCGCCACGGGAACGAGAAGCTCAAGGAAGAGTTCCTCCCCAAGATCCTGAGCGCGGAGATTGAGTTTGCCGTCGGTTACAGCGAGCCGCAGGCCGGCTCCGACGCCGCGAATATGCAACTGCGCGCCGACAAGGTCGACGGCGGCTGGATGTTGAACGGTCAGAAGATGTGGACGACCTCGGCCCACTTCGCAGATTGGTACTGGGTGGGAGCACGGACGGACCCCGACAAGCCGAAGCACGATGGCCTCAGCTTGTTCCTCGTGCCGATGGATCACCCGGGGCTCGAGGTGCAGAGCCTGCCGACGATCGGGAAGGACACGACGAACCAGGTCTTCTTCGAAGACGTCTTCGTGCCGGACGACTACCTGGTTGGCAAGCAAGGCAAGGGCTTCCAGATGATCTCGGAGGCGCTTGACCTCGAACGCTTCACGATGTTCACGCTCTCGCCGATCGCCGATCGAACGCGGGTTCTGGTGGACTGGGTTCGTAAAGAGACGCGCGATGACAAGCCGCTCAAGGACGACCCGAACGTGCGGCGCTTGATCGCGCAGATCGTGACGGACACCGCGGTCGCGAAGGGCCTGAGCACGCGTTTCGTGTGTGCGGCCAAGAGCGGCGGAAAACCGCCGACGGTCGAGTCCTCTCAGTACAAGCTGTTCACGACGAGCTTGTCACAGCGTGTTTGCAAGGACGCCCTCGACATCTCGGGAGCGGCGGGCACGATCATGGAAGGTCAGGAAGAGGCACCCTTGTTGGGTCGCTTCGAAGGGGCTTACCGCGCCACGATGAACGAGACGGTGGGTGGTGGCTCCTCGGAAATTCAGAAGAACATCATTGCACGCCGCCAACTCGGCCTGCCCAAGAACTTCTAGCGGAGACGACCAGTGGATCTCGACTTCAGCGAAGAACAGCAGATGATCGTCGACATGACACGGTCGATGCTCGAAGAGCATTCCCCCGTCGATGTCGTTCGAACCATGGAAGACGACCCCAAGGGCTATCCGGATGAACTCTGGAAGCAGATGGGGGAACTTGGTCTCAACGGGATCCTGATCCCCGAGAGCCACGGTGGCGGCGGGATGACCCTGTTCGACGCCGCCCTCGTTTATGAGGAGCTCGGCCGCGCGATGGCGCCGGTCCCGCACTTCGTCAGTTGCGTGCTGGGCGCGGGGGTTCTCCTCGAGGCTGGCAGCGACGCGCAGCAGGATGAATGGTTGGGCAAGATTGCGAGCGGCGATGCGATTCTGACCCCCGCTTGGCTCGAGCCGAAGCGCGGTTACGGTGAGGTCGGGGTGCAGCTCTCGGCCGTCGCGGAGGGGGATGACTTCGTGCTTTCGGGCGTGAAGCGTCATGTCTCCTACGCGAGTTCGGCGGAGCGGATGATCGTCCTCGCTCGCACCGAAGCCGGGGTGGACTTGTTCCTCGTCGACCCGAACGCGCCGGGCGTCGAGCTGACGCATATTCTGGCGCAGGGCCGGGACCCTCAGTATCGGGTTGAGTTCTCCGACGTGCGGGTTTCCGCAGACGCGCGCATTGGCGCGCCGGGCTCGGGTTGGGACACCTGGAACACGGTCATGCATGATGGGATCGTGCTCGTCGCTGCGCAGGCGGTGGGCGGCGCGAACCGCTGTCTTGAAGAGACCGTGGCGTATGCCAACGAGCGGGTGCAGTTCGACAAGCCGCTCGGGGCGTTCCAGTCACTGGCGCACTACATGGCCGATGCGTCGACCCGGATCGACGGTGGGCGGGTGCTGGTGCATGAGGCCGCCTGGAACCGGATTCGAGGACGTTCGATCGCAAGGTTTGCGCCGATGGCGAAGCTCTTCTGCTGTGAGACGTACCGCGAGACGACGCGGGTCTGCGCCCAGATCTGGGGGGGGGTCGCGTTTACGATCGAATACGACCAGCAGATGTTCTTCCGGCGAGCCAAGCAGTACCAGCTGTCCTGGTGGGATACACCGCACCTCGAGGAGTTGATCGCGGCGGACGTGCTGGACGGCTGACCCGCTCCGGCGGCGGTGCGCGGGGGCGCAGTGGCCCTCGCGTCGCCGGACTTCACGTGGTGACGTTGCCGCCGTTGAGTTGAATCGTCTGCCCGGTCATCCAGCTCGCCTCGTCTGAGGCGAGGTAAACGACCAGCGCGCCAATGTCCTCGGGGCTCCCGAGGCGACCCACAGGGACTGAACGGGCGATCTGCGCGGTCGTTTCGCCCCCGTCGTCGTTGTCCATGAGACCGATCGCGATGGTGTTGGCCGTCACGCCGGCGCGCCCGCTCTCGAGCGCGAGGTGGCGCATGAAGCTGATCGCGCCGCCCTTCCCGGCAGCGTAGGGCGAGACCCCGATGTTGAGCCCGACGGTGCCGGCCCCGGATGAGATCGTGATGATCCGTCCGAAACCGCGGTCGAGCATCCCGTTGATCACGCTTCGACAGCAATGGATCACGCCGTATGTGTTGACGCCGATCTGCCGCGCCCAGTCATTAGGCTCGGTCTCGCGGAACGGTCGGACCCCCATCCCAGCGGGGATCCCCGCGTTGTTGACGAGGATGTCGAGCGGCCCGCCGAGGGCCTCTTCTGCGGCGTCGACCCCGCCCTGCACGGCGCTGTAGTCCGAGACGTCGAACGGGATGGGACACGCCCGCCGGTCGGAGCCCGTGAGCGCGCTGGCCGCGACCTCCGCGCGTTCCGGGACCAGGTCGTTTACCGCGACCGAAGCGCCTTGTTGTGTGAGCAGTCGGGCGATCCCGAGCCCGACGCCCTGGCCCGCGCCGGTGACGAGCGCTCTGCGACCAGAGAGGTTGAACATGATCAGTCCTCCGGGGTGGTGATCGGTAGCCGGTTGCTCGGCCATTGGGGGCGGATGTACTCCTTGAACGTGAGTTTCTTGTCCCGCAGCTCCCAGATGCTCAGGAAGTCGCCCTTGTACCCTTTGTGGTCGCTGGGGCCGAACTGGATGTAGGTGGCGGGACCGCCGTTCGTCGCGGGCATCCAGCGAATGCGCTCGAGCCCCTCCTTGACGAAGCGGGGGGTGGGGATCTTCGCGTTGGCAATCCCGTGGATCGCCGCCCGAGCCGTGTCGTAGGACAAGGCGACGACCACGTTGCGGGTACGACGGCCGAAGCGCGCCTCGAAGCGCGCGATCATCGCCTCGTAGTTGGGGTTGGTGCCGGGCTCCGCGAGCTGGTCACAGCCGTGCCAGCCGTCGATCCCCGACTCCCACTCGTTGGTGTTCGAGTAGAACATGAAGGCGGTCCCCATGACGCGCGGCGGGTCCCAGCCGAGTTCCTGGAAGGCCCGCCCAAAGTGCATGGTCGCGTAGCCATACCCGCCGTAGTAGATGCCCTCTGTGCCCATGTCACGCATGTCGGACAGGTGTTGTGTCAGGTTTCTCGGGTTGGGCTCGATCATGACCTCGCGGGTGATCGTCATGCCGAGTTGCATCGCCTGATAGCGGAAGTAGTCGGCGTAGTCGCGCCCCGAGGAGCCTGCCTCCCAGAACAGGCCGACCTTCTTGAAGCCCTGGTTGTAGAGCCAGTTGGCGCAGATCACCCCCTCGCTCGCGATGTCGCCGTTCGCGACGGTGAAGCAGTAGTCGCTGGCGAACGAATGTGCGCCGGTCCACCCAATGCAGGGCACACCGGTCTCGTCGATGTGCTCTTGCAGCAGCATCGAGTTGTCCGAGATCATCGGACCGAGCACGACGACACAGCCCTGCTCGACCAGCCAGTCATAGCCCGCGATGACCTTACGGTAGTTTTCGCGAGGGAGTCCGCGCGCGTCCGCGGTGATGATCTCCACCGGGGATCGGCCCCATACGCCCTCGTTCAGCGCATCTTCGATCGCGAGGATCGTGGGGTCGATCCAGTCGGCGAGGAGTTGGCCGATGTCCATGTCGACGAGCACGCCGATCTTGACCGGCTCGAACACGTCGCCCTGGGTCTCGACGCCTAGGGTCGGCGGGTGGATGACGATGTTCTGAACCGCGCGCTCTCCGACGGTGCCTCCGCCGTGGAACCACTCTTCGCCCTCGCCACCGCTCCCGTCCTGGTACGAGCTGGTCCCGTGCCGAACATTGCAGCTGGCCCGGTCCGCTTCAGGCTGCCCCGGCGGGTTGGGCTCCGGGAACATGCGTTCGGCATATCGAACGGGCTGTCGGGTCTTCTCTGCCATGCGCTTGGTGTCTCCAGTTTGCTAGTCCTGTACACCGTACGCTACGCTCCGCCTGCCGTGCAAGAGAAAACACTCAGCGGACATTCATCCTCGCCGCGCGCCCGTGTGCGGCGGGGCGAGTTGACGCGCGATCGTGTGCTCGCCGCGGCGCTGGGGCTGCTGGAGAGTGAAGGTGAGGGCGCGTTGAGCATGCGCCGCGTCGCCGCACAGCTCGGGACCGCCCCGATGTCGTTGTACCGGCACGTTCGCGACAAGTCCGACCTCATCGATGGGGTGATCGCGCTCGCGCTCGGGGAAGTCTCCAGCCTGCCGCCGCAGGGGGCGGACTGGTCGGAGCGATCAATCGCCTGGATGCGCGGGTTGCGGTGCGAGTTGAATCGTCACCCTTCGATCGTCCCCCTGTTCCGCTCCAACCATCTCCTCTTGCCGTCCGTGCTCGCCCCGGTCGAGGTGTTGCTGTCCGACCTCTGCGCTTCCGGCTTCGAGCGCTCGAAGGCCGGGCGGGTCGCATGGGAGATGCTGTGGTTCACGACCAGCTTCGTGCTCGCCGAGCAGCGCGCGCAGGAGAGCGCGCAGCCTGCCGCCTTCGTGGCCTTTGCGACCGCCGAGACGCACGCGGAAGAGCTTCCGCTGCTTGCGAAGACGCTGCCGGACCTGCTCGGCCTCGACGGGGACGACGTCTTCGAGTCCGGTTCGCGTCATCTCGTCGCGGGGATTCGAGCCGAGTACCTCTCTCGTTCGTGACGGGCGCGCTCTCGATCAGCGGGGAAGGCCGAGCACCCGTTCGCCGATGATGTTGCGCTGGATCTGAGAGGTTCCTCCCGAGATGGTGAACTGCAACGACCACAAGTAGTCGTGGAGCATGTCCTCGACAGGGAGGTCGTAGACGTCGTCGCTCGTGAGCCCCGCTCTCCCGAGCACGTGGACCCCGAGCTCTCCAATCTCCTGGTAGAGGTCGCTGTATCGCAGCTTGATTGCGGAGCCCGTGAGGGAGGGGACCCCTGTCGCCTCCGCCTCGGACACGCAGAGCTGCGTGAGGCGCCAGAGCGCTTCAACCTCTGCGGAGAGGTGCCCGAGCCGCCGGCGGAAGCTTCTGTCATCCGCGCGTCCGAGCTGCGTGGCGACGTTCAGCAGCCCCAGGACCTGAGTCCGCATCGTGATGATGTGCTGCGCGAAGGCCGAGCCACGCTCGAAACGCAGCGTGACGTTCGCGACCCGCCAGCCGTCGTTTTCCGGGCCGATGCGGTTGCTGCATGGGGCCCGCGCACCATCCAGGAAGACCTCGCAGAAGTGGCTATCGCCCTCGATGGTCCGCAGTGGGCGGATCTCGACGCCGGGCTGATCCATCTCGAGGATGATCCAGCTGATGCCCTTGTGTTTGGAAGCCTCGGGGTCGGTCCGCACCAAGAGCTCGCAGTAGTCGGCGATGTGCGCTCGCGTGCTCCAGATCTTGTGGCCATCGATGACGTATTCGTCGCCGTCTTGGATCGCGACCGTTCGCAGGCTGGCGAGGTCGGAGCCTGCCTGGGGTTCGGAGAAGCCCTGGCACCACACGTGGCGACCTTCGAGGATCGCGGGCAGATGAAACTTTTTCTGCTCCTCGCTCCCCTCCGCCATGACTGTGGGGCCGCCGTGCATCATCCCGATGAAGTTCGCGCCGATGTACGGGGCGCGCGCTCGCCCGGTCTCCTCGTAGTAGATCAGCTGGTCTGCCAGTGATGCGCCCCGCCCCCCGTATTCGGTGGGCCAGTTCATCCCCGCGTAGCCGGCCTCGAAGAGCTTGCGCTGCCAGTCTGTGTCGTATTGTCGTCGCGCGAGCCAGTTCCCGGGAGGCGGCGGCGGGCCGTGGCGGGGGACCTCGGTCTCGAGCCAGCCCCGCAGGGCCGCGCGGAACGTCGCCTCACGCGGGGAGTCGTTCAGTTTCATCGGGTCCTCGCGCTGCGATCAGCCCGGCGGCTTCAGCCCGTCATAGTAGGCGTATGGCGCCTTGCCGAGGCCAAAGGGCTCGAGCTGCTTCCCGATGCTGTCCTTGAACCAGCGGCGAACCGATTCGACATCCCATCCGCCTTCCCGCATCAGCATCGTGCCGTAGCGAGGTTGCATGAGGATGCCGATTCGTTCCATCCCGGTGGCGAAGACCTGGCCGGTGATCCAGTTGCCCTCGTCGCTGATCATGTAGGCGACGAGCGGGGTATTGAGCGAAGGGTCCCAGAAGGGCAGGTCGACGTCTGTTCCGTCGGGGTTCTTGGCCGCCGCGGTCATCCGTGTGGTCGCGGCCGGCGCGATGGCGTTGACTCGGATCCCGTAGCGCGCCAACTCGAGCGCCCATGTGTACGTCATCGACGCGATCATCCCCTTGGAGCCACCGTAGTTGGTTTGTCCAAAGTTTCCGAAGTGCGCGCCCGATGTGGTGTTGATGATGGTTCCCCCCCCGCCGTTTTCCTTGAGGTGCCGGGCGGTGAGCTGGGAGACCCAGAACGTACTCTTGGTGTGGATCCGGAAGACGTCGTCGAACTCCTCATCCGTCATCTTGAGCAGCGAACGGTCTCGCACGATCCCGGCGTTGTTTACGGCGGCGTCGAGTCGTCCGAACTCCGAGATGCAATGCGCGACGAGCTCTGCACATCCCTCTCGGGTGCCGATGTCCGACCCATTGGCGACGGCGTTCCCCCCGTTCTGCTGGATGGCCTCGACCGTCTCCTGAGCGACGTCGCGGTCGATGTCATTGACGACGACGGACGCGCCTTCCGCAGCGAGGACGTCCGCGTGGCCCTTGCCGATGCCGCGCCCCGCGCCGGTGATGATGACCGCCTTGCCTTCGACGATTCCCATGGTGTTCCTCACTGTTGCCTTCGTTTTGAGAGCTGCCCAGTCTGGACGATCGCCGGCGTTCCTGCCACGTTCCTCCATACGGGGAAGTCCCCCTCGCTAGCGAACCGGCGAGGAGCGAGCCCCAGCTGCAGGAGGGAGAGGATGTCGCTCGAGACGAAACCCTTGGCCGTCAACCTCTTCACCGTGCGTCGCGAGCTGATCGCCGACTTCGAAGGGACACTCGCGCGTCTGGCGGAGATCGGGTTCTCGGGCGTCGAGCCGATGATCTTTGGGCCAGTCCCCTTGGAGGCGCTCCCAGAGGACCTGCGGGTGCCGACGCCGCCGGCGGCCGAATTTCGCCGACAACTCGACGCGCTCGGGCTCCAGACCGCCAGCTTGCACGCCCCGCTCCCGGAGGGAACTCTCGCGGACTGGGTGCTCGACTTCGCCGAGGCGCTGGGGACCGACCAGCTCATCCTGTCGAGTTGGCTGGCCTTGCCCGGGGCGGGTCAGGCGCACACGGACGCGGCGCTCATCCCGGCTGTGGCCGAGCGCTTCGATGTCGCCTGCGAGCTCGCGGCCTCTCGGGGGATCCGTGTCGGCTTCCACAACCACCACTTCGAGTGGGAGCATGACCTGGGCGGGCAGAGCGCCTGGGATCGATTTTGGGAGGCTGTAGACCCGAGGGTGGTCGCGGAGGTCGATGTCTACTGGGCGCAGACCGCTGGCCGGGATCCCGCGACCGAGATCGCCGCGCTGGGCGAACGGGTGCGCCGGGTTCACCTCAAGGATGGCCCGGCCCGCCTCGGCGAACCGCAACTCGCGCTGGGTGCCGGGGGGGTGGACATCGAGGCGTGCGTCCTCGCCGCCACGCACGCGGAGTGGCACATCGTGGAGCTCGATGAGTGCGCGGGCGACATGTTCGATGCGCTCGTCGCGAGTCGGCGGTTCCTCCTCGAGCGTGGGCTGACCCCAGACGGAGCCTCATCGCCTCCCTAGGCGATCACGATGCCGCCGTTGGGGGAGATCTGCTGCCCCGTGACAAACGCGCTGTCTTCGCTCGCGAGATAGACCGCGGTCTCCGCGATGTCGCGCGCCTCCCCCTTCCTGCGGAGCGGCGTGGCCTTGACCATCGGTTCCAGGAACGCATCGGGGACAGCTTCTGTCATCGGTGTCGCGATCACACCGGGGGAGATGGCGTTCGACCGGATCCCGTAGGGTCCCAACTCGCGTGCGAGTGATTTTGTCAGCCCGAGCAGCGCGCCCTTGGCCGCGGCGTAGGCGGGCGCGCCCATCCCCGCCAACCCCGCGATACTCGCGACATTGATGATCGCTCCCCCGCGCTGCTCGATCATGGACGGTACGGCCGCGCGCGCGAAGTACATCGCGCCAGAGACATGGATCGAGAGCATCTTGCTGATGGCTTCGTCCGTAATGTGGAGGATCGGCGGTTCGCGGCGCTCGATCGCCTGCTCGAAGCCGTCTCCGGGGAGCTTGTCGACGCCCGCGTTGTTCATGAGGACATCCACTCGCCCATGTCGTTCGACGACGTTGTGAACTACCTGGGTCACCCGGGTGCTGTCGGTGACGTCGCAGGCGAAGCCGAGGTGTCCCTCGCCGGGGAGCGCTGTGGCGGCCTGCTCAGCCCCGGCTCCGTTGAGGTCGGCGATCGCTACGGAAGCGCCTTCGCGGGCGAAGGCTTCTGCGGTGGCGAGCCCGATCCCGGAAGCGCCTCCCGTGATGATCGCGATCTTCCCTTCGAGTCTCATCTGTCTGGTCCTCCGCTGACGATCATGGCCACGATTTCGTCATGGCTCAGGTCAGCGGTATTGCCGCCTCCGATCGTCCGTCCTGCACGCATTATCACGACCCGGGTCGCGACGTCCATCACGTCGTGCAGGTCATGGCTTACGAGAAAGATGCCGATCCCCTCGGCGCGCAGCGCCTCGATCGTCTCGGCGACGGTTCGTTTCTCTGTGGGGCCGAGGGCGGCGCTAGGTTCATCGAGGATCAAGACCCGGGCCTCGAAGTGCACGGCCCGCGCGATGGCGATCGTCGATCGCTGCCCGCCAGAGAGGTTCCGGACGGGTTCGCGCAGCTGTGTGAAGCGAGGGTTGAGCCGGCCGAGGACGTCGCGGGCTGCGGCCTCCATCGCCTCTTCGTCGAGCAGCCCGAACCGGGTCCGGAGCTCGCGTCCGAGGAACAGGTTGGCGACGGCGTCGAGCTCCTCGATCAGGGCGAGCTGCTGGTGGACGGTCTCGACCCCCAGCGCGCGCGCGCGCGCTGGAGAGCTGATCTCAACCGTCTCGCCGCGGATCCGGACCGTGCCCGAATCGCAGGGGGTGGCGCCCGAGAGGACACCCATCAGCGTCGATTTACCAGCGCCATTGTGACCGAGGACCGCGACGACCTCCCCGGGGTAGAGGGTCAGGCTGGCGTTGGAGACGGCCTCGAGGCCACCGAACCGCTTGCAGATCGCCGAGAGATCGACGAGGGGCGTCGCAGTCATATCGTTCGTCTCCCGCGCGTCGCCGAGTCGATCCAGACGGCGAGCAGGAGGACGAGTCCGATGCAGATTTGACGCAGCGCGCTCGAGACCCCGAGCAGGACCATCCCGTTCTCGAGACTCTGCATGAAGACCGCTCCGAGGACCGCGCCGACCACGCTCCCGCTACCGCCGCGCAGTGACGTCCCGCCGATCACCGCGGCAGCGATGACGCGGAGCTCTGCGAGGGTCCCCATTGTGTTGGTTCCGGCGCCAAGCCGCGCGCTGGTGAGCACCCCTGCGAGCCCGGCGAGGAGACCCATGAGCGCGAAGGTCGCAAGGGTGACCCGCCGGACGCGCACGCCGCTGAGCGCTGCCGCTGCGGGGTCACTTCCGAGCGCGAAGGCATGCCGACCGAAGCGGGTCCGTCGCGCGATCCCGTCGAGGCCAATCGCCGTGGCGAGCATGAAGAGCACGGGGATCGGGACGCCGCGGCCAATGTCCGAGCGGGGCAGGGTGTATGCGTTCATCACGGCGACGAACCCCAGGATCCCCCCCGCCCCGACACATATGCGCACGGTGTCTGCCCACAGCGGGCGGGTTGGGATCTGGTGTCGTCGTCGGTCCACACGGCGCCGCAGCGTCGAACCGGCGATGATGAACACAGCGACGCCGCCGAGGACGAGGCTCCCAGTGCTCCCGATCGCTCCGTCGAAGCCGCCGCCGAGCCGCTCGAACCCGGGCTGGAGAGGCGCGACGGTCCTCCCGTCGGTCCAGAGGTAGGCCAGCCCGCGGAAGATCAAGAGCCCCGCGAGCGTGACGATGAACGAAGGGATCGAGCGGTAGGCGGTCCAGTAGCCCTGCCACACCCCGATCCCCGCGCCGAGGGCCAGCGCGGCGAAGGTCGCGAGCGGCCAGCCCCAGGCGGCGTCCACGGGAAACCACTCGACCTGGAGGACGGCTGCGGCCATCCCGGTGACGCCTACGATGGAGCCCACCGCGAGGTCGATGTGACGGGCTCCGATCACGAGCACCATGCCTGCGGCCATGATGCCGACGACGCTGCTTTGGATCGCGAGGTTGCTGAGGTTGCGTGGGGTCAAGAAGATCCCACCCGTCGCGAGGTCGAACCCGATCGCCGCGACGACCAGCGCCAGGCCGATCCCCGCGACGTTCGGTTCGATCTCGAGCGCGCGGAGCCCGCGGGGAGGGAGCGGGGGGCTCATGGCGTCTTGCAGGCAGGCGGAGGCGACGTCTCTGTCCCGCGGCAGAGCGCGGCGCGGGGGATCCATCCGGCATCGACGACGGTCTCGAGGTTTTTCCGTGTCACGCCGACCGGCGTCAGGAGGACGGACTCGACCGCGAGCCGTCTTGGCCCCTCGCTCCAGGTCACCGTACCGGGAATGTCCGATGGGGATGCACCCTCGGCGAGACGCACCGCCGCGTCCGCGGCTGCTCGGCCGAGGCTGCGTGAGTCCTTCCAGACACTGACGGTCTGCACGCCCCGGGCGACCCGGTTGAGTGCGGCGTGATCTCCGTCCTGACCCGACAGGGGGGTCCCGTGGAGGCCGCGCGCGGCGAGCGCCGCTACGACCCCGCCGGCCATCGCGTCGTTGGAACAGACGATCGCGTCGACCTCATCTCCGTTCGCCGTGAGCAGCTGATCGGTTGTTTGTTGTGCGACCTCGGGGAGCCAGCCATCGATGAACTGATCTCCAACGACGTCGATCGCCCCGGAATCGATCGCGGGTTGGAGCACGTCGAGCTGGCCCGCGTGGACGAAGTGCGCGTTGGGGTCCTGCGGCGAACCCTTGATGAAGATGTAGCGGCCCCGGGCGACCTGCTCTTGGATCACTCTCGCCTGGATCCGTCCGACCTCTCGGTTGTCGAAGGAGACGTAGAGAACACCCGGCATCTCCATGAGTCGGTCGTACGCGATCACCGGGATCCCCTCGCGCTGCGCGGAACGGATGGCGGGGATCAGCGCGTCCGCGTCCTGTGGCAGGACGATCAGCACGTCTGCGCCGCGCGCGATCAGGCTCTCGATGTCTGCGGTCTGTTTCTCGACGGAGCTCTGCGCGTCTGCCGAGAGGACCTTCGCCCCATGCCGGGCCAGCTCGGTCTCAATCGCGCGCTCGTCGGTTTTCCAGCGCTCTTCCTGGAAGTTTGACCAGCTGATGCCCACGGTGATCTCGGCCGTCGGGTCGCTCGCGGCACCCGATGCAAGCACCAGCGCGCAGGCGAGCTGCACGGCGGCGTGACGCGCCCAGCCGTCGAGGCGTATCCGGGGCCGGTGTCGGATGGTTGTCTGCATTCGAGGGTCAGCGCCCGGCCGATTCAGCTGTGTCGAGCCAGTCTTCGAGACTGGCGTCTTCCCACTCGGGTGGTCCGTAGACGGTGCGAGGGAGTGGCGTCATGATGTGGCTGTCACCGCCGGTCACGTATTCGGCACTCCGGGCTTCCCAGGCCGTGATCCGTTCGTCGACCTCGCCCTCGTCGCAAAGCCCCCGGGTGGTGTCGCGGTTCTGCCGGAGTCGAACCTGCGCGGGGATGTCCGTCGCCCAGACCATGACCACCTCGTGTTGGTTACTGGTCACTTCGTATAAGCCTGTTGGCCGGTGTCCGTACTCTTCCATCAGCGGGACTCGCTCCCGCGCGACCGCGTCGAGGAACTCGAGTGGGGTCCCAGGCCGGACGGTGAGGATCTCGTTGACGAACAGCGTCCCGCGGATCCCGGCTGCCGCGATCGCCTCCGTGGTGGGGCTGCCGGGCACGCCGGCGCAGAGTCGGTCGAAGCCGCCGGTTCGCCACTTCGCAGACTCGTCCCACCAGTCGCCATAGAACGCTTTTCGTCGCTTTAGGTTCATGCGGTCGACGTTGCTCGCCCAGCCGGTCCAGCCGCGCGTGCCGACGTCCCAGATGTTGATGACCTGTGGCCATCGTCCGCCGCCTGCTGCGCAAACGTAGAAGGCCCCCTGGAGGCCGAACATCTCGGGCATCCTGAGGACCGGGTCCTGCCACAGATGCTCCATGTAGTCGTATTGGCCTTGGCCGACGATGTCCACGACTTCGTAGAGGTATAGGCTTCTCTTCGGCATGCCAGGAGCCTACCACTCGCCTTCGCGCTTGCGCTTCGCCGTCAGCCGGGAGAGGATCGAACGCCGCGATTGGAAGCTTCTTTGGATGGAGGGCAGGGCATGGATCTGGGACTTGAGGGGCAGACCGTCATCGTGACAGGGGCCTCGGGTGGGATTGGCCGAGGGCTGGTTCAGGGATTCGTCGATGAGGGCTGCAAGGTCGTCCTCGCGAGCCGGGATGAGGCGAAGTGCAACGAGGTGGCCGCGACGTGCCAAGGCAGGCGAGGAGAAGTCCTCGTCGTGCGAACCGATGTCACGGACGCAGGCTCCGTGGAGCGACTCCTCGAGCGAACACGTGAAGCGTTTGGCCCTGTCCAGGTCCTCGTGAACAACGCAGGCGGCGTCGCGTACCCGCGAAACTGGGAGGAGAAGCCGGCGGACGAGATGCAGTGGGAGGTCGACCTGAACGTCTGGGGCGTCGTGAACTGCACGAACGCGATCGGGAAGCAGATGCTCGAGGAGGGGCAGGGGGCGATCGTCAACATTACGTCGAACTCAGCACTTGAACCGTCGGCGGGCAATCTGGTCGCCAACTATGCCGGCACGAAGGGTTACGTGATGTCGATGTCCAAGGCCCTCGCCTACGAGTGGGGCCCGAAGGGCATTCGCATCAACTGTGTCGCGCCCGGATGGATCGTGCCGTACGAGGAGGACCATGTCGGCGAGGGCAGCTTCTGGCGGAAGTACGGTTACGAGTTCTTCGGGACACCGGAGCAAATGGCGGCTGCGGCCGAGGGGGAGGGAGACTTGTTCAACGTCGACGGGCAGCCCATTCGGCGCATCGGGAGGCCGGAGGACATCGCCGATTTGGCTCTGTTTCTCGCTTCAGAGCGCGCTAAGCACCTGACCGGGCAGTTGATCAGCGTCAGCGGTGGAGCCTACATGCCGTGAGTGGTTCCCGGTTTGATCTGTCTGGCTCGAATCCTTCCTGGTTGAAGCAACTCAACGCGGTTGGCCGCACCCTCGTGGGCTCTGGGGCTGGAGGCTCGATGGGGGTGCCGCTCGACGTCGGCTCTCTGTTGGAAGAAGCGATGAGCAATACGGGCCTTTCAGATTTTGGCCCCGAGGATGTTTGGCGGGAGGGGCTGGGGGTGATCGCTTCTGGGTTCCACGAGGACTCGAAGCTCACGCTGCTGGGGCGTCTGCTGTGCCGTGCGGACATCGTCAATGCGCTCGAAGCGAGGTTGCAGATCGAGGAGACCTACCGGCTAGACCCGGGGATCGCGGACGAGCGAATTGACGGGCCGCTCTTCATCGTGGGGCTGCCTCGTTCGGGGACCTCGATTCTGCACGAGCTGCTCGCCCAAGATCCGGATCATCGCGTCCCTCTCTCCTGGGAGGCGCGGCACCCGTGTCCGCCCCCGGATGAAGCGACCTACGAGAGTGATCCGCGAATTGAGCAGTGTGAACGTTATGTTCAGTTCTGGAATGAGCTGGTCCCCGAATATCAGACGATGCACGAGATGGGCGCCCGCATCCCCTGCGAATGTGTTTGGCTCACGATGCCCACCTTTGCCTGTGAAGAGTGGCTGGGCCGCCAGCAGGTCCCGCGCTTTGGTGAGTGGTACGCAGCGGTCGACCAGCGCCCGGTATATGCCTACCACCGCAAGGTGCTTCAGCTGCTTCAGCGGAAGTTTCGCCGTCCTCGGTGGATGCTGAAGGCGCCGTCGCATATGGCGGCGCTCGACACGCTCCTCGCGGAGTACCCGGACGCACGGGTCGTCATGACCCATCGCGACCCACTCAAGAGCATGGGGTCCACCGCCAGTATCTTGTCTGCGCTCTCTTGGATGCGTTCGGAGGACGCGGACATCGAGACGATCAAGGCCGGTTTCGGTGGGGAGGGGATGGCGCATCGGCTCCAGGCTGCGATGGCCGCCCGGGGGGCCGCTTCGGAACAGCAGTTCTATGACGTTCGATACCAGGACATGTTGGCCGACCCCTTTGGGACGATCGCGCAGATCTACGATCACTTTGGGATCGAGTACACCGCGGTCGCGGAGCGTCGGATGCGTGACTACCTCGCGAACAAACCCCAGGGGAAGCACGGGAAGCACACGTATTCGTTCGAGGACTTGGGGATGGACCTCCCGACCGAACGAGCCCGTTTTGCGGAATATCAGGGACGCTTCGACGTCCCGTCCGAGGTGGAATGAGATGGCAGGTGCAGACGACACGAAGCTAGGAGGGGGCTCGCTCTCGCAGCGGGTTCAGCAGGGAGAGAAGCTCCGGCCGCCCGAGCGCGACGGCGCAGAGCACACGCGGAGGCTCCGGGATGGGACGGCCTGGCGCGACTTTTGCCGTTCTCTCGAGCGGACTGGGGAGTTCTTGTTGGAGGCGGACGGCCCCGATGACGATCGCACGCGGGCCGAAGGGTTTCGTTATCTGCTCGGTATGACGACGCTCGGGATTCGCCAGGCGCTCGAGCTTTCGGACCGCGATTACCCGACCTTTACGCGGATCGAAGACCCGTGGGTCAAGTGGGGCGCGGAGAACGCGGACAACCACTACCTCCACGCCGAGATCCGGAGCGACCGCACCTATCGGATCCGGGGAGAGCGGAACACCTGCCTGAGCTTCCTGGTCGAGGTGAAGGAAGGGTTCATGCATTTGGGCGACGTGCGGAACTTCGCGACCCTGTCTGCGGAGGACTTGGCCGTCGAGCCGGACGGGACATTTGAGATCCTCGTGAGCCGTGATCAGCAGGAGGGGAACTGGCTGCCGCTCCACCCCGACGCGACACAGATTGTGATCCGGCAGTACTTCTACGACTGGGAGACCAACGAGGCGGCGCGCTTTACGATTGAATGCGTCGACACACTGGGGGAGTCCCCGGAGCCATCCGACCCCGAGGCGGTTGGGCGGATGCTCGATGGCGCGGGGCACTTCGTCGAGATGACGACGAAGTTCTGGGCGGAGTGGATGCCCCAGATGCGCGCGGAGCACACCCCGGGCGAACTGGCGCCGGCCCGAAGCTTCGTTGGGGGCGCCGATGACATCCGCTACGGGAACGACACCTTCGAACTCGCACCCGATGAGGCGCTGCTGATCGAGACGGATGTGCCGGACGCGCGGTTCTGGCACTACCAGCTCTGCAACTCGTGGTTCGTCACGATGGACTACGCGAACCGGGTTAACAGCATCAACGGAGCGCAGGCTCATATCGACCCGGATGGTCGATTTCGGTGTGTCATCGCACACGCGGACCCGGGGAGCCCAAACTGGCTCGACACCGGGGGCGAGCGCGTCGGGATGATCCAGTATCGCTACATCTGGACGAAGGACTCGCCCCAGCCGACGATCGAGCGTGTGCCGTTTGATGAGGTTTGGAGCCGTCTGCCCGACGGCACACCGCGAGTGAGCGCTGAGGAGCGCCGGCGCCAGGTCGCGATTAGGCAACGTGCGATCGCACGTCGCTTCCGCGGCTAGGGGCGCTCGGCAGCGCACGGGGAGACCGGATACACTCCCGCATCTGGATGAAGACCCTCTACGTCGGAACACTCGATCCCTCGGGGACCTGCTTTTCTCGTCTCGAGGCGCTGCGCGCCATCGAGGGGGACGTTCACACCTTCGACACCGATGAGTTCTTGCCGTTCGAGGAGCGCAGCTATCTCGCTCGTTCGGTCGAGCGGCACCTGGTGTCAGGCCCGACGTATAACCGCGGCAACCGCGCCTTATTGGCGATGTGCGCTGACCTGCGCCCGGACTTGATCTGGGTCGACAAGGGAGACTGGATCCGCCGCTCGACGCTTCATCAGCTGCGCTCGCTGGGCTGTTTTCTCGTTCATCACATCACCGACTCGCTGTACACGCGGCACGCGCGGTCATGGTTCCGGCGTCGGCTGATGCGGTCGACACGGCCGGACTACGACATCTTCTTCACGACCAACATTGATGATCATGCAGCGATCGTGGATCAAGTGCCCCCGACCGCACTGCTGACGCACCTTGGCTACGACGACCGTCGATTCGACGCGAGCGCGCTCTCCGCCGAGCTGGTTGAGCGGTGGCGGAGTGAGATTCGTTTCATCGGGCATTACGAAAGGCAGACCGGCGAGGTGATCTCAGCGCTCTGCGATGCTCAGGTCCCGATTCAGGTGAACGGGCCGGGGTCCTGGAGCCGTGAGTCCGTCGCCGCCAAGCTCGGAGATCGGCTTGGCGGTCCTCTCTGGGGCGAGGACTATGTACACGCGCTCAAAGGGGCGAAGATCGGCCTCTGTGTCGTGTCCGTCATCAACTACAACCAGACGGCAGCGCGGAGCGGTGAGATCCCCGCGACGGGCACCTTCTTGTTGGCGATCCGGACGCCTCAACACCTCGAGATGTACGAAGAGGGCGTGGAGGCCGAGTTCTTTGGGGATCACGCGGAGCTCATCGACAAGGCCCGCTACTACCTCGAGCATGACGAGGAGAGGGAGCAGATCGCGCGTAGGGGCTGCGCTCGTGCGCGAGCGTCGGGCTATTCGTGGGAAGCGTTGATGAAGCGCGACTGGTCCCGGGTCCGGGAGCTCTACCAGGCGCGACGCGACGGCTGAGGGAGGGGACGTGTCGACCCAATCCTCCCCGAGCTCTGCGCTGCGAACGGCGGCCGCTCTCATGGCCCGTGCGCTCCGCGGGGGGCCAGTGGGCCTGCGTGACCGCATCAACATCTGGACGACGATCGGTTACAGCCTCGTCGTTGGGGACCGGCATCCGTTCTACTACGTGCTGGGCTATCCGAAGACCGGGACCAACTGGGTCTGCAAGCTGTTGTCGGGCTATCTCGGGATCCCGGTGCATGAGTTCTGGGCGTCCTCCTGGCCACAGCTCTCGCCGGCGGTCGTCCACATGCACCGTTTTCTCCCGTTCGACGGCCCTCGGCGACGAACGCTCTACGTCCTGCGCGATGGCCGGGACATTGTGGTTTCCGATTACCACCACCGCATGCGTGACCGAGAGGCGGACCCGGCGCTGGCGGAGGAGCTGGACCGTTATCTCGGGGCGGGGTTCGACCCGGAGGAGGTCTCAGCGAACCTTCCTGGTTTCATCCGCTATCTAATCGATCGCCGGGTCGCGTCGACGGACTACGTGAGTCATGTCGGCGAAGCGTTCGCCCACCCGTACGTTCGCGTCCGTTACGAGGACTTACTGCGCGACGCGCCGCACGCGCTGGGGGGCGCGTTGACCGCCTTGCTGGCAGAGCCGCCCGATGACGATCGCCTCCGCAGGGCCATCGACGCCGAGAGCTTCGCGGCGGTGACGGGGCGCGCGAGCGGGACCGAAGACCGGAGCGCGTTCATGCGCAAGGGCGTCGCGGGCGACTGGCGCACCGTGTTCACGCGGGAAGCGGCGGAGTGCTACGACGCGTATGCCGGCGAGACCCTGATCCTGGCCGGGTACGAGCCGGACCACTCCTGGGTGAGCGCCTGCTCCGCCTGAGCCTCCCCGTCGGTCCATGAAACCGGTCTCCGCGCGCGTCCCTCCCGAGAGCTGCGGGCGAATTGCCTATTAAACGTAATCAAATCAGTACCTTGGGGATTCGTTCTGCTCTCGCTGATTTGACAGGGGAAGGGTTCAAGCGTATGATTGAATCAAACGCTTGAAACACCTATTTGAATCGGTCAGGAGCCCCCCCCTATGACTGAAGCCGTTCGGACGTCGTCAGCGACGCCTCAGCGGATCCTGGACGCTGCAGAGGATCTCTTCGCGGCGCACGGCATCCAGGCGACGTCGCTT